>Ga0070730_10000549_pt1 | contig 42493 bp, 37 predicted proteins | sample Coa_R1_3_FD_66447 | JGI IMG/M metagenome (GOLD analysis project Ga0070730, IMG submission 66447) | Surface soil microbial communities from Centralia Pennsylvania, which are recovering from an underground coalmine fire - Coalmine... | ecosystem: Environmental > Terrestrial > Soil > Unclassified ...
CGGGGCACTCGTCCCCCCCCAGGTGCTCGCAGGCACAGGGGGCGAATTGGTTGCTCCCGACAGGGTGGCCCGTCCGCACATCCTACATCAGGATCGCGGACCCGAACGAGATACAGGGGGCGCGCCGCCCATTCGAGACATAAGGCCAAAAGCCGTTCAGCCGGCGCCGACGCCTTAACCGCCGAGGCCGCAGAGCGGGCCTATCCTACCCTGGGCAGGCGCGCCTGGTCGCCCGGCGCGCCTGGTCGCCCGGCGCGCCTGATCCTAGGCGGCGGCCGTCCGGGCGTCATCTCCCGGCATCTCTTCCAGATCGAACGCTTCGGACTCCACCAACGGCTTGTCGATGGGCGGCATCCCGATCAGGAAGAGCTCCATATCTTCGGCTGCGGACAGTTCCAAGGTTTCACCCGGATCGGCCTGGATCGCCGTAAGGTAATTGACGGCGCGGCCTGCCGCTTGGCCCTTGCCAGACAGAACGACGAACAGCCGGCGCGCTTGCTCATCTGAAGAGGTCCACACGCTATCGGCCTTGAGCCGCAGGAACTCGATCCACGCGCCCCGTTCCGAAAATGCGCCAAGATATTTGTGCTCGAGGCCCGTGGTTCCGGCCACGGGGAGCCAGTTGAAATTCTCCGGCTCGATGATGACGGGATATCTATAGCGCGACCGAGGATACTTGAGCGTTTCGCCGAAAACATGACGCCAGACCGCGTTCAGCCCCCACTCGACGCGACCGTCCTTGTGATGGAAATGCGGGCCCACGAACTTGCCGACCTGCGACAGCTCCTGCCAGGCTTGGCGCCGCTGCTCGATGCTCATGAAGCCGTAGCCGGACGCTCCACCGAACTGAAGGACGAGTTGAATGCGTTCTCCGGGCTTGGCCGCCCCCAGAGGATCGGATTGGGGGCCATAGGGCATGCCTTCGGCGAAATAGCCGACTTGCCCTTCCCCGAGGATGAACCCTTGGCCCAAGTTCATATCGCCCTTAATGGGCAAGCGAATCTGATCGAAGTTATGCCGATGGCGGGGCATTTCAAAATCACCATCCTGCCGCCCCAGGATGTACATGAAATTGTCGTACGATTCCGGATCACCTTTCAGTATGTGATGAAACGCGATATTACCGGTTGGATGATCGTTTCTCCAATCGTCTTCAGTATGATTTACGACCTTCATCGCAACTTCCTTAAATGTTTGGCGGGATTTGTATTTCGGGATCGATAAGTCCATCGCCCGGCCGGCGGCGAGCGACAAAGCTGCTTCGGAACAAGCCGAAGCGCAGGATGGCGGCGGAGCCCAAGTGCAGCGGCAACTCCGGCCTTGATTTGATCGAGATGGACCATGGGCATCCTCCACAACCCGCTCTTCGTGGCGGTAGGCGCTTGTCGAAGCACCGACGATATCTAGAGCAGACATAAAAAATTGTCCAGGTCACCCAATGAATTTTGAAGGCGTTCCGAACGACGTGGGGAGACTGAATTGACGATCGGGAGCTCAGTGATGGGCCAGACCCGCTGAGCGAGCGGCTTTGCAAGCGTCCGCCAAGACGCTACATCGCCCTGGTCACCCAGTGACCAACGAGGGGGCTCGGTTTTGCTGAAGCCCAAGAGTTGGACGCTGGCGCCGTAAGAAAAAGGACTGGCCGGATGACCGCCGACGCCCCGAACTCCGAAGTCGTGACCATCTCTCGAGGCACCGCGACCGAGCAAATCATGGCGGATCTGCAGGACCAGATTCTTTGCGGCAAGCTACCTCGGGGAACGAGGTTGCCGAACGAAAAGGAGTTGGCGCAACGCTACAAGGTAAGTCCCAACACCATCCGGGAAGCCGTACGGGGCTTGGCCGCGCTGAAGATGGTCGAGCCCCGGCATGGTGCGGGCACCTATGTCACCGCGCAGGCTGAAGTCATGTTCGCCGCCGTGGCGGCGAGCGTACTTGAAATGCAAAGGATCAGCCTGTTCGACGTCCTCTCGCTGCTGGGGGTGTTGCAAGAGAGGGCAGTGGTTTTGGCGTGCGAATTGGCCGCCGACGAAGAATTGGTCGATCTGACGCCGTTGCTCGACAAGCTCGAAGCGGCGGGCGATCCGGGCGAATTCGCCGAACGGTTGGAGGCCTTTTTCGGAAGGTTGGCCGATACGTCGCACAGCCCTCTCATTGCGTTTCTGACCAAGTTCCTGATGCGGCTTCTGGTGGAAGTCGCCCGCGAGCAGGCGGGCGGCGTCCGCACCGAATTTGCGGCCAAGCTGAGTTCGGACCGTAGAAAGCTGGTGGACGCCTTGATGTCGCGAGACGCAAAGGCGGCGGTCCGCCTCGCGGCGCTCTATCACGGTCATGCGGAAGCCATGGTCCGAGCAGTGGTTGCGGAACACGGGGACAGCGGCGGCGACCACGTCCAACAGGTTTATCGCCGCGTGCGCCAGGGCTAGACCGTATGTTCGATCGGTGAAGGTGGCCCGCCCCCGTAGTAAGCAAGAAACGGGGGTTGCCCCGGACGAGCCAGCGCCGAGCCCCACGCTTTGCAGATGGCTTCGTAGGGTGTGAGGCCTTTGAGAGTTTTTAGCCTTCGGCCGAAGTTGTAGGCGGCGACGATGGCGCCGATCACGCCCAGCGGGACCACCAACAGGACCGCGATCGGAACCGCCCAGCTCTCGTAGAGCGCCGCCAGACAGGGCAGGACCGCGGTCAAGGAGACCGCATAGAGCGCGCCCGTCTGAGCGCCGGCTTGCTGTTGCTCGTAGGACAGGCCGGTCCATTCGCAGCCAATTCCCGGCGAAAGCTGGCCCTTCCTTGCCAGCCTTGCTGTGATTGGGATCTTCGTCGGCGCCCTTCACACTTGCCTCTATGCCTTGCCCGCCCGGCTTTATCCGCCGAGCATCAAGGCGACGGGTATCGGTACGGCCGTCGGAGTCGGCCGGATTGGTGCGATGATCGGGGCGTTCGTCGGCGTTCTGGTCATGGCATATGGTAGCCAAGCCTTCTTCCTGTTCATCACGACCGGCGTGCTGCTTTGCGGTGCCGGCTTGTTGGTCGTCTGCACAAGCCTATCGCCACCCCAGCCGCCGATCGGAGAATTGGCGCGGTCAAGCGAACCGGCATGATCGCCGTCGCGGAAAAAGGTGGCGATGTCGTGTTGCCCGGCCTTTCGCACCCCTTGCCCGATCTTGGACGCGGCGATGCCTGCGAGCCCGCCTCTATTGAGGGTACGACGGGCGACATCACGCTCGAAAACCAATTTGCGTCGACACGTCATTCGTGCTAGCAATCAATGCTATAGCAAGTGTTGGCTCAGCAACAACATAGAATTTCGGAGCATGGGATGGCGGTCGCATCGGACGTTGAGATCGAGACGAGAGTGAGCGCCGCCAACGGAGCGCCAGCGCGTCGGGTTGCGGTGGAGGATTTGCTGCTGCAACATGAGATGGAGCAGTTCTACTATCGCGAGGCGCACCTGCTCGACACGCGGCAATATGATGCGTGGTTGCAGCTTTTCACGCCGGACATCCGCTACTGGATGCCGGTTCGTCGCACCAAAACCAGCAAGGATCTGGATCGTGAGTTCACCGCGCCGGGGCAGGTCGCTCTGTTCGACGACGACCATCGGGCGTTGAATGCGCGGGTCGCCCGGCTGGCCACGGGCTATGCCTGGGCCGAGGATCCGCCTTCGCGCACCCGCCGGTTGGTCACCAACATCGTGGTCACGCCGCTTGAGAACGACGAATATGACGTGCTTTCAAACTTCCACCTGTATCGCACGCGGCTCAACTCCGAGGAGGACAGCTGGATCGGCCATCGCGAGGATCGGCTGCGGCGAGTCGAGGGTGAACTGATGATCGCCAAGCGCTCCATCTTCCTCGAGCAAACCGTCCTGCTCGCCCGAAATCTCAGCAGCTTCTTCTAGAAATCGTCCGTAACACCCGCCGGACCAGCGTAAATCTGCGTGTCGGTGTAGCTATAACACAATATTCGGAGTGGTTCATGCCCACGATTCACGTCACCGACCGGAAAGGCGAAGAGCGGACGCTTCAATCGTCTGATGGCAATAGCATCATGCAGGTGATCCGCGAGAGCGGTTTCGGCGATATCGCCGCAATTTGTGCCGGAGTCTGCTCGTGCTCGACCTGTCATATCTACGTCGATCCGGCGTTCATCGACAGCCTGCCGCCAATGAGCGGTGACGAGGATGATCTGCTGGATATCACCGGTACTCGGCTGGAGAATTCGCGTCTCGCTTGCCAGATCAAATTCGTCGACGCACTGGATGGCCTCCGGGTCACCGTCGCCCCCGAAGACTAGGCGGCAGCCATGCAAGAGGTAGACGTTCTGGTCGTGGGGGCCGGGCAAGCCGGCGTCCAGGTGGTCAGCGCCCTGCGTAGCGGCGATTTTGCCGGGTCGATCGGTCTTGTCACGGACCAGACCAGCGCGCCATACGAACTGCCGCCGCTTTCGAAGGATTATCTGAAGGGGGAGCGGCCGTTTCGACGGATGATGCTGCGCTCACCGGCTTTCTGGACGCAGCACGATATTGCGTTGCGTCGTGGCAAGGCGGTGACGAGCATCGATCCGGATGCCCATTGCGTGGGCCTCACGGACGGGACGAGCATCGGCTATGGGCGGCTCGTATGGGCTGCTGGTGGCTATCCGAGGAATTTGACCTGTTCTGGCGCCGATCTTCTCGGTGTCCACCCCGTGCGCACTCGTCGCGACGTCCTGTCGCTGCGTCGCGATTTCGAACGGGCGGCGCATGTTGCGGTCATCGGCGGCGGCTATATCGGGCTTGAGGTGGCGGCGGCTGCCAACCAGGCTGGAAAATCGGTGGTCATCATCGAAGCGCTGGGCCGAGTGCTCTCACGAGTGGCGGGCGAAACTCTTTCTCGCTTCTATGAAGCCGAGCATCGAGCGCGCGGCGTGGAAATTCGGACTGGCGCCCGCGTGTCACATCTGGTCGGCGAGGAGGGCCGGGTGCGCGGCGTGGCGCTTGGGGACGGGCATGTCGTAAAGGCGGATGTCGTCGTCGTTGGCATCGGAATAGATCCAGCGGTAGGGCCTTTGCTGGCGGCCGGCGCGAAGGGTGGTAACGGCGTCGAGGTCGATGAATTCTGCCGGACCAGTTTGCCCGATATCTTTGCGGCCGGTGATGTGGCCGCGCACGTCAACCGGTTTGCGGGCGATCGAGTGGTGCGGCTGGAATCGGTCCAGAACGCCAATGATCAGGCAAACGTGGTTGCGAGGACGATCTTGGGTGATCCAAAACCCTATGAGGCGACGCCCTGGTTCTGGTCAAATCAATATGACCTGAAACTGCAGACGGTCGGGCTTTCAACCGATCATGACGAGGCGATCATACGCGGTGACCCTTTGTCCCGAAGCTTCTCGATCGCCTACTTCAAGAATGACCGGATCGTGGCGTTCGACTGCGTCAATGCGATGCGGGACTATGCGCAGGGCCGTGGACTGCTGTTGCGTCGAGGTCTCGATCGGTCGCGGCTGGCCGATCCGGGTATTCCGCTCAAAGAGCTTTAGACGAGCTGATCGGTCGAATCTTCCCGTCGTACTTGGCTAACACAATTCTTGCTATAGCAAGTGATGCTATATAAGGTGCCGCCATGGGGCCGCCAGCCTCTACAACGAGAAATGGTTAGGATGATCATGGAACCTCAAGCGATTTCCGCCGCCGATCTCGAGACTCTCGCTGAGCGTGGAGAGGCCCAGCTGGTCGATATTCGGCTGCCCTTCGACTATTTCGGGGGTCGCGTGCCCGGTTCGCTGAACCTGCCGGGAAATACGGTGACGACGCGGGTTGGCCAGTTTCCTGCCGACCGCACGCTGATTCTGATCTGTAATGACGGCGCTGCAAGCGCCAGGATGGCAGTACTGGCGGTTGAGGCCGGCTTTGCCAAAGTCGCGTATCTGGATGGCGGATATGATGCCTGGCTGGACGCCGATCTGCCCAGCGAAACCATCTCCGACGGCGTCACGCCGAAACAACCGAAAGCCCAGCTTTAGCTGAATGCTCGGCCGTCTGGTGTCGACGTGGCAGTGGGCTGGACCACTGCAAGAGCTGCATGATGATCGGTTGGATGAGCTGGGCGGAGACAAACTCAGCGACCTATGGGACTGGAAGAAGCGATGACGCTCACTGCGGAAGGGACGAGCCGTTACGTCCAGGCTGGCGATGTCAAAATCCATTATCATGAGGCGGGAGACGGCCCGACCGTCGTCGCTATCCATGGTGGCGCGCCCGGTGCTTTCGGCTGGGGCAATTTTGGCCGCAATATGGATGCCTTGTCGCAGCATTTCCGCATGATCATCGTCGACCTGCCGGGCTATGGGAAGTCCGACAAGCCCTCGGTGACTGGAGGCGCTTTCGGATTTTACGCTAATATATTCAAAGACTTTCTCGATGCTCTGAATATTGAAAAGGCCCATGTCATGGGAATGGCAATGGGCGCTGGGGCCGCCATGATGATGGCGTTGAATTATCCCGAGCGCGTCGACCGACTGGTACTCGTGAGCGCTGCAGGCGGCCCGATCCTGTTCCAGCCCCAACCGTCGGAGGGATCGAAGATCGTCGCCGGCTACTACCGCGGTGAGGGACCCACGCCGGAGAAGATGCGGAAATATCTTGAAGTGATGATGTATGACAAAAGCCTCATCACCGACGAGCTGGTTGCAGAGCGATATGAAGCCAGCATTGATCCTGAGACGATGGATCGAGCGCCTGGTGGGCGCACGGGAGATCGTCCCGTTCTTGAGTCTGTATGGAAGGACATGGATCGAATCCGGGCCAAAACCTTGGTCGTCTGGGGACGGGACAATCGGCTGCGGAGCTATGACAGCGCGTTGTTCATGCTGAACCAGATACCAGACGTGCAGGTGCATATTTTTGGCAAGACTGGTCTTTGGGTTCCCTGGGAGCGATCCACGGAATTCAATCGGCTTGTGACCGGCTTTCTGTCGGACAGCTAGCCAGCTGACCAAATCGGGGCTCGGGGCGGGCCATGCAATCCACGAGGCCGAAGATATGTTTTCTGCTTGTGCTGCGATGGCAATAGTTGACATGGCAATGTTATCTGGTCAAAAATTGCGTCGAGACCGGCAGATCTGAAATCCGACGAAAGCTGCGGCGCCTGATGTCTGAGATCTTTTTTGACGCCGAGCGTGGCCTGCTGGACCCGGCGGTCTTCTCCAACGCACAGGTCTTCGAATGCGAGCTTGAGCGGATATTCGCGCGCCATTGGCTATTCGTGTGCCCCGCCAGCTGGATCGCCGAGCAGGGGGCGTTCGTCGTCTCGCGGATGGGCATGACTTCGGTGCTGGCCTGGCGCGGGGCGGCAGGTCCGCGTGTCTTCATCAACCGTTGCGTTGCCAGCGAGGCCTCTGTGGTCACCAACGATCGCGGCCACGCGGAAATTTTGCATTGTCCGTGTCATGGCTGGGCTTATTCGATCGAGGGTGGCGGGGACGTGATCGCCTTGGACGAGGTTCCTCGGGTCGAAATCTATAGCGGTCTGCTTTTTGCCTGCATGGATGCGGAGGCGCCGTCGCTTGCCGAGAGCCTGGGCGATTTCGGCTTCTATCTCGATCTGATTCCGCAATCCTTCAGCGGCGGTATCGAAATTTTCGGCGACACGCCGATGCGCACCAAACTCGCGGCGAACTGGAAGCTGGCCGTCGAAGCCTCGAGCGGCGACATTTATCAGGAAGGGACGCTCACGCGCGCCAGTCACGATGTGCTCGGTGACGCCGAGCTAGTACAGGATTCGGGGGTACAGGCCTCGACAGCAATCGGCGCGGCCCTGCTCGTCGACAGCGGCGAGGCTGTGACGGCCGGTCCGATCGCGCCGAACGCATGGCGAGTCCTTTCTGCGACGCTGTTTCCGAACCTTTCCTATGACGGACGCGCTGGCGCGCTGCATGTCTGGCATCCCTGTGGGCCGCAAGAGACAGAACTCCATACTTATTGTCTCACCGGCGCCGACGAGACGATGCCCCAGAAGGAGGATAGGCTGAGGTCGTGCCGGCTGCGCTTTGGCGCGGCCGGATTTGAAACGCAGGATGCCAAAACCGTCTGGTCGAGCATCACGCGGACAAGCCGTGGACTTCTGGCACGCCGCACACCGCTGAACTTCCAGATGGGGATTGGGAAGACTCGTCACAGCAATCTGCCTGGGCTGGTCGCGGACCTCTTCAGTGAGAGCAATCAGCGGCAATTCTACTCCTGGTGGCAATCGCAAATGCAGCGTCGGCCGGTGGGGGAAGGACAACCACGAACGATGCGCATTTTCCGACCGATAAGCCGGTCGCCAAGGCAGCCATAAACTCTCGGAGATGATGCGATGAAATACGCGAATCTGGGACGAACGGGGGTCACCGTCTCCAAAATCGCACTTGGAACCGCCACTTTTGGCGTGGCGCCCGATGCGACGCTCGCGGAACGGATGGTGGGAAAGGCGCTCGATCTCGGCGTCACCCTTTTTGATTGCGCGAACAGCTACGGCAATCAGGCACGCTTCGATCGACCAGGCGCTCCGCCGGCGAACGAGCGCGCCTCTGCCGAGGTGATCCTTGGCAAAGCCCTCGGCAAACGCCGCAACGGGGTGGTGCTGTGCTCAAAGGTGATGGAGCCGGTCGGGCCTGGACCGAACGATCGTGGCCTTTCCCGTCGTCATATCTTCAGCCAGATCGAAGCAACGCTAACGCGCCTCGGCACCGATCACCTCGACATCTATTATGCGCATCATGTGGATGTGAACACGCCGATCGACGAGACGATGCGCGCCTTCGACGACCTCGTCCGACAGGGTAAAATTCTCTATCCGGCATTCTCGACGTTCCCGGCGGTGCAGTTGGTCGAAGCGCTGTGGCGTTGCGACAAAGGCGGGTTCGCAGCGCCGGTCGCCAACCAGACGCGTTATAACCTTGCGATGCGTCAGGCAGAGCAGGATCTGATCCCGATTTACCAGAAGTATAACGTCGCGATGACCGTCTACAGCCCGCTGGCTGGCGGCCTTTTTGCAGGCCCGGACATCCTGAAGCGCCAATTTGCCGGGGCGAAACGATGGGGTGGCCCAGGTTTCACGCCGGGGCAACTCGACGTCGCCTCGCAACTCCAGGTCGTCTCGGAGAAAACCGGCATTTCATCCTCGGTGCTGGCCCTCAACTGGTTGATCACGCAGCCGACCGTCGCATCCGCGATCGTCGGACCCGAAACCATCGAGGAACTCGAGGCGAGTGTCGCCGCGATGGGGCAAGATGTTCCGGAAGATATCCTCACCGAGGTCAACAAAATCGGTGCGGCAAAGTGACGCCAGAAACATGCGATGAGATCAAGGAGAGTGGGAACATGGAAAAAAAGCATCTTCCTCTTGTCCTAGAGGAACAGGGAAGTTTCTTCATCGGCGGTGAGAGAGTCGAGCGGACCGCGATTGAGCTGGGAATTCCGGCCTTTGGTGCCGGTCATATCACCATCAACCAAATGTACGTCGAGTACATGATTCCAGCCACCGAGGACCGTAGAATTCCCGTGATCATGGTTCACGGGGGAACCTTGAGCGGGCAATCCTGGAAAACCACCCCGGACGGTCGGATGGGATGGGATGAATATTTTGTGCGCAATGGGCACCCGGTCTATATTATTGATCAGGTTTCCAGGGCGCGCTCCGGCTTCGATCCGGCCGTGTACAACAATGTCCGCGAAGGCCTCGCGGAACCAAGCTCTCAATATTCCATATTCAGGTCGACAGATGAACTGACATGGAAAGCGTGGAGACTTGGACCATCCTATGGAGTTCCGTTCGACGATACGCAGTTTCCTGTCGATGCCGCCGGAGAATTGTCCAAATACAATGTCGCCGATCTCAACGCGATGTTCCCTGCGCCGGGCCCGAACCCCACATATTCAGCGCTGTCCCGTTTGGCGCTCCAGCTCGGCGGCGCGGTGCTGATGGGGCATTCCCAGGGCGGGGCATTCCCAATGCAGGCCTCCTATATCAACCCGGAGGGAGTTAAGGGGCTCGTTCTCATTGAGGGCGGCGCAGCTCTGAACGGCTTGACTGATCAGCAACTGGCGACCCTGACAAAATTCCCGATTCTGAATGTCTATGGTGATCACCTGGACGCAGAGTCGGGCGTGCCAGGTTTTTCGCGGCGGGCGTTGTTCGATGGCTGCCTGGATTTCATCGAAAAGATCAATGCTGAAGGCGGGCATGCGCAGATGCTTTATCCCCCTGATTTAGGAATTTTTGGAAACACGCACATGATGATGTTCGACAAAAATAGCCTCACGATAGCAGGTTTTATTAAAGATTGGATCGATAATAATGTACAATTATGATAGTGATGTAATTGACTTGGTAGATTGATTATATTTTATTATAATATGCTGGGTGTGTATAAAATATGTTGGACTTACCCCGGTTCGCGGGACGGGGCGTGTCGGAGACAGATAGATCAATAGCACCGTCTGTCTGACAACGCATGGGGACGGACCGACTTCGAACGCAGCGTTATCGGTATTTCTGAGGGACATCGATGTCGGCGATCTCTGCCGCGCTCGGCGGCTCCAAGGGGACGCTCGAGAGCTATTTCCCGTCGAAGGAGGATCTGTTCGAAGCCGTCGTCGAGGAGGCGTCCTCGGAATATCGGGAGCATCTTGCGATAGCGCTGCGGCCTGCGGACAGCCTGCGCAGCACGCTGAAAGAGTTCGCGCACAGCCTCATGGAGAAGATCAATTCCGCCGAGGCATTGAGCCTCCATCGCCTTGTCGTCGCGGAGAACGGGCGATTTCCGGAAATCGGACGCGTATTCTACGAGCGCAGGCCACAGCGCATCTGCGTCCTTCTCGCCGAGTTCGTCGGCCGGCAGATGGAGCAGGGACATCTGCGGCAGTCGGACCCGGTGGCCGCGGCGCGAGCCCTTATCAGCCTCTGCACCGGCGGAAGCCACCAGGACCTTCTCTGGGGCCGCGCACGCCCGACCAGGCGGGAGCAGGACGCCCAGGCGGCAGGGGCTGTCGAATATTCCTCGCCGCCTATGCCGCTCCGCCGGCCACTGCGTGAAACGGGCCTATGGCAAGTTCGACGCGATGGCATCCGGTACCTGTCGCGAGCGCGCTGCCGGCAGGCACGACTATCCCCTCCGCCAACTCGCAGTGCAGATGCGCGTGATGGTGACGCCGGGGGTGCGGATCGCGCAAAGCGATCCGCGGTGGGCGTCGTGCCTATGGCTGCTTCCACCGTGCTGATTCCACCGGTCGGTTGGCCCGGAAATGGACGGATGCCGAAGCTTCAGTCCCTGCGGCTACGACCTCAAGGACCGGGTCGTCCGTCCTGCGGAGGACGGGCGCCCTGCCAACGAGAGACCTCACGAACGAGGGTGCCGTCAGGCATCGAATTCTAGGAAGACCTCGTCTGTCAGCGGCACCGCCTGACAGCTCAGGATATAGCCTTGGGCGACTTCTTCCGCGCTCAGTCCATAATTGGCCTTCATCGCGACTTCGCCGCTGACCAGCTTGGCGCGACAGGTCGCGCAGACGCCCGCCTTGCATGCGAAAGGCGCCGGCATCCCGGCCGCGCGCGCGTTCTCGAGGATGCTGCCGTTCTCGGCATCGAATGACAGCGTACGGCGGCGACCTTGAAGAGTGATATGAACCTTTCTTCCCGCTGCCTCCTGCTCAAGTTCGCGCGCGGCAGCTGCCTGGGATGCGGATATCTGCCCGACGGTGAAGCGTTCGATCAGGATGCGCTCGAGCCCGATGCCCGCTTTGGCGAGCCCGGCCTCGACCCCGTCCATCATCGGGCCAGGTCCGCAGATGAACGCTGCCTCGATTCTCTTGGGGTCGACCAGATCGCGCAGCAATGCGGCGATCTTGTCGCTGTCCAGCCGTCCGTTGAACAGCTCGACGTCTCCCGTTTCATCCTCGAGGAAGTGGTAGATTTGGAGCCGCGACATGAAGCGGTTTTTGAGCGCCGCCAATTCCTCGAGAAACATGATCGAGGACGAAGCACGGTTGCCATAGAGCAAGACGAATTCGCTCTCGGGTTCGGTCTCCAGTGCAGTCTTGAGCAGCGACAGGATCGGGGTGATGCCGGAGCCGCCGGCAAAGCCAGCATAAGTCGCCTTTTGGACAGGATCGAACTGATAGGTGAAGCTGCCATGGGGCGGCATCACCTCGATCGTCTGGCCGACGGCGAGCGACGTGTTTGCCCAGTTCGAGAAGAGCCCGCCCTTGATCCGCTTGATCGCGACGCGAAGCTCGTCCTCATGCGGTGCGACGCATAGCGAATAGTTCCGGCGCACATCTTCGCCATCAATATAGGCACGAAGCGTGAGGTGCTGGCCCGGGTTGAAGCGAAACAGCTCGGCCAGCTCGGCCGGCAGCTCGAACGCGATCGATACCGCATCGTCGATCTCTCGGCGGATCTCGGAGATCTTCAGGGCATGGAAACCGGCGGTCATGCAGTTCCTCTCACGGTCAGTGACATTTGAATTGATCGAAGGGTTCATGACAGCTCCGACAGCGCCAGAGCGCCTTGCATGGCGTGGATCCGAACCGGCTGACTTCCTGCGTATCGGTGCTGCCACAGCGTGGGCAGGCCACGGGCACGTCGCCACGTAGGTGCGAGGAGCGTGCGCCGGGCGGGGGCGGGGCAATGCCATAATCGCGCAGCCGCTCGCGCCCACGCTCGGTGATCCAGTCGGTGGTCCAGGCGGGCGCCAGTACCGTTTCGATGCCGACTTGCTCGAAGCCGGACCGGTCGAGCGCCTGGCGGATCGCGACATTGATCGCGAGCGTCGCCGGGCAGCCAGAATAGGTGGGAGTGATCAGCACCGCTGCCGGCGAGCCGTCAGCGCTTTCGCGCACCCCGCGGACGATACCGAGGTCGACCACGGAGACCGCAGGAATCTCCGGGTCCGGTACCTCATCAAGCGTCGTCCAGATCGCGTCGACCGTCTTCGAGGCGGGGCAGCGGGAGCCCATCGTCACTCACCAGCGCGCGTCGGGATAGGTGCGCGGCAGGATTTGCATCACCGCCAGCAAATGGCCGAGGTGCTCGCTATGATGCCCGCGCCGGCCGCCGCTCACCGCACGCGGATAGACGGGCGTCGCGATGGTCGCAGCCTTGAGCACCTCCGCAACCCGGGCGTCGAACCCGGCGCGGAGCGACGCGCGATCGACCGCGATGCCGACCTCGACCAGCGGCTGCTCGACGGCATCGGACTCGAAGAGCTCTTCGACGAAGCGCCAGAACCAGTCGAGCCCCTCGACCATGCGCCGATGGCTTTCTTCTGTCCCGTCGCCGAGCCGGATTACCCACTCGGCCGTGAACTCGTTATGGTACTGGACCTCCTTGACCGCCTTGCCAGCGACCGCCGCGATCCGGGGATCCGCCGAGCGGGTAAGGCCCTCGAGCAGGGGCAGCTGGAAGCTCGAATAGAGGAAGTGGCGCGCGATGGTCTGCGCGAAGTCGCCATTAGGCTGCTCGGCGATAAGAGCATTGCGGAAGGCGAGGACGTCGCGCTGGAACGCGAGGGCGTCCCCGTCGCGGCCTGCGCCCTCGACTTCTCCGGCGAGATCGAGGAGCAGCGTCGCCTGGCCAAGCAGGTCGAGACCGACATTCGCGAGGCTCAGGTCGATCTCGAGCGCAGGCGCTTGGCCGCACCATTCGGTGAGCCGCTGCGCGAGGATCAGGCTGTCATCACCGAGGCGCAGCAAATAGTCGAAGAGCGAAGCTTCGAGCGTGCCATCGGCGGCACGGTGGGCTTCGGCCGCGGTTTCCACTAATTGCATCATATGTGCTTCACGACGTCAGGAATGGTGTAGAAGGTCGGGTGTCGGTAGACCTTGGTCTCGGCCGGCTCGAAGATCGGGCCCGCCTTGGACGGGTCCGACGCGAGGATATCGTTCGACCGGACGACCCACAGGCTGACCCCCTCGAGGCGACGAGTGTAGACGTCTCGGGCATGGCGAAGCGCGAGTTCGCCGTCGGGCGCGTGGACAGAGCCGACGTGCATGTGGCTCAGCCCGCCCTTCGATCGGATGAAGACTTCCCAAAGTGGCCAATCGTGCGCCATGTCTTGTTCCTTGAATGTCAGGCGGCAATGCGCGCTGCGCGTTTGGCTTCGTGGGCGTCGGCCGCCTCGCGTACCCAGGCGCCATTTTCCCAGGCTTCGCGGCGTGCCTTCATCCGCTCCTTTGCCACAGGGCCCTCGCCGCGGACGACCGCATAGAATTCTTCCCAGTCGATCACGCCGAAGTCATAGCCGCCCTTGTCCACATTCCATGCGAGTGCGGGGTCGGGGATGGTGAGACCGAGATATTCGGCCTGGGGAACGGTGATATCGACGAACTTCTGGCGAAGATCGTCATTGCTGTCGCGCTTGATGCGCCAGCGAAAGCCCTGCGCCGAGTTGGGCGAATTGGCGTCAGGCGGGCCGAACATCATCAAGCTCGGCCACCACCAGCGATTGAGCGCATCCTGCGCCATTGCCTGCTGCTCCGGTGAGCCGGAGGCCAAGGCCATCATGATCTCATAGCCCTGGCGCTGGTGGAAACTTTCCTCCTTGCACACACGCACCATCGCCCGCGCATAAGGGCCATAGGAGGTACGCTGCAGCGGTACCTGGTTCATGATCGCGGCCCCGTCGACAAGCCAGCCAATCGCGCCGATGTCCGCCCAGGTGAGCGTTGGATAGTTGAAGATGGTGCTGTACTTGGCCTTCCCTGCGTTCAGTGCCTCGGTCATTTCCTCGCGGCTCGCTCCCAAGGTTTCCGCCGCGCAATAGAGATAGAGGCCGTGGCCTCCCTCATCCTGCACTTTTGCGAGCAAAACGGCCTTGCGGCGCAGGGAAGGCGCCCGCGTCAGCCAATTGCCCTCGGGCAACATGCCGACGATCTCACTGTGCGCATGCTGCGAAATCTGCCGTACGAGCGTTTTGCGGTAGGTCTCGGGCATCCAATCCTTGGGCTCGATGAACTCGTCCGCCGCCACACGCGCTTCAAACGCCGCGAGCAGCGCGCGGTCTTCGACGCTGACAGGGGCGAGCCCCTTCTGCTCCGGCTTGCCCAGTTCCGTAGTGTACATCGTGTCCTCCTTTCGGATCCCGAGCCCTTAAAATGCTTTATATAATTGTCCGACCGATCGGTCAATTATATAATAGGGCTGTTCTTACACGCGCTCGATGGCGAGGGCGATGCCTTGGCCGACGCCGATGCACATGGTGCAAAGCGCCTTGTTTGCGCCGCGCCGGTGGAGCTCTTCTGTCGCGGTGATGAGAAGGCGCGCGCCTGACATACCAAGCGGATGGCCGAGCGCGATCGCGCCGCCGTTGGGGTTTACATGGTCGGCGTTGTCGGGGAGGCCTAGGCGGCGCAAGACGGCGAGGCCTTGACTTGCAAAGGCCTCGTTCAACTCAATCACGTCAATGTCGCCGACCGTGAGGCCGAGTTTTGCCAGTAGCTTTTCGGAGGCGGGGGCGGGGCCAATTCCCATGACGCGCGGAGCCACGCCAGCAACCGCGCCACCCAGGATCCGGGCGCGCGGCGTCAGGCCATATTGGGTGGCCGCTGCTTCGCTCGCGATGATGAGTGCCGCTGCGCCGTCGTTCACGCCCGAGGCGTTGCCCGCGGTCACGGTTCCGTTGGGGCGCACAATCGGTTTCAGTTTCGCTAGCGTTTCGACGCTCGTCTCGCGTGGATGTTCATCACAGGCCACCACCAGTGGATCGCCCTTCTTCTGCAATATGCTTACGGGCACGATCTCGGCGTCGAAACGACCGGCCGCCTGGGCTGCCGCGGCCCGGCGCTGGCTCTCTGCCGCAAACTTGTCCTGATCGGCGCGCGAGACGTTGAAGTCGTCAGCCACATTCTCGGCAGTTTCGGGCATTGAATCGATCCCGTAGGCGTCCTTCAACAGCTTGTTGACGAAGCGCCAGCCGATCGTCGTGTCATAAACTGCGTTGGCGCGGGAAAAGGCTGAGTCTGCTTTCGGCATCACGAACGGAGCCCGAGACATGCTCTCGACCCCACCGGCGACGATGAACTCGGCTTCGTTCGCGCGAATTGCTCGCGCCGCGATGGCGACCGCATCCATGCCCGAGCCGCAGAGGCGGTTCACCGTGGTTCCTGGAGCGGTCTCGCCGAAGCCCCCGAGCAGTGCTGCCATGCGGGCCACGTTGCGGTTGTCCTCGCCCGCCTGATTGGCGCAGCCGAGGATGACATCGTCAAGCGCCGCCCAGTCGACGCCTGGATTGCGGTCTACGAGTGCCCGGATCGGGATTGCCGCCAGATCATCGGGGCGTACCGCCGCCAGCGCGCCGCCATAGCGCCCGATCGGGGTCCTCACCGCATCGCAGATAAACGCATCGGACATAGTCACATCCTCTTCAGTGGAGTGCCGCCGAAAGCTTGGCGGGTGCTCGGAATTTCAAGCGGGTCGCCTGTTTTGGTCCGGGCGGCCGGCTGGTGAACGGCTCGATACCGCGCATTTAGCCTCTTGCCAATAATAGTTCGACCGGTCATTCAATGTTTGTGGCATGCAATGGCGGAGAGGCAGCAGCATGTACGAGTCGATCCTTTTTGACGTCGCTGATGGCGTTGCGCGTCTCACGCTCAACCGCCCTGATCGCTTGAATAGCTTCACCGCTGCGATGCACGGCGAAGTGGCTGACGCCCTTTCCCTGTTAAGTAAAAAAGGTGCCCGGGTACTTCTGATCACAGGGGCCGGGCGGGGCTTCTGCGCCGGCCAGGATCTGAATGATCGCGCTGTCGCACCCGGCGGCGCGCCGGTAGATCTCGGCGAATCCGTTGAGAATTTCTACAATCCGCTGATCCGGCGCATAGCAGAACTAGACATGCCTGTGATCTGCGCCGTCAACGGCGTAGCGGCAGGTGCGGGCGCCAATATCGCGTTCGGCTGCGACATTGTGCTTGCCGCGCGCAGCGCGAAATTCATCGAATCCTTCGCCGCGATCGGGTTGATCCCAGACTCGGGCGGCACCTGGACACTGCCGCGCCTGGCAGGATTGCCACGCGCGCTCGGCATGGCGCTGACCGGCGAGCCCATCTCGGCCGAGCGCGCCGAACAATGGGGCCTCATCTGGAAATGCGTCGATGATGAGGCGCTGGCCGATGAGGCGGAAGCGCTGGCGAGGCGCTTCGCGGCCGGGCCGACGCTTGGCCTCGCCGCCACCAAACACGCCATCCGCGCGTCAGGTCTCAAGACGCTCAACGAAGAACTCGACAATGAACGCGATCTGATGCGGCGCCTTGGCCGCTCCGCCGACTATCGCGAAGGCGTCGCGGCGTTCCTCGAGAAGCGCAAGCCCGTCTTCACCGGCAGTTGAAATAGAAAAGTTCGAACGGAGATACTTATGGTGCCGCCCACTGTCCGCAGTTACGTGGAAAATCGCTGGTACCGCACCACCGCGGACCTGCAACCCGTCTATTCCGCAATTACCGGCGAGGTCGTTGCTCAGACAAGCAGCGCCGGCCTCGATTTTGGAAGCCTCGTCAACTACTCCCGCCGGGTTGGAGGAGCGGCGCTTCGTCGCCTGACCTTCCACGAGCGTGCGGCGATGATCAAGGCGCTCGCCCAGGCCATCGTGCAGCGCAAGGAGGAGCTTTACGAGATCGCTGTGTCGACCGGCGCGACCCGGATCGACAACGCAATCGACATCGAGGGCGGCGCGGCCACGCTTTTCTCCTATGCCTCGAAGGGACGGCGCGAACTCCCCAATGAACGCATCCTTGTCGATGGTGATCCCGAGATCGTAAGCAAGGGCGGCTCCTTCATCGGCCAGCACGTCTACACCTCGCTCCAGGGCGTGGCGATCCACATCAACGCCTATAACTTCCCGGTCTGGGGAATGCTCGAAAAGCTCGGGCCGACCCTGCTGGCGGGCGTGCCTGCGATCGTAAAGCCTGCTCAGCAAACCGGCTATGTCGCTGAGGCTGCGGTTCGCATCATGATCGAAAGTGGACTGCTTCCCGATGGCGCTCTCCAACTGGTTTCGGGGTCGGCCGGCGATCTGCTCGACCATCTGGGTGGGCAGGACGTGGTCGCGTTCACCGGGTCCGCCCGTACTGCGGCGCTGCTGCAGCGGCAGCCCGTGATCGCGCGCGAAGCGGTCCGATTCACCGCTGAACGCGACTCCCTCAATGCATCGGTCCTTGGACCGGACGCGACACCCGGGGCGCCTGAGTTCGAGCTCTTCATCAAGGAAGTGGTAAAGGAGATGACCGTCAAGGCGGGGCAGAAGTGCACCGCCATCCGACGGGCGATGGTTCCGGAGCACCTCATGGATGCAGCCCAGCAATCGCTTTGCGAGCGGCTCGCCAAGATCAGTGTCGGCGATCCGCGCGTGGACGGCGTGCGCATGGGGGCACTGGTCAGTCGACAGCAGCTCGAGGACGTCCGCGCGAAGATCGCCGAGCTGTCCAGGGTCGCCCGTCCGGTGTTCGGTTCTGCGGAAGGCGGCGAGTTCATCGGCGAGAATATCGCTGGAGGCGCGTTCTTGTCGCCGGTGCTGCTGCGCGCCGACGATCCCTGGCAGGCCGACGCCGTCCATGACGTCGAAGCCTTCGGCCCGGTCTCCACGCTGATGCCGTACAAGGATCTCGATGACGCGGTGGCGCTTGCCAACCACGGAAAGGGATCGCTGGTGATCTCCGTCTTCACCCACGATGGTGCAATCGCCCGCGATTTCGCCCTGGGCACCGGCTCGCACCATGGGCGGATGGTCTTCATCGACCGCGACAGCGCCAAAGAATCGACCGGCCATGGTTCGCCGCTGCCGGTCTTGGTTCATGGCGGGCCCGGTCGCGCCGGCGGCGGCGAGGAGCTCGGTGGCATCCGCGGCGTGAAGCACTACATGCAGCGCAGCGCGTTGCAGGGCAGCCCCGCGCTCCTCAGCAGGATCGTCGGTCAACAGCTGCCTGGCGCGCCTGTGACCCAGGGCGAACGCCATCCGTTCCGTCTACACTTTGGAGACTTGGAACCTGGCTACGGTATCCGCACCGCTTCACGCGAGATCACGCTCGAAGATATTGAGCATTTCGCGCATTTCACCGGCGATACCTTTTACGCGCATATGGACGAGGAAGCGGCGGCCGCGAGCCCCATCTTCGGCGGACGCGTGGCACATGGCTATCTGCTACTGTCCTTCGCGGCGGGCCTCTTCGTCGATCCGGCGCCGGGACCCGTGCTCGCCAATTACGGATTGGAGAGCCTCCGGTTCGTCAAACCCGTGAAGCCTGGCGAGAGCATCCGCGCCGAGCTTGTAGCAAAATCAAAGACGCTCAAGACACCGGAGATGGGCGAGGTGCGCTGGAATGTTCGGGTCACCAACCAGGATGATGAACTGGTCGCAACCTACGACCTGCTCACCATGAATGCGGTCTGATGGCGATGGTCGCGACATTCGAGCCAATCGAAACCGCGTCCCGGGATGAGTTGCAGGCGCTCCAGCTCGAGCGCCTGCGCTGGTCGCTCACGCATGCCTATGAGGGCAATCCGCGTTACCGGGCCAAGTTTGACGCGGCCGGCGTTCATCCCGACGATTGCCGCTCGCTGGCCGACATCGCCCGCTTCCCCTTCACGACCAAGGCGGATCTGCGCGACGCCTATCCGCTAGGATTCCTCGCGGTGCCCGAGGAGCGTCTCTCGCGCATCCATGCTTCTTCGGGTACCACAGGCAGACCGACCGTCGTCGGCTATACACGCCGCGACATCGAGACTTGGAGTAGGGTGGTCGCCCGCTCAATTCATGCTGCTGGCGGTCGGCCAGGCATGAAAGCGCATATTGCCTATGGATATGGCCTCTTTACTGGCGGACTAGGCGCCCATTACGGCGCCGAGGCGCTCGGATGCGCCGTTGTTCCCATGTCGGGCGGCCAGACTGCGAAGCAGGTCCAATTGATCCAGGATTTCGCGCCGCAGATCATTCTGGTGACGCCGAGTTATATGCTCGCCATCCTCGACGAATTCCGACGGCAGGGCATTGACCCCTCAGCATCTTCGCTGCGCTATGGAATCTTCGGGGCGGAGCCCTGGACCGATGCGATGCGCGCCGAGATCGAAAGCGCTTTCGCGATCGATGCCGTCGACATCTACGGGCTCTCGGAGGTTATGGGGCCTGGTGTCGCGGTGGAATGTGTCGAGGCGAAAGATGGCCTGACAATCTGGGAAGACCATTTCTACCCGGAGATCGTAGATCCCACGACAGGAGAGCCGCTTCCCGATGGCGAATATGGCGAACTCGTTTTCACCTCCCTTACCAAGGAGGCGATGCCGGTCATCCGATACCGTACGCGTGATCTCACGCGGCTTCTGCCGGGCACCAGCCGGACGATGCGGCGCATGGAGCGAATCCGCGGTCGCTGCGACGACATGATGATCATCCGCGGCGTCAATGTCTTTCCATCGCAGATCGAGGAACTGGTCCTCGCTTGTGGCGGTCTCGCGCCGCATTTCGTGGTCGAGCTCACACGCACTGGCCGCATGGATGAGGTCCGGATCAAGGTTGAGACGAAGGCTGGCTCCAGCGCGGACGAGGGAGCAGCAGGCGCCCGGCTGCTTGGCGACCGTATCAAGACCCTGATCGGCGTGACGACGACGATCGAGCTGTGCCCGCAGGACAGGCTGGAGCGCTCGCAGGGCAAGGCGAGCCGCGTCGTGGATCTACGCGGCGCGGTGCCCCAATCCTGAGGAGGCAGAATTGAAGAAGCTCATTGCCCTTTACACGACGCCGGACGATCCCGAGGCGTTCATGGCCCATTATCGCGCAATCCATCTGCCGCTCGTGGCAAAGGTGCCAGGGTTAGTCCGGACCGAGCTCAGTCTCGTCACCCGCACGCTCGTCGGCAAAGCTGACAATTATCTCCTGGCGGAGATGTATTTCAAAGACGAACATTTCCGTGACGCGCTGCGTAGTCCTGAGAACGCCGCGCTCGGGCAGGACCTGGCGCTGTTTGCCGACGGTCTCGTGATCGTAATGACTGCAGATATCGTTGAGGGCTGAAGCGTAGATGCCAATTCAAGTCACCGTCTGCGATGGCATTTTCCTCGTCACCATCGACAATCCGCCGGTCAACGCGCTGTCCCAGGCGGAACGGGAGGGATTGATCGCGGCCGTCAATGCGGCCCGCGTCGCCCAGGCGGAGGCAATGGTGCTGGTCGGCGCTAACGGCACTTTCATCGCAGGTGCCGATGTCCGCGAGTTTGGCTTGCCGCCTGCGCCTCCTCATCTCCCTGAGGTGGTGAACAGCATAGAGGGCGCGCCATTCCCAATTGTTGCGGCGATAGACGGCCAGGCTCTGGGCGGGGGGCTCGAGATCGCGCTGGGCTGTCATTTCCGGATTGCGACGGCGAAGGCAAAGCTCGGCCTGCCTGAAGTCACGCTTGGCCTCGTGCCGGGTGCCGGCGGCACGCAGCTTCTGCCGCGGCTGGTCGCACCACAGCTAGCCGCAAATCTGATCTCGGGCGGCAAGCCGTGGTCGGCGGCCGAGGCTATTGAGGCGGGGCTCATCGATAGCATTGCGCAAGGCGATCTTGTGGCGGAGGCGGTCGAACTTGCGCGTCAGGTACGGGGGACGGTCCCTGAGGAGCGAAGGCTTTCTTCGCGCACGCCCGAAGCCACGCCCGACTTGATCGCGGCCCTCGATAAGCTCGAGAAGGCGACGCGTCGCCGCGCGCGCGGGGCTGAGGCGCCGGTTATCGCCGTCGGGCTGGTCCGTACCGCGCTTACAACGTCCTTTGAGGAAGGGGCGGCGCTCGAGCGCGAAACATTCCTGCGCTTGCGGGCAAGCAAGCAGGCGGCTGCCCTTCGCCATATCTTCTTCGCCGAGCGCGCCGCAGCCAAGGCGCCGACCGATGTGGCAGACGGGCAGGCAAGGGAGATCGCGAGCGTCGGCATCGTTGGCGCGGGGACGATGGGCACCGGGATCGCAATGAGCGTGGCTGACGCCGGTCTTCCCGTGATAATCGTTGAACTTTCGGGCGAGGCGCTTCAGCGCGGGCTGGAGCGTATTTGCCAGGGCTATGAAAATAGTGTCGCGCGCGGCCGTCTGAACGCTGAGGAGGCCGCGGCGAGGGTAGGGCGCATCGCCGGCTCAACCGACTATGCCGATCTCGCCAATTGCGATCTGGTTATCGAGGCGGCGTTCGAGTCCATCGACGTCAAGCACGATATCTTTGCGCGGCTGACCGCCGTGGTTAAGCCAGGCGCTCTCCTGGCCAGCAACACCTCGTATCTCGACCTGGATGAGATAGCCGAGCGAAGCGGGCGGCCCGCTGACGTCGTCGGGCTTCATTATTTCAGCCCGGCCAATGTGATGCGGCTGCTCGAAGTTGTGCGCGGGCGACATAGCTCGGCCGACGCACTGGTCACAGCGCTGGCCTTTGCGAAGCGGACGAAGAAAGTGCCCGTCGTCGCAGGCGTGTGCAACGGTTTCATCGGTAACCGCATGCTCAAGGCCTATGTCCGGGAGGCCGGCCTCCTCGTTGCTGAAGGTGCTACCCCGGTGCAGGTCGATGAGGCGCTGGTGCGCTTCGGAATGGCAATGGGGCCGTTCGCCGTCGCCGACCTTTCCGGAATCGACATCGCCTACAAGGCCCGCAAATCCATGTCGCCGGGCAGCTATGAACCGCTCGCCGTCGCGCTTCACGACGCGCTCGTCGAGGCCGGGCATTTGGGGCAGAAGACCGGCTCGGGATTCTACGTCTATGAGCCGCACGGGCAGAACTATGCTCCCAACCCGATCCTGAACTCGATGATCGAGCGTATTCGCAACGCTGCCGGAATCGTGCCCCGGGCGGTCGCGGATGTGGAGATTGTCGATCGCTGTATGTTTGCGTTGGCGAATGAGGGCGGCTTCATTCTCGACGAGGGGATAGCCGCCCGGCCGGGCGATATCGATGTAGTCTATGTGAATGGCTACGGATTCCCGCGGCACCGAGGCGGGCCGATGTTCTACGCCCAGCAATATGGGCTGAAGGCTGTCCGCAGCAGAATGGCGGAGTTCGCCGAGGGGCGCTTCGGCCAATGGTGGACGCTCTCCGGCTTTTGGGCTGAGAATGCGTCGCGGGTCCTCGAGCCAAGCTAACATCAAGTTTACACTGCTTAGAGGGTGGGTGTGTGTTGCATTGTGCACCGACTCTGTGAATAATTGGTGAGTATATACTTGGTAATTATCGATATATTTTTGACGATGTGACCGCTGCTCGACGTAATAAGTCGCATAGTAGCTTTGGAGGTCTGCCCGAATGAGTCCAATGGTCGCGACAAAAGATGGGCGCCTTGCCGGTTTTACAGAGGACGGGATCTGCAAGTTCTATGGGCTCCCTTACGCGGCTCCGCCGATTGGTGACCGTCGGTGGCGGGCGCCTCAACCTGTGGAGCCCTGGCTGGACATCCGGAATGCAGCGGCGTTTGGCCCGGCCTGCATGCAAACGGTTGGTGCCACGTTCGATCGCAGGACTTCCCTTGAGAGCGAGGATTGCCTGTATCTGAATGTCTGGACCGAGACGTTGACACCTGAGCAGGCGCGGCCAGTGATGGTGTGGATCCATGGCGGAGGCAACCTTGGTGGAGCGGGCTCTGAAGAGGCCTTCGACGGCACACGCCTCGCCGCCAGGGGGGTCGTCGTCGTCACCTTCAACTATCGCCTTGGCGCCTTTGGTTTCCTGGCGCATCCCGACATTGGCGCGAATTTCGGGGTGCTTGACCATGTAGCGGCGCTGGCCTGGGTGCGTGAGAATATCGCAGCTTTTGGCGGCGATCCGGATAATGTCACGATCTTCGGTGAGTCCGCCGGCGCTGTCGCTGTCCGGACCCTGATGTCCTGTCCGCACGCGGCGGGACTTTTTCACCGCGCTATCATCGAAAGTGCCGGCTTCGAGCCGCCTGCATTCGCGGCTGCCTGGAATTACGACCGGGCAAAAGCGGCAGCGGAACGCCTGTTCGATCGCCTAGGCAGTCACGATCCGGATACGCTTCGCTCGGTGTCCAGTGCCGAACTCAAGATAGCATCGCACGAGCTGTCGGGGATCTTTCCGGTACCCGGGCAGGTACATACCCCTGCCAATCTCATCTGGATGCCGGTCGTGGACGGAGAGATCGTTGTCGATGACAGCTTTCCAGGGTGGGCGGCGGACGTGCCGGTTATGCTTGGCTGCCTCGAGAATGAGGCGCGCTACTTCATCAAGCCTGGCGGCAATTATAACAGGGAGGGGCTCGTGAGGATGGCGCACGCGCTCGCAGGCCCGATGGCGGATGAGGCGATCGCTGGCTTCGATCGTGCCGGATACGATCCCTATGGCGCGCTCGACAAGCTGTTTACGGCGGCGATCTGGACGGAGCCTGCGCTGGAAACGGTGCACCGGTTCGCCCGTATGGGCCGCCGCTTCTATTACTATCATTTCGCGCGCCTCTCTCCCGGCGCGATCGCGACCAACGAACTCGCGAAGCACTCGGCTGAGATCCGCTACGTCTTCGGCAATCTCACCGATGACGGGGCCTATGACACGACCGACCGGCTGGTCTCCGACCTGATGCAGCAGGCCTGGGTTTCGTTCGCAGCCAGCGGCGTGCCGGAAAGCCCGGCAGGGGTTGGTTGGCCGGCCTATGATCCCGCTCAGCCGCTTTGCGCGTGGATTGACGATGCCGTTAGCGTTCGTCCCTTCCCCGTGACTGACATCATGCGGACGCTCAACAAGCTGCGGATCCGGGGCGAGGGGGTGCCGGAAGCGGTATTCGATGGCTCCTGAACGATAGTGGGCCGTTTACTATCGCTCGAGGCGGGGGAAGGACCGTGTCTCGCTTGCGATAATGATCACGCTTGTCGATATGCTGGTAAGTGCAAGCTTTCAGGTGGCCGGCGTGGTGACCTCCGCCTTCGCGCATTCTTCTGCTGTACAAGTCGACAGGTTGCTGTTGGATCTTCGCGATCCGGGCGGCCGTCCAATGGCTGCGCCTCGCGCAGACGACACTCATCGTCACACACGGAGGGTCTGGGTGGCGCTATTGCTGCTCGGCGCCGGGGCGGGGCTCGTACGGGTGTCGGCTGCCGGCGCCCGCCCGGCAGTAATTCGGTCAGATTCGCGTGCGCGGCTACCACGATGGGCCTATATTTCGCTGACCGAGATTCTGCGCTTGGAAGTGCCTGGATCCGATCATGCATCCCGTGGCTTGGGCAAGGCCTGACTCAACCGAGCCGGGCCGACAGCCAGTTGACGAGCTGCGGGCGACCGCGATGCGCTGACCATACACCTGCATAGCGGGACCGTGCCTTCTTGCGCACGCCGCCGACCATGGCGTCCAGCGTAACGATGCCGGTCACCACGGCAGCGTCGCCGAACAGCCGAACGTCGATATCGGAGCGCGCGATCGTGTAGCAGGCCATGCTACCCTCGCGGAACTGCGCCAGCATCTCCGCCTTAGTGTCGACTTTACCGGACGCATGGGCCCAGATCAGCTCTTCCGAAAAGAGTCGGTTGAGCGCCTCAAGGTCACCCGCAACCATGGCGGCGCAGCGTTCATTTTCCACCTCTTCGATGTCGTCTAAGGTCATTGTCTTGCGTTCCACTGATACTGGAGGATTGGTTCTGACAGTCCGCCGTCGGGCAGAAGTGGAAGGGATTGGGGGCCCTTCCCCGAGTTCCTGCCCACCGGCGCTGGTCGAGGCGGCCTATTCATTCGCGGGATATCTGTCGGCCGGCCAGGGATCGGCGCTGACCATCACGCCCAGGATCATGCAGGGTTCGCTAGAACGATTATCCCAGGCATGGTTCACTCCCTGTACGACGGCGGTGTCGCCCTGCTTGAGGAGCGTCTCATCGGTGTCGGTAACGAGATAGACCTCTCCCCGCGCGATGACGAACATGTCGAGCGTGTCGGTACGATGCATGCTCGGATGGCGTGCCAGATCCTTCGCGGTAGGCGGGTATTTCTGCTTCACTTTGGCGTGCAGGGACTTGAGCGTTTCGATATGATCTTCCCGATCTGTCGGATTGGGCGGGATCTCGACCGCACGGAAGATCACGCCGGGCTTGTCTGGCTCGCGCGAGACGATCGTGGAGCCGCGATCTCCCGGGATCGTATTGTCGACAGGCAGCTCTTCCACACCCCAGAGTGTTGAACGCCAGAACATGCCGGGGACGGTCTGAATATTGTCAGTATCGCGGTAGATTACCCGCGACTCTTTGTTCTCGTCGACGCCGACGACAATGCGGTTGATGTGCGCCATATACGTAAATCCTTGACTTATGTTCAGCTCGGGAAGCCGCTTGGTGCGATGGGCGGGCGGGACAGGCCGGTGCCTGCCGCGCCTTCAAAAAGGGCACTGACGGCACCCTCGCACCAGCTACGGAAAGCCATCGTGTCGAGGCCCAGGCAGAAGATCGAGACGCCATCCTCGATCGCCTTGCGACACGCTGCGGGGGTGGGAGCGAGAACGGGGCCGCCGATGACCGCCACATCATGCTGTCGCGCGACCGCCATGACCCGCTGGTACGCCGCTTGGACCCTGGGGCCGCGCATCATCTGCGACTGTTCACCGAGCGACCAGGCAAGGTCTCCCGGCGCGAAGACGATCGCGTTGACGTCGTCGCGAGAGCAAATGGCTTCGATATTCTCGACGGCCTCTTCCCGTTCGATCATCGGAATGAGCAACACTTCCGCATTGTTCTGCGCAGCATAGCTGTCGAAATCGCGCCAGTTGTACCGGGCGGCGCGGAACGACGGGCACACACCGCGCTTGCCGGCTGGCGGGAAAAAGGCGGCTTCGGCCGCCCGCGCGACATCGTCCGCTGAACGGACCAGGGGGAGGAAGATGCCTGTAGCGCCTGCTTCCAGCGCCCGATGAATGTCACTTTCATCGTCGTGTCGCGAGACGCGTACGAAGGTCGTCAGACCCACCACATCGGCGGCTCTGATCTGGGCCTCCATCGATCGCGCATTCAGCGGCGTATGCTCGGAATCGAGCATGATGAAGTCATAGCCGGTGTAACCAAGTATTTCGATGAGGTCGGGGTGGCCTGTGAATACCTGCATGCCGACCGGAACCTGCTTTTTCTTTACCATTTCAAGAATTTTGTTCATATGCGTATATTTTCCTCTGCGCGAATTGAAGATCAGGCGGACTGTTCAGAAAGAGTAGCCGAGCCGAGCGCCATAGGTGCGGGGGTCTCCTGCAATTGCACCTGGTACGATGCCGTTGCCGGCGATGACTTGGTAATAGCGCGCGTTCGTCAGGTTCTTCACGAACGCCTCGATCTTCCAGCCCTTGTCGGGGCCGAAGCCAATATTGGCATTGAACAGGCTATAGGCCGGCTGGCTAGAAATCGGCACGTTGGACGCATCGAAATAGGCTCGGCCGCGGCGCGCCCAATCGAAATGGATGTCGAGCCTGTACTGTGCGCCGATCGAAGGCGTGAGATCCACCCCGAGCACACCGCTCCAGCGCGGGGTCGCTTCCATTTGATTGCCGGAAGCGTCGAAGGTGCACACGCTGGCAACGCAGGTCTGATTGGGGATATAGGGAGTGTAGGCGCTCGCGACCGAGGCGGCGGTGTAGCGGCGGTAGCGCGCGTCCAGATACGACAGGTTTCCGCTCAGCTGCAGGATCGGGAATGGCTTGGCCAGCACTTCGACTTCGGCGCCTTTGATGCGAGCGGTCGCGGCGTTGTTAATCACTGCATTGCCGGGGCCGAGCAACTGCCGGACCTGCAGATTGGAATAATCATAGTCGAATCCGGTGACGTTAATCCGCAGCCGGCGATCGAAAAACTGGGTCTTTGCCCCTACCTCATAGGCCCACATGGTTTCGGGTGCGAAACCGGCAGTGGCGGCGACGAGGGCAGCATTGTTGAAGCCGCCGCTCTTGAAGCCGCGCGTTGCCGACACGTAGAAAAACAGGTCGCGCGTTGCCTGATAATCGATGCCGAATTTGGGCGTGAATGCGTCGTCCGACCGCGACAACGAGAATAGAATGGGAAAGCCGGGGACGTTCGCGCCGAGCGTCGCCGGGTTCAACGAGGTGCGGGTATAGGTCTGGTCGATGGTTTTGCGTTCCGTAGTGTAGCGGAGGCCCGCGACGAGCGTCAGGTCCTTGACGATCTCCCAGTTTGCTTGCGCGAACACGGCATAGGAGCGCGTCCGAATGGTCGGTGCCGCTCGGGATATCGCCGCCCGCGCAGCGGGCGTGGCTACGCTCGGAGGCGAGGAGACGTTGCTCAGCGAGTCGTCATGGTCCCCGAAGAAAAAGAATCCGCCGACGGCGCGAAGCCTGTCGCCCTGATATGTGAGGTTTATTTCCTGGGTGACCTGCTCCTGCTTCTCCCGCTGCTGAAGGTAGTTCACGGGCAGTTCTGAGGCGTCGTTGTCATTATAGAGATTGGAGTAGAGCTTGCGCCAAGCGGTAATGGACTTCAGCGCAAAGCCACCACCCAGATCATAATTGCCTTCCAGCGAAACTCCGCCGGTATCGACGCGGATCGGTTGTGCACTGCCAATCGCGATGTCCCGATAGCTGCCGACCAGGCTATTCGCGAGCGGCGCCGGGAAGGGCAGGCGCGCGAGCAGGTGATCATAGCTCTCGAGCTGCTCATCGACGAGCGAATAGTCACCGCGCAGTGTGAAATTGAGCGCGTCGCTCGGTTGCCAGCGCAACTGGGCCCGGACACCGGCGCGCTTCGCCGAGCCAACGCTCGGTACGCCAGGCACAATATTGTCGAAATAGGCGTCGTGATCGCGATACGACCCCGCGATGCTGGCAGTCAGTTGCTTGCCCGAGAGCGGTCCGGTCAAATACACGTCCACGGATTTTTCGTCATAATTGCCGTAGCCGATCTGGATGCGACCGCCGGGCGTAGCCGAGGGCTGGCGAGAGATGATGTTGATCGTGCCGCCTACGGCGTTGCGGCCATAGAGTGTGCCCTGCGGACCACGCAGGACCTCGATGCGATCCACGTCGAGGAAATCGCCGATCTGGGCCGTCGGCCGGGCGATATAGACGCCATCCACCTGTTGGGTGACACTCGGGTCCGAGCCAGCGCCGGCATTGCTGCTACCGATGCCGCGAATATAAATGATCGCCTGTCCCGCGTTGCGCGAGAAGGTGAGGTTCGGGATATATTTTGCGACGTCCAGAACTGTATCCAGGCCCTGGGTTTCGAGCAGCTTGCTGTCGACGACGCTGACCGCAACCGGAGTGCGCTGCAGGTTCTGCTGGCCAAGCTTGGTGCCGGTGACGACAATCTCCTGGAGCGCAGATGTGTTCGGCCCCCCGGCGGTCGCTCCTGTGGTTGATGGGTCTCCGGTCGTCACTTGCGCCCGCGCCGCAGATGCTGTCGTGATCGCCAAGAGGGCCGCTCCGGTGAACGACCAACGGACGTATTGCCTTCCAATCTTCATCTCGATCCCCCCCATCCAGTGAGTCGAAGCCCGCTCCTGCGGATCTGTGATGGGAAGGATGGCCACGGAAAGTGACCTAGTCAATTATTAATAAACCGTCCGATCAGTCAATTATGAATTCAATGGCCTCCGCCAGGTTGGCCGATAAGCCCGGCTGCTTCAATTCCGGCAAGTGCGCACGCCTCGTCCTGGTCGGGCAGGGCGCCTGATACTCCAACGCCTCCCAGAAGAGTGCCCTGATTATCGCGCAGTAGGACACCGCCCGGCACCGGCACGAGGCGCCCCTCGGCGAGCGCTGTGACCGATGCAATGAAAGCGGGGTGCGTGGCGGCCCGATCGGCGAGTGCACGCGATCCCATGCCCATCGCCAGTGCGCCAAACGCCTTTCCCATGGCGATTTCCGGGCGAAGTAGGCTCGATCCATCTTCCCTTTTTAGTGCAACGTAGTGGCCGGCTGCGTCCAAAACCGCGACCGTCAATGGGGGTAATCCGGCGCTGCGTGCCTCCGCCAGCACGGCATCTACGATTGTCGATGCCTCGGTCAGGGTTACACTCCGCCGGGCGGCAGAAATCGCGGGCTGTGCATTCATGACGTCTCTCCTTCTGGTCGGGCTGTTAGCGATGATCGGTGCGGCCGGGGCGATGATCGGTGCGGCAGGATCTGTGCCGGGCGCTTGACGCGGCGGACGAATACCACGATTGTCACTAGGTGTGTCAATGCGCAGGACAAGAGAAGTGACCGGGCAGATACTGAAAAGCGGCGTGCTGGTGCCCGAACGTCCCCGGGCTGCCGACCAGATTTTCGAAGATCTCCGGCAGGGCATATTATGTGGCGACACACCGCGTGGTGTGCGGCTGCCCGCCGAACGCGACCTTGCCCAGCAATATGGTGTCAGCGGTGCAACGATCCGGGAAGCAATACGTGGCCTCAGCCTAATGGGACTCGTCGAGGCGCGGCATGGTTCTGGAACCTATGTCACGGCGGACGTCAGCGCGTTGGTCTCGCTGTCGCTGGGATCCGTAATTCAACTTGAGCGGCTTGGCGTGAAGGACGTGCTGCATGTCTTCGGCCTGTTGAGCGTTGAAGCGGCGCGGCTCGCGGCTGACCGCGCGCGGCCGGCCGAGGTCACCGCGTTGCGGGAGGCGCTGAATAGGCTCGATTCCGTTTCGACGATCGAGGAGGCGGTAGCATCGCTACGTGCATTCCACGAAGCGCTCGCAACGGCTTCGGGAAATGCGTTGCTGGCCGCTCTGTGTATATTCCTCTCCAACCTACAGCTTGAGCTGGCACTGAAGGCCGTGGAGGCCTCGCTGCCCATTTGGCAAAGCGTTCTGGCACAGTTGCAGCCTGCGCGTCATGCGCTGGTCAATGCGGTGGCGGACGGGAAAGCCGACGAAGCGGCTCAGCGTGCTGACGTCTTCGCCCGCGAGGCGGCCGCGCTGATCACCTCACTTCCACGCATCCAGCAGGTGCGCGGGGCCGATCCCGACCTGAGTTCGCTGATCGCCGCTGTAGTCGCGCAGAGGCCGCTATGACTCCCGTTGCGCAGGACGGGGACCCGTTGCTGGATGCCGCCCGGTTTGGCTGGTTCCAGGCGCGCGCCATTGTGATTTGTGCTCTCGTTGCGTTGCTTGACGGTTTCGACACCCAGTCTATCGCATTTGCAGCTCCGGTGATGGCGCGAGAATGGGCTTTGCCCATCGCAGACTTCGCGCCTGTTTTTGCCGCCGGCTTGTTCGGCGGATTGGTAGGCGGGGCGTTGCTTGGCCGGTTGGCGGATCGGTTCGGGAGGAAATCGGTCCTCTATATTGCGCTGGCACTGGTGGCGATCGGCAGCGGCATCACGGTCGGTCTGTCTGAACGGACGACGCTCATCGCCGCGCGTCTGATAGCAGGCTTTGGGCTCGGCGGCGCGCTTCCCTGCGTGATTGCACTCACCGCGGAATATGCGCCATCCCGGCTCCGTACCTCTCTCACCACGGCGATGTTCTGCGCTTTCCCCTTTGGCGCGGCACTTGGTGCTGTGATCGCGAGTCCACTGCTCGTGAAAGGCGAATGGCGCGCGGTGTACTGGATCGGGACCGCCGCGCCTGTCCTCGCTATTCCCCTCGTCGCCCTGTTCGTGCCGGAGTCACTCGGCTTCTTGAGGCGGCGTGGACGAAAGGATGCCATGACGCGGATCGTCGTTCGGCTTGGTGGAGATGTCGATTTTGTCTCGGCAGCGAAAGCTGATCTGCCCAACGCGGCCAATGCGCCGCTCTCCGCGATCTTCGGCGACGGGCGGCTGGCCGCGACCCTTGCGCTCGCAATCGCCTTTCTGGTCAGTCTTCTGCTTGTCTACCTGCTGGTGAACTGGGTCCCGAGCTTCGCGGTTGCGGCGGGGGTTGGAGGAGGTGGAGGCGCTGGCGCCACTGCGGTCCTTAACATCGCCGGTATCGTTGGGGGACTCGCCATTGCTTGGATTGGCGACCGAACGCACCCTTGGCGCGCGATCCCGATCTCTTATGCGGTCGCTGCCGTAGTTTGCGCGGGATTGGCGTTGGTTGCACGCCAACCACCGCCGGTTCTGCTTTTTTGTGCGGCTGCTGGCCTGCTGTGCGTGGGGGCGCAGATGTCCCTTATTTCCCTCGCAGCAGCGATCTACCCGTCGAACCTGCGTGCCGGCGCGATTGGCCTGCTGATGGGTATCGGACGGATCGGAGCGATTTTCGGGCCGCTGCTTGGGGGGTCTTTGCTCAGTGGTGAGACCGGCTTCTCGCGTCTTAGCTGGACGGTCGCGCTCGGCTCCTTGATTTGCGCAGCCGTCTTGTTTCTGTTCCGTCCCAGCCGCAAATCTGCAAGCGAGGGCGGCTCCGTCGGGCAGTGCTCTCACCGCAAGGTGCTCGAGATCGCGAGACCCTTGGCATAGGAGGCCTGCGGGCGGGTTTGATCGCAGCCGATTGTCTGGCTGCCGGGCCTTCATGAAGGAAGGTTTGGGACCGTTCATGAAGGAAATGCCGCATTGCGGCCGACTTGTTTTGCGGCTTTTGTCCCAAGACAGATCAATCCGCGCTCTCAGCGATCAATAGTTCGCATCCTCAGTGATCAATAGTTCGCATCGCTCGCAGGCGGCTTGCCGGATCGCAGCTGCGGCCTGGCACTCGGGCGAATGATAATAGCGCAACGCTTCTTCCATCGAGCCGAAACGCAGGATCACATGTCTGTCGAAATCTCCTGAACCTTCGAGCACCCGATAAGCGCCGCCGCGAACGACGATCTGCTGGCCAGGGTGGATAGAGGCCGTACGGCCGGCAAGTTCCCCGTAGCGGCGCATCGCGTCAGTATCGCGAACCTTGGCAAGACCGATCCAGTAAGCGCTCATCACGCGTCTCCGTCAGCTGCGGAAAGGGGCAAACCGTTAAAGCCTGTGAGACCAGGCTGCACTTGTTTCATCAATGATGTCGGGGAGGAGGCGCAGACAGGACGCGTCAGCTTGGCCATAACTGTCAAAGGGCTCGATCAGCCCCCACGGAACTAGCCTCTACCGTTCATTCGATCGCTCGGCATATCGGCTCGCGATCGAGATCGGTACAGGCACTGGAAAATCGAGGAGTTGCTGGGCCAACGCCTTCCCCATGGGGTCGGACCGCAAGGATGCAGAGCCCCCGCCTTCGAGGACGCCGTGGAGCAGGAAATTGAGCGCGTGCATTCCGGGGAGTGCGAAGCGCTCCACGCAAGCGCCGCCTGTACCGAAGAGATGCTCGTACCAATTGGCGACAGACTGCGGCGTCAGCGCCGCACCAATGTAGGGCAGTAATTCGCCGTTCCGGGCGATCACAGCAATATTTGACATGTCGCCCTTGTCGCCACTCCGGGTCCAGGCAAGCCGCGACAGCGGTACGTCGACCGTTTCGGACTGCCGATCTGGCATTGCGAGCGGTTCTGGCGGGCAGGGCAGTTCGTCCGAAAAACCCCCAGCGAAATCGACAGCAACAGGCGTGCGCACGGACTTGATGAGGATCGAGAGATCAACGTCTTGCTTGGCATGAAGGAACGAAAAAACCCTGTAGACCGGCGTGACCGACGCACCGAGTGGGACGGTTGCTATTCCGGGCACCGTCGAGATGCTGATGGACCTTTGAAGTCGTAAAAACATCTCAACGGCGGATCGCTCCTCATGATCGACGACTATCCGGCAAACAATTTCGCGGCTCTCGAACCGTCGCGCGTTCGGCCCATAAGTCTCCTCCGATCCGATCAACTCGACCTTCGTCCGGGTCCAATGCCCCAGGTTCATTTCACGCAGTCGGTCGGCGCTTCGTGCGGCCAAGATGTCGGCAACGTGCCGTGCCTTGGCCTGCGCCTGGGTGCCGCGCAAAACGAAGGATATGATTGCCCGCCAGCCGTCCGGTGCGGTGGCCGAAACCTTGTAGGTCCCGGTAGGAGGATATCCGCGTGCTCCCGATATATGTACGCGGTCGGGCCCCACCTGGGACAAGCACACTTCGGTGAAGTCACAGGTAACATCCGGCATGAAGTATCGCTGGGGGTCACCAATTTCGTAGATCGTCTGCTCAGCGACCGTCGCGACCGAGACGAGGCCACCAGTGCCTTCGGGCTTTGTCAGGACGGCCGTTCCGTCCGCCCGACATTCTGCGATGGGGTAGCCGATCGCGGCATAGTTCGGCACGTCTCGCCAATCGGTGAACAGGGCGCCCGTCGGCTGGGCACCGCACTCCAGCAGGTGGCCGATGAGCGTACCCGCGGCGAGCCTGTCATAGTCATCGAAGCGCCAACCGAATTCATGAATCAGCGGCCCGAGCGTCAGAGCGCTATCGACGACACGCCCGGTAATCACCACATCCGCGCCCGCAGCAAGGGCCGCAGCTATCGGGGCGGCTCCGATATAGGCGTTGATGCTGGCAAGGTCCGATGGAAAATCGGCGTTCGAACCCATGGCGCGTATGCCGCGCCGGCGGAGTGCATCTTGTTCGCCTAATAGGTCGTCGCCTTCCACGACCGCGACCACCAGCGGAACACCCATGCGCTTGGCCAGGTCTGTGAGCGCTGTTGCGCAGCCTCGCGGATCAAGCGCGCCAGCATTGGTCACGATCCTGATACGCTGCGACACAATGGCGGATAGCAACGCCGCGAGCTCCGGTCCAACAAAGCCCGCGCCGTATGCCGTCCCCGTACCTGTCCTGCGATTATGCGCATAGTTGGGAAGACTGAACTCACTGAGATAGTCGATGATCAGGTAGTCGAGCGCCCCATGTCGAACGAGGTCGGGGAGCGCGGCGCCGGGGTCGATCGGGTCGCCGCCGCCGATGCGGATCACAGGGGCCGTCATGGACGAGGTCCCTGTCGCTGAGCGCTCCTGGATTGAGGCGGGAAGGGGAGCGTCGCGGCGACGACGGCCGCCAGAAATCCCAGCGCAGATAGAATCCAAAACCCGGGCAGAAAGCTGCTCGTGGCATCCTTCACGAAACCCACGAGGAACGGCACCAAGAAGCCCGCACCCAGACCGCTCATACTAATGATGGCGACGCCTGTTCCTGCCTTCGAGCGAGGCAAGAGAGCCGTCGGGGCTGACCAGACCATCGGGAGGGTCGCGAATATTCCCATCGTCGCCAGTGTCAGCCAGATGATCTTCGGGCTCGGAGTGGTGGCGAATGTCGACCCAAGCAACCCCGTTCCCGCAACCAGGATCGGCAGCGCAATACCAAGCTGCGGCCGGAGACGATGGGCGAGGAGCATCGACCATGCCAGCATCGCGGCAACGCCCGCTGCTGATGGGATTACGAGGAGCATGCCCGTGCGCAGATTGGAAACGCCAAGCTCCTTGACGATTTGCGGCAGCCAGAAGCTGGCCCCATAATTCACGCCGTTGAGGCAGAACATCGTCACCGAGAGCTGCAGGATACGGATCGGCATGGCGCCGCCGCCATCGGGCGCAATGTTTTCGACACGAGCTTCATCTTCGCGCGCGAGGCTTTGCAGTATGTGTTCGCGCTCCTCGCGGCTCAGCCATTCCGCGACCGCCGGTGTATCCCGGAGCATGGTCCAGGCAACGACGCCCAAGAGCACGGATGGGGCGCCTTCAATGAGGAATAGCCATTGCCAGTCAGCGAAGGCGCCGGTCGTTGCCGTCCTGAGCACGAGGCCCGATATCGGCGCACCAATCACAACCGACAGCGGGAGCGCCGTCATGGAAAGCGCAAAGCAGCGCACGCGCGCCTGCTGAGGCAGCCAATAGGAAAGGTAGAGTACCATTGCAGGAAAGAAACCGGCCTCCGCCGCGCCGAGCAGGAAGCGGATGAACTGGAATTCAATGGCGTTGTGCACGAATGCCATGGACATCGAGAGGGCACCCCAGATGACCATCAGAAACGCAAGCCACCTGCGTCCCCCCACTTTCTCGAACGCCGTGTTGGCGGGTACGCTGAACAGGAAGCTGCCGGCGAAGAAAATGCCGACGCCAAGTCCGAAGGCGCTCGAGGAAAGGCTAAGCGCCCGGTTCATCGACAGCGCGGCGAACGAGACGTTCACGCGGTCCAGATACGCCATGAGCGAGGCAAGCCAGAGTATCGGAACAATGCGGATCGCAATCCGCCGGGTCAGGCCTTGCTCCCGGCGCTCGTGTGCGGAAGCTTGACCAGGGAGACCAGGCTCAGCGCTTCGCAGCCGATCAGACGTCGATTGCATAACCATCACCATGTCTTGGTCAGAGTGAGGCCGAATGTCCGCGGTTCCCCGACGAAGCCGGTCGGCGTTAGTCCCTGGGCAGCGGCGCCAATGATATAACCCTTGTCAAACGCATTTTTGACAAAAGCACGCAACCCGACGCCCGAAGTTTTCGACGTATAGCCGACGTATAGGTTCACCAAGCGATAGCCTCTCTGGCTCATGATCTCGGCGTTGGACGGATCATAGAATTGGCGCGACTTGAAGCTGATCTCTGCGCGTCCAAATAGCGAGCGATCGCTCCCCGCGCCGAGTGGCCATGTATATTGCGCTGCGAACAGTCCGGAAAAGCGTGGAGCGTCGTTCAGCCTGTTGCCGGTAGCATCGTATGTCGCCGTTCTCGCATTATAGCGCGTCTGACCCACGAGGAACGGGCCAAGGGCGCTTGGCACGCTATCCCGCGTAAACGCGCCATATGTAGCGTCGAGATAGGCAAGATTGGCGGTTATCTCCAATCCGCCGAATGGCTTGGCGGTCAGTTCGGCCTCGGCACCATTCACCGTCGCACTGGCGGCATTGGCGATACTGCTGATCCCGACGGCGAGCAACGACTGGACCTGGAGATTCTTATAATCATAATGGAAGCCTGCGAGATTGAGGCGCAGGTGTCGGTCAAAGAATTCGGACTTCAGCCCGGCCTCATAGCTCCATAGATTTTCTGGCCCGAATGACTCGGCTGCAACATTTGTCGCGGCATAGTTGAACCCGCCGCTCTTATATCCTCGCGTGGCCGACACATAGGCCAGGATGGAGGGCGTGATCTGCCAGTCTATCCCGAACTTGGGCGTGACTGCCGTGTCGCGTCGGTGGTTCGTCGATTCAAAAGGAAATCCCGGCGAGACCGCGCCAGTGGCGAGAACGGACCCGATCGCCACCTGGTCGAGTGATTTTGTTTCGTCGGTATAGCGGACACCCGCCGTCAGTCCGACGGTCGGGAAGATGTGGGCGGTCGCCTGTGCGAAGACCGCTTTCGAGTTGGTTACGATCCTTGGCGACGTCCCACGTTCGGACGTAAGGGAGTCGGCAACGATGCGGTTGGCGTCATGTTCACGAAAGTAATAGAGTCCTGTGACAAAGCCCAGGATCCCGGCCTTTCCACTCAGGTTGATCTCCTGAGAGAACTGATTTTCCCGCTCGGCTAACACTCGTCCAACACTGGTGCTGAGCTCGGTCGCATCAGAGTCGAGAGAGCCATGATAATGGTCTAACCGATATGCCGTGATCGACTTGATGCTGAGCCGTGGGGTAATGGTATATTCGATATCCTCGGAAATTCCTCCAGTTCTGGTCCGGACCTCCTGCGGCGTATTCAAGGCTTCCTCGAAATAGTGACCGATCGTGCTATTCGCGATGGGCGCGCCGCCATTGGAGGTTACCGGCGCAAGAATGTGGCTGTTATGCTGGATATGCTCGAATGCTTCGAGCCAGTCGGCACGCGTCGTTGCAACGACGCCGGCCATTGGTTCGAGCCGAAGCTGTCCCCGCGCCGTCCCATGGTTGGCATTGCCGCTGTTTGCAGCCCCCGGCACGCGGTTCTCAATATACCCATTGTGCCGGACGTAATCGATCGACAGGCTCGCCTGCGCGAGGCCGGTAACGAGCGGCCCACTTATCAATCCTTGCTCATGTACGAGAGCATAATTGCCGAGTGTCAGCTGTTCCTCGGCAGTAAATCTATCGGTTGGTGTCCGGGAAATGACATTGATGGTCCCGCCGGCAGCATTGCGGCCATAGAGTGTGCCTTGCGGCCCGCGGAGGACTTCGAGCCGCTCGACATCCAGGTAATCACCGAATTGGGCCGATGGTCGGGCGATATATACGCCGTCCACCTGGACAGTGACGTCAGGGTCCGATCCGGCATAGACGTTATTGCTTCCGACACCACGGATGTAGATCTCCGCGTTCACGCTGTTTTGCGACAGATTAAGATTAGGCGCGTACTGAACAAGATCCTTCACGTTGGAGATGCCCGACTGTGCAAGCTGGGATGCGGAGAACGCGCTAATCGCAAGCGGCGTGCGCTGCAATTGGGTGGCACCCGACTTGGTCGCGGTCACTACGATCTCTCCCAACCCAGAGCTGGGCGTGCCCTGCGTGGACGCGTCGTTCGTAACCGGAGCATTTGGAATCTGGCCGGCAGATACCGGCCGGGAAGCGTTCGTCTGTTGAGCCGACGCGGCCGATTCGAGGAAGCATAAGCCCGCCAAGAACATGATATGTGATGTCACCGGTCCCCTCCATCCCGATCGCCTGCTTGTTTGCGGCGATTCTAGGTCGGTAAGCGCGATAGTTATTCTCGCCGACTTCGGTTCTGACGGCTCTATGTTGACATGTCAACATAGAGCCGTCAGCGAGGGTCGCAGACGTTACCGATGACCAGGCTTAGCGATGTGAATTGGCCTCGTTTTGATCGACCAGCGGAAGTGCGTCGTAAAGCTGCCGCAGCATAGTCCGGAGCAGATCGAGCTGTACGGGCGAGAATCCCTGCAGAAGACGTCGGTGACGCTCATGCCCGATTTTCCATACGGCGTCATGGAGGGCGCGTCCGGCATCTGTCAGAGCGATGAAGCGGGCCCGACCGCCGGACGATGTGCTCCGGGTCAGACCGCGCCGGGCGAGCGAGCCCAGAGATCGACTCACAGCCGCCTTATCGAGACCCGTCGCTTCCGCGATCCGCGCTCCGGAGGCGTCTGGTTCCTGCGAAAGGACAGAGATGATCCGGACGTCCATCACGCCGATGCCGAAGCGCTCCCGATATTGCGCGGATGCGCTGCTGGTGAGCTGGCCAGCCACGCTGTGCAGCAAGGCGATGACTTCACGCCGCGCCTTCTCGGCGGCAGTTTCGACCGCTGTGTCGGCCGGGGGCATCTTGTTCGATCCTTCGGACATCGTCGCTCTTTGGCCTGCCAACGCGTGGATATCAATCGACGGCGGTCGACTATCGCTGTCCTATTCAGGCGAGCGCCCACCGCAAAGAGGTCTTGGCAGCCGCTCCCTCGCTTGTACCTCGGTCTTGTCTTCGCTCCCGGGCTTTGCCCGACCCTGAGGCGAGCCGTTCCCATGTGGCGGATCAGCTTCTGACGCACATTTGGCGTCGCCGCTACTGCGCTTGGCAGTAACGCCGCACACCTGTTCTTTCAGCTGGTCTCGCGATGCTATGAGCGGGGCGCCATGCTGATCACCTCGAACCGCAGTGTTGGCGAATCGGGCAGGGTCTTTGGCGACCCTTCGTCGCTACCGCCATCCTCGACCGGCTGCTTCACCACAGCCACGTGCTCACCATCCGCGGCGAGAGCTACCGGCTCCGCGAAAAGCGCCGGACTGGCCTTCTGCAGACGGCCAGTCCGGCGCTCAATGAGGCCACCGCATGACCAGCAAAGGGGGCGAAGTTTTCGCTGTCGGCTAGGGGGGACTCTATCCGACTTCGCTTGAAACCTACTCCATCGCCTATAGTCCGCGCGTCTCTTTGCAGAAGGGTCGGGCTTTATAGTGGGGCGTGCCCGCAGCAAGGGGAAATCGGGCAGGGCGACGCGCCCGGCCGGTACCCTGGACCCATAAGAGACTCACAGATTCTGATGCGCTCCGGGACAGGCGGTTTCGCCCGCCGAAACCAGGCCCACCGTTTTTCTTGCGTGTCGCCGATTGCGTCAGAGCTGGCTCGTCGATTAATAGACCGACCAGACGGACAATGTTTGGAGAGCGAGTCGCCATGGCTTCAGTTTCGCCGATCTCGGCGTCGGCAAAGCGCAACACTCCCGCCGAAGACCGCGACTGGCGGCGGATCGCTTACCTTCTGCATCTCTCGCGTGCGCTGGATGCGATGGAGGAGGAGCGGCTGGTTCCCGAAAAGAAGGTTCTCTACCAATTCTCGGCGCGCGGGCACGACATGTCGCAGATCCTGCTCGGCGATAGGCTCACTCATCCTCGCGACGCCGCCTGCGGCTATTACCGATCGCGCCCGATGCTGCTGTCGCTGGGCGTAGCGATCGAGGATGCGCTCGGCTCCTCGATGGCGCGCGCAGGCGGCTATTCAGACGGGCGGGACATCGGCGTAGTGTTTAACTATCCCAACCCGCAGGGCGCCTCGGCGCTGCCGATGTGCGGGGGTGTCGGCGCCCAGTACACCCCAACCGCCGGCTGGGCGCAAGCGATCGAATATCACCGAAATGTGCTGAAGAACCCGGCCTATGACGAGGCGATCGCCGTGGTTCTCGGCGGTGAGGCGTCCTGCGCCACCAACGGCTTCTGGGCCGCGCTCACCATCGCGACCACGCAGGCGCTGCCCATGCTCTTCTACATCGAGGACAATGGCTACGGTATCTCGGTGCCGTCGAGCTTCCAGACGCCCGGCGGCGACATCGCCGCCAATCTGGCCAGCTTCAAGGGGCTCGAAATTCTCTCGGGCGATGGAACCGAGCCGGCCGAGGCGTCGCGGCTCATCGACCAGGCGCTTGAACATGTGCGTTCGCGGAAGGGACCATGCCTGCTGAGGCTGACCGTGCCGCGGCTCCAAGGGCACAGCTTCCAGGACACCCAGACCTACAAGTCCGAGGATTTCGTCGCTACGGAATGGGCGCGCGATCCCTTGCCCAAGCTCAAGGCGTTCCTCGAGCCCGTGCTCGATGACGGCGAGTGGGACGAGATCGAGGCGGAGGCGCGAGCGGCCGCCGAGACGGCCCGCGAGCTGGCCGAGGCACGCCCTGTCGCCGCGCCCGAGACGGTACTGCGCAATGTCTTCTCGGAGGAGGGCGAACTCCAGGCGTTGGGCGGCCAATGGACGCAGGGCTATGTGTCACCCGCCTCGGACGACGTCGCAAAGCCCGAGGGGCAGCGCATCAACATGGTGACCGCGATCCGCAGGACGCTTGAGGTCGAGATGGCGATCAACGACCACGTTCTTGTCTTCGGCGAGGATGTGGGGCCCAAGGGCGGCGTCCATGCGGTCACGCTGGGGCTGCAGGAAAAGTTCGGCGATAAGCGCGTCTTCGACACCAGTCTGTCTGAGGAGGGCATCATCGGCCGCGCCGTGGGCATGGCGCTCGCAGGGTTGATGCCGGTTCCCGAGATCCAGTTCCGCAAATATGCCGAGCCGGCGACCGAGCAGATCAACGATTGCGGTTCGATGCGCTGGCGCACCAACAATCGCTTTGCCGCGCCTATGGTCGTGAGGATTCCCGGCGGCTTCTTCAAATGCGGCGATCCTTGGCACAGCCAGACCAATGAGGTGGCATTCGTCCATTCTCCCGGCTGGAAGGTCGCCGTCCCCTCCAACGCGGAGGATGCCGTGGGGCTGCTGCGCACGGCGCTGCGTGGCAATGATCCCGTCATCTTCTTCGAGCATCGCGCGATGCTCGACTATGTTTGGGCACGCCGTCCTTATCCGGGCGACCACTATGCGCTTCCGTTCGGGAAGGCGCGCACGACCGTCTCGGGCAACGACATCACGATCGTGACCTGGGGAGCAATGGTGCCGCGCTGCGAGGAAGCCGCCGAGGGCAGCAGCGCCGATGTCATCGACCTGCGCACGCTAATGCCTTGGGACAAGGAAGCTGTCCTCGCCTCGGTCCGGCGAACGCGTCGCTGCCTCATCGTCCATGAGGATCTTCAGACGGCGGGTTTCGGTGCCGAGATCGCCGCGGTTGTCGCCGACGAGGCCTTCGTGGATCTGGACGCGCCCGTCGCTCGTCTGACGATGCCCGACATCCCCAGCCCCCATAACCCCGTGCTGCTCGACTGGGTGGTGCCGTCGGTCGACCGCATCCGTGCGAAGATCGCCGAACTGATCGCTTTCTGAGGGATATTCGCGTGATCGACATTCTTGTGCCGCTTGATCAGGAAGGCACCAAGGCGATTGTCCGCAGCTGGCTGAAGAAGGTCGGCGACACGGTCGCGGTGAACGATCCTTTGGTCGAGCTTGAGACCGACAAGGTGACGCAGGAAGTGCCAGCACTCGCGTCAGGCATCCTGGTCGAAATTTTGCTGGATACCGATGCCGAGGCTGTGCCAGGTGCCGTTCTCGGGCGGCTGGGACCCGTCACCGACGCGGCGGCGTCTGCCGAGACAGCGGTCGCAACGCCTGCGACGGGTGACGCGGCAGCCGGAAACACCTCCGGGGTGCTGGCGGCGGCGCCCGCCGCAAGAAATCTCGCCCTGTCGCCGGCTGTGCGCCGTGCGGCCAAGGAGCATGATATCGACCTGTCGAGGATCCAGGGAAGCGGTCGTGGGGGACGCGTCACGCGGGCGGATGTCGACCGCGTCGTCGCGGAACGGGTGAGCCAGCCGATCGCGGTGGCGCCTGGGGTGGAGGCGCCCGAGCCGGCCGTGTCCGGCGGCGGAGTGCGTACCATCCCACACGACCGC
>Ga0070730_10000550_pt1 | contig 42341 bp, 29 predicted proteins | sample Coa_R1_3_FD_66447 | JGI IMG/M metagenome (GOLD analysis project Ga0070730, IMG submission 66447) | Surface soil microbial communities from Centralia Pennsylvania, which are recovering from an underground coalmine fire - Coalmine... | ecosystem: Environmental > Terrestrial > Soil > Unclassified ...
TACGCATATGCGATCAAGAAAATTCGAGCACAGATTGAACGTTTCCAGAACAAATGGAAAGAGGTAGGTCGTGAAAAATGATCTGAGAGAGTTTGATGATTGGTCTACCTGGGTGCTGAAGACTTGTTACCCCAATCCAGACCGTCTTGGATGTCCTTCACAAGAATTTCTCAGGGGTCTTGCCAGGCATGAGATTTCCGTCGAAAAGACAGAGGCCTGGTCAGAGCACTTGGGCACTTGCAGCGAATGTTTCAATGACTACACGCGATTCTCAGCCGTTGAGCAGAAGCGTCGGCGCCGCTTCTTTACACTCGGGAGTGTGGCGGCTGTGCTCGCGGCGATGCTCTTGATCGTGGCTTGCCTATCATTCTTGTATCTGAGAGGTCGGAGTCTTGGTGTGGAAACAGCAATCATAGATCTGCGGCCATTTTCATTGACTCGTGGAGATGATACCGGCTCTGGCACAGGTCAAGGAATTGAGATCAACCATCGTGTTTCTCGTTTGACAATAATGCTGCCCGTTGGAAGTCGGGACGGCCAATACGAAGTTGGCATACTCAGGACTTCCGGGGAAGAGGTAGTAAAAGCGCCAGCATCGACAAAAATTGCAAAAGATCAATCTATTAGCCTGATTACGGAGATGGAATTGTCTAAACTTGAGCTCGGCCCATATCTCCTCGCTTGGCGGAGAGCCGGATTCCCTTGGTCGTATCATCCGGTACGACTTAAATAGGTGAAGACCGCATTGGTTGGCAAGCTTACGAATGCGTAATACGTACAGTTCGGGCCCGGGCCCGCCAAGTCCGCGGCTGTGGCCGAGGCTCCAGGAGTTGCATCGTGTCTTATGGTGCGCCCCACTGCCTCCCCGGATCGGGCCAACAAAGGCGCAATGGCGACGTTGGCGCCTTGCCTACTTGCACTGGTGGCACCATCAGCGCAGGACCGCGCTTGATGCCGAGGATTCTTACCTTACAGTACATTCAAAGAAGAAGCGAAGATAATCGACAGCTGCGCAGGTTGGACGATCAGAGTTATGCCACAATCCAGCGGTTCAAAGGGTCTGTATAATTTCTACCGCCTTTTCCAATTGCGTGTCATGGCCGGCAAAGAGCTTCTCATGATCGAGCTCCACATGCACATCCGGTTCAATGCCGTTCTTTTCTATGAGCTTGCCTTCCCAAGTGAAGTAGGCACTTGTCGGCAATCCGAGAATATAGCCGTTCCCCACCTTGAAGCCGCCACCCCCCAGGAGTCTACCAGCGGTCTTTGTACCGACTAGGGTGGCGAGCTTGTTTTCAACGGCAAATGCTGCAACCATCTCGGCCGAGCTCGCCGTGTGACGGTTTGTTATGATGACGACCCGTTTGTGAAAGGGCATTTGTCCCAGGCCCTCGGTTCGCAACGCCACGGCGCCCCTGGTCGAGGCAAAACGCAGGAAAAGCAGAGCAATCTCGGCTTTATGCTTCGGAATACGGTCGAAGGAACGCAGCTTCTCCTTTGGATAGTTGATGTCGATGAGTTTGCGGTTGAGGCTGTATCCAATCGGTCGCTTGTCCGGCGTGAGATAGCTCATCAGTCGCAACGAGCCAATTCCACCACCGGTATTCCCTCGCAAGTCGATGACCAGGCGGTTACAGTCGCTGAGGCTGGCCACCGCCGCGTCCAGGTCGCGAGCAAAGTCAATCCCAATCCTGCCCGGGAACATGGTTACCTTGATGTATCCAATGTGTGCGGCGAGTTTTCGGCAAATGATTGTCGTTGGCGCCGTTACTGGGTGGACCTTTGACTTGGGGATTGGAACTTGAACAGTGATGTCAGCGTCCGCGCCATCAGGTTTTTTCACACGGAGAAGGACCTGTTCACCTGGTCCGAAAGAAGGTAATTCCGGCGGAGTAATCTCTTTGCCTCTTGAGCCTAGGAGGACAAAGCCAGGCTCAATGCCGCTTGCATGTGCCGGCCCACCGGGATGTACGTCCTCAAACATCCACACATCCGAGTCATTGATCTTTACGGGCCGGAGCGTTGCATGAATTGAAAGACGCGCGGCTATATTCGGGCTTTTGTGATGCCGAAAACCTGTGTGGCTGGTTTTAAGTTGGCCAAGGAGATCCTGCATCGCCTTTTCGAAGTCCGCGGCAGATGTGGCATCCACGATCTCATGGGTGCGGGCAGCAACCAGGTCTCGCCAGTTGACGCCGGTTGCGTTAAGAGTTACGTGCTTTTTTTGGACAAGATTACTAACCTTATCCAGAATCCGAAGGCGGTCGTGTTGTGTTAGTTCGTTCATGGTCGAGAGATTGGAATTGAGGTTGAAGCTTCACCCGAAATGGTAAAGCCTGCCCAATAGTACGGGGATAGCTGTCCCTTGTTCTGAGCAAGCAGGTCCAATTTCGCATTGGTGAGCGCCAAAGCTTTGTCCTCTCCTTTGGAAAGATGAGAATAGAATCGCTCCATCAATAAGCTTGTGTAGTTGTCATCCACAGTCCAGAGACTGGATACAACGGCTCTTGCGCCACCGATGAAGAAAGCTTCGGTAAGGCTCGTCATTCCTTCTTCACCCTGGATTGCCCCCACACCTGTATTGCAGGCAGATAATGTCGCCAGGTCAGCATTGAGGGGAAGGCGCATTATTTCGGGGACCTGCAGAAGGCCGTCGTCTTCCTTCTTCGGGTCCACGCCTAATACCAAACCGGAGCGATCCGGATACTTTGTATCCGTGAAGGCATGGACGGCGAAGTGCAATATCCGGAAATTTGCGAGCGGTTGTCTCTTAAGCGAGATTTCAGTTGCGCTTTGGCCCACGAGCAAAGTAGAAGAGTTGCTGCCCACAAGCTTGTTGACATTGAGGACCTCCTCTTTCGTTTCGGGAAGATCCTGGAGCGGCACCCCAAAGTAGTCAGCCAATCCCCTGGAGATCCGGCCCCGCGCGGTCGCTGGTTTTGGAATGAATCCTGTAATTCCACCTTGATTCTGATACGGAACATCTCCTAATGCCAGCAACGGTAACTGTGGCGCCGGCGCGGCTTGCTGTTTGGCGCGTAGCAGGGATATGACGGTTCCCGAGGGAGTGTAACTGATTGTGGTTTTCGTGACCAAGTATTCGTTGTTGGGATCGCGAAGTGCTTCGAATGGAATGGAATTCAGGACACCATCCGGGCTCAAGATGATGCGATGTGGAATTCCGTTAGCCATGACTGGCGCAAGCAAAGCATCGTAGAGGCGTTTGGATGCCTCCACGTTTTCCCTTTCGAGCCGAATACTTTGGAGGTAATCCTCGACCAATTGCTTGACCTGGGTAGTAGTTGCCGGCGACGTAACGAGGGTGGAGTGCTCTTTGCTGACCGCCAAACAGAACACGTTGGGATCAGCTAGCACATATTCAAGAAAGACTTCGTCATGGCGCAACGAGTGTTGAAGCTGTAGCAAGGATGCCGGCTTGCCAAGAAATTCGCGATGCGACAAGCCCAATTCGTTTCTTGCTGCCACTAAACGGCGCTCGTATTCCATCAACTTTTCCAGGAGCTGGTCTCTCTTCCCTTGTTCGGGCGTTCGCATCAGATCCAATTGGACGGAGGATATTTGAGCAGAAACCTCCTTTGTTTCCGGTGTGTCGTCCTTGAGAAACGAACGATTGCTCTCCAGAATGGCCGCAGCCGTGCGGCCACGCACGCGCTCCAGTACTTGAAATGCGCGGGAGACATCTTTCTGTTGTGCAAGGAGGGTAAAGTGATGCAGGTATGTATCACTCATTGCGCCGGAGAGCGATTTATTCCAGTAAGGCTGGTATAGATTCACGAGCATTCCATCGATCACATCTTCTGCATGCTGATAGAGCAGATCCGCTTCCTTAGTCTGACCGAGCTTGACTTTTAGGTCGGCTAGATTCGTCAGGTCGCGGGGAACGTAGTACTTATCGCCCACCTTCTGGCTGGCTTGCAGTGCTTCCGCGGTCGCCTGTGCGGCTTGCTGCAGATCTCCTTGGTTGGTGTAGATCTTTGCAAGCTGGAACAGCGAGTCAGCTATCACGCGATGGCTATCCACTCTTTTGCCAATTTCGGTTGCCTGGCTGAAATATGCTACTGCGTGCTGGATATCATTCTTGTCGGTAGCGAGCTTTCCAAGCATAAGGAGCACTTGTGATTCATGTCCCTGTTTATGTTCAGCTCTTGCTTGCGTGAGAGTAAGCAGCAGTAGTCTTTCCGCATCTTTCGGTTGTCCTGTTTTTCTCAACGCTTCAGCCTTGCCTTCATACGCCATAAAGGGAAAGCCGAACCCTTGAGTGGATTCCGCCCGTTTGATCGCACGATCGTAGAATTTGATAGCTTCTGCGTGCCGATTGACTTCATCGAAACCCTCACCAACGAGTGTCAAGTATCGGACCTCCGCGCCGGCATCTCCGGATGCAATGGCGGAAAGTAATGCGCGGCTGACGAGAGACGCTGCTTTGCCGCTCTGCCCATCAAGAAATGAAATGATTCCAAGCTCGCCATTTGCCCGGGCTTCCCACTGCTTTTCCCCTAATTCTTGAGCAAGTGAATGCGCTTCGGTCCAATCTGCCTTCGCGGCGGCAACATCAATTTCCAGGTCTGTGTAGCCTTTCGATACCAGGCACCAAAGCTTCAGCTGCTTATCGGATTGGACCAGGGGTGTTGCAAGTTGTTCCGCGAAGTATTTTGAGGCATCACTGAAAGGCATTGTTTCTTCCGTGCTGCGGATGAAGCCGATTTTTGCATAAAGCTCGTTTCTCCTGTCACCCCGCTGGGCAAACAACCGTTCAGCCCGTTCATACATGGGAGCTGCCTTTTGCGAATTCTGCAGCCAGTAAAACTTGTTGGCTTCCGATAGCAATTGTTCAGCAGAAGCATTTGGCGCCTGAGAAAGATCCGTGGGTTTCGGCGGTTTTGGTCTCCAATAGTCGAAAGAAGCCACGAGCGGAACAAGGCAAAGCAAGAGAAAGAGAAACATCACTCGGCGCCGCACAGAGCGGCGTCGCGACTTGCAGGGGGGCATAGTAAAAGATTTTACTAGGTGAGCGATGGCGGGAACAAGCACCGAGGGCGTGCAAATGTTTGTAGATGCCCTGGAATCTGGTTCGGATCACGGGCGGAGGTTGTTGGCTTGCTTTAGCCGGTTCGTTGCCTCGGCAGTGGTGGCCGGTAAGGAGGATCCTGAAACAGAAATGTTCCAACAGATGTTGCAAGAGCGGGTTAGAGAAAGCGTCTGCGATCCACAAATTTCCTGCATTATGTTACTTCAATAGTTCACACTGATAGATCGGTTAGCGAAGAAGCAACCTCAAAACTGTTAATCAGAATGCAGCGAGGATTTGATCATGGTAGCTCTTGCCATACATGTGTCCGGCCAGCACGCTGGTGGTTTCGATCAGTTGCGTGTACTTGTGAATCAGGTTCACAGCACCCAGTGCACGCAAGTCGGACAAGCGCGGCACCCAGCGCAACGGCAGCAGATGCAGGCGGAAGATAATCCAGGGCGAGATTTTCAAGAGAGCAACCACGCCGTACATTCGAAGCGACGTCGAAAGCTCCACGATCTCGCAGACGAGATGATCTTCTTCCGTAAAACCCTCTGGGCTTTTGTACTTGATTTGTTCGTAAAGCGTCATGGCCCAAAGCTGGATGACCTCGACGTTATGAGCAACGCGCTTCAGATATTCGCGCACCAACCGAATGCGTTCCCGCTGTCGCGTGCGAAACTCCGCCACCGGCACCAGATTTCTCAACTCCCACTCCAGGCCCGGGTCCAGCACGGCCTCCAGTTCCGCCACCGTCAGCTTGCGCGCGAACGAGATCACGTCATCAATTCGCGTGTACTTCGGGCGGTACACCGTCACCCGCAGCACAGCAACGAAGAAAACCACTCCGAGCAAGACAGGCAAGATGACCGAGAAGGACATAGCTAAACTTATGAACCCTTTACTCTAGCCGCAAACCTGCACGCGGGCAATGCGAAAGCGTTTCTCTGATTTCGCGTCTAATCCAAAATGGAACTCGTACCAAAACAGCTCTGGCCCTTCACTTTTTTCCTACGAGCTTGCGTAGCACACGCATGTGATAACGCAATCCTTCCAGCATGGCCCTGCGTTCCTCTGGGGTGTCCGCGATAGGCGCGGCCTCCTTCGGTTCTGCTCCGAACATCGCGGACAACCACACAACGACGGCCAGCAAGAACAAAAAGCCGGGAAGGTACTCGCTCAAAAAACGCTGCTTCTGTCCAAGCTCGGAGCGAATCACGCCTGCCGCAACGTCGCCCAGCGCCGCGATGCCGAAGCCAAAGACGATGCGGAACTCATACAGACGCCAGCGCACCGAGAACGCGCGCTCTAAGAGGAAAAACAGGATGCAGATGCCCATGATGACGTACTGCGATGCAATCGAAGTCGAGATGATCGCCGCTCCCCACCGGCTGGCGTGAACGGGCGGATGCGCCCAGGCTTTCCATGCCGAATACGCCAGCGCCGCAATGATCGCTCCCGGAAACAGCAGACGAAACCACGTGAGGCGATAGAAGCCGCGAAACACGGTCAGAAAGCTCTCATGCACAGCCAGGACCGCCAGCAGCACTTCGACTGGCTCACTGAACCAGTACACGTAAAAATACGCATTGCGGTGCGAGAGAAACGCGGAGCGGAGCATCGTCACCACGACCAGCGCGGCGACGTATGAAGTAAAAAGCGGGAATCGGCGGTACAGATGCCTCTGGCCCATCAGGATAAAAATCCAGACCAGCAGCAATACCGATCCCCACTCGATTGTTAAGCCTAACCAGTACGTCCACATAAGACGCGAGTGGCAAGCTTATATGAGCACTTCGCAACTTCCAAGCCGGAACTTAGCGCACTACGGTTCCGCCAGACCCCCACGGCCACGGCACCGGATCGGGGCCACTGGCGAGAGCGGGAATGGTGGTTGCGGCCAATGTGGCCAACAGAACTAACGCACGGATGATGTTTCGCATAGCGAGACTCCTTGGAGTTTGGATTTAAGACCTTGCGGCCCTATGCTTTGGAAGCATACCCACGGGTCTCTCTGGTTTTACGAGGAAATTGCGGCCTTACGCGAATAGGGAAAAATGTTGACGTTTGCCAGGCGGAGTCACAGGCTGCGATAACTTCTCCCGAAATGGCACAAATCCGTTCTGGAGCAAATGCATGACCCTAATTTGAGGAAGTTTCTTGACAAGAAACAGCCGAGTAGGGTTTATGCAGCTTCAAACAAGTAAACGTTGAATGCCAGCAAAGACATTGCTGTGGTTAGGAACAAATATTTGCCTTCCCTGAATTCGAACGCCGACGCAATTCGCCGTCCAAGCAGTCTCGACTGCCATCAATCAACTTCTGGTGGGTGAGTATGCTTGCCAAGTAACGTACTGGACCGACTGGACAGAAAGGGTCATTTTTGGCGGCCTCCGGTCGTCGTGAACTGTCATTGCCGCCAAAAGGACATCTGAGCAAGAAGGCGCGACTCAAGGATGGGGACTCAAATAATCTCCAATGGCCTATGCCCTGATCATGTTCGCAATCGTTCGCCAATCGGCCAGTCGAAAAATCGTATGGTATTGTCTTAGAATTAGGCGGATACAACGCCAGACCTGAACTATGGGTGCACCGACCAGTCGAAGGACTATTTACAAACATCGCAGCCGGCGACGAAAGATCGACATCCTCCGTAAGCACTATACAGAGGCTAAGACGGAGGCGGAACGAAATGCGGTTATCAAGAAGGCACAGAAGATATCACGTCAAATGTTAGCCGAGGAATTTCTCATGCCGCTGCAGCGGAAGCCACGCGTTGCTTGAGTCTCATAGGCCAAACTGTTTTTTCTTAGGCGGGCGATGTATTCCGTTGCTGCGCTTGGCCGATTTGGCAGCGGTTGGCTATAATAAAAACACTTCCCATCTGATTACCAACGATTGAGCAAGTCATGTCAACCAAGAAAGACTCTGTCCCGGCGATCCTGTTCGTGGGCGCTCCCTACTCTCTGTTGACCGGCAGTGCTCCAGACAGATTGAGTCAGCTTTACGAAGTGCGCGTGGCTGAGACACTGGAGACCGCCGTCAGCTATTTGCGTTGCATAGACTTTGATCTCGTGGTCATCGAAGGCAACGTTTCTAACGACGTGGCCTCGGCCGTGACCGCTGTAGTTTCTTCCAGAACAGCTATTTATCTTCCGGAGAAATCGACGGAAACATCGGCGATGGTGACTGAAGTCCGGCGAAGGCTTGAATCGAGACGGACCGGAAGAAAGGGGCACGATGCCGAATCTGGTAGCGCCGAACAATGGGATTCTCGTCGCTGAGCTAGCTATCGTTTTTTCGATTTCCCTCTTTGCACTAAGCTCTGGCGCTCCATCCAGGCGTCCAGCACGGTCTTCTTGAACTTCCACCGGTTTCCCAATTTGAATGCCGGAATGCTGTTTTCAGAGACGTATTTGTAGAGCGTGTCTGGACTCATGCCCAGATATCGTGATGCTTGGAGAATGTTCATCACCTCGGGTTCGTCGGCAATCGGCATTCTGTTTTGTGGAACAATCCGAGCATTCTACAAGACTTAGGTCGGTTTCATATAAACCCGTCACATCAAGTGCTTTGATGGCGTCTTGCTTGATAGTGCGTTCACCAAGTCGGGCTCTAATTCTGGCCGGTCGCTCAAAATCCTAAGGACACCTTTACGTCAACAATGTTGCGGCATTCTTGAGTCACGCAGCTTGTGCGCAGACGAGCCGCATCCGTTGAGGCAATTGTCCAATTCCTGGCATGACACAGCGCCGAGACCAGTTGCTGCTCTAAGACGACATTTGGGCCCTGTAACCAAATCCCAATTCCGGAACTTGCACTCCGGGATTCAGTTTCTGCTTCGCCATGAGGTCCAGAATGTGCTCAAACGTTGCCACAACGCATCCTCTGCAGGCGGTCCGCCGTGCTCGCCGAGGAACAGAGCCGCAGTACCGACCGTGGATGGATTTGGCGAGTGCAAGGCCTTGATCGCCGCAGGAACAAGATCATCGGCATGACGCGCGGTATGCAACGTTCAACGCCTGTCCCTCGATCACGCCTGACACTTTTGCAGTCAATCCAGATTTCCGCATTGGCTACGCGCAGAACTGGCAATTGTCGGTGCAAAGTGACCTACCCGGTTCGTTGCAGCTGATGGCAACTTATCTTGGGATTAAGGGGACACGAGGAACACAGGAATCCTTGCCGAATACTTTTCCGCCCAGGGCTTCGGTCTCAACTGGGTCGCCTCATCAGGTCTAACTTGCCGGCGGTTTGCTCGCATTCTTGGCCATCGCGCCGTGCAGATTGTAGCCATAGCGCTCTCGAATCTCTGCCACTGCCAGCATCGCCCAATAGTGGTTCGGGCGATCGCCGGTCCAGAAATCAGCTATTGGGATGAGCGTCTTCAAATCTTCCGGTGTTCCCAAGTCACCGAGCCAATGCAAGGCCGATGACTTGTCTCCAAAATCCTTCTCCAGAACCATGCGGCGAAGCAGCGGCAAGGTCTTTGCACCTTGCAACCGACAGAGGATGTCAATCGCTGAGACTCTCACATCCTGCCGTGGGTGTGTAAGCAGCTTCGCAGTCTCGGCTTCGACGGCTGGGCCTCCAATCCCCACAAGCGCCTGTGTCGCGCTCGGCATTGCGCTGGAATCAATGTCATTCGTCAATAGGCCGATGAGCTCTGGAACCGCGCGCTTCTCTTTGAGGTCACCGAGCCGAACCGCGATCCACTCCCGCGCCAGTTGCGGCAGATCAGAGCGGTCCTGGAGTACACGAATGAGAAAAAGCCCTTCGTCCAGCTGCTGGCCAACGCCCAACAGGGACTGCAACGGGCCCCACCGCCAATTCTCAATCCTTTTCCATTGCACCTCGTTGCCCAGCCAGGCCAACGCCAGCAACTGTGGCGTAGGCTTTGCAATCTCCCGATAGGGTCCATACAAAGCGGGAATACGGGCCAGTAACTGCTCTGCGGCTTTTTCTTGCGCTCGCTTTCCCAAATCTCGAATCGCCATTGTCGCAATGCACGGAGTTTCCTGGTATATGAGGTCTTCCTCCTTACGTTCGAGCAGCCCAATCAGAAGGTCGAGATTCTCTGCGTTTCTGAGTGCCCGCAAGATTTTCGCAACGTCGCGAAGCTCCAGGTAATTGCCCTTCTCCACCTTGCCGGCCAAGAACGACCGTATGGCAGGTTGTAGCTCGGCACGCTCGGATGGGGTGAGTGACGAAGCAACGGTCGAAGCAGCGTACAGCCGACTGAAATCGTCTTCTTGGGCATCTCGCGCGACGGCCAGAAAAAGACTCCGGCCGCGTTGGCGCTGGTTACTTTTCCATAATCGTTCGGCTTTCTGGAATCTGGTTTCCGGCGCGATGCGAGTGCCCGAGCGATATTTGAGCAGGGCGTCGTCTACGCCCGGCCCACCCCGGAAGGTGTTTTCCAGTACCGATGCCGCGTTTTCCCGGAGGGCGCTGCTGGGCGATTGCAACGCCTTCAGCAGAGTCGGTACTGCCCGAATGTCACCAATATCCTTCAACAAATCGATGACGTCACTCTGGTCGGCAACATCCAGGCTGTCGTACAGGTCGAGGATAATCTGAAAGTTGGCAGGCTCGCGCATTTGGCCCAGATCGTCGAAGAGTTGGGCCCGGAACAGCCTGTTAGGGTCATTGACGAGTGCACGCAACGCTTCCAGGCGATCATGCTCAGAAGACAACGTGTAGATTTCCACCAGCGTGCGAAGGGCAGCGATCTCCTCGGGTTTTTGATACGCCTCCAGCAAAGGACATTGGCTCTGATCCCATCCCTCAGCCAACAGGACAGCTACTCCGGTGGTATCAGGCGGAACATACGGCGCCTCAAGCATTACGCATTTCAACGCAACAGAGGCGGTCCTCTGTGTGGTATTCATTGGCCCTTTGAGGAACTCGCGGAACTCCAGAATTGTATCGAATTTCGGTGGCGGGCCTTTCTTCGTGTCTACCAGTGCGATTGCGGCAGACTGCTGAATGTATTGGCCCATGCTCTGGCGAATGCGTTGTGACCAACCACAAGGTTGCAAAACTAGGGCAAATAATACGCAGGCGATTAAGTTGCGCATGGATTCGGCGGGTTTGGTTCTGGATTGCATGAAAATTCTCGTACCGCATCCCCAGGAAGTCAACTAGAACGGCAGCCGGCTGCGGAGAACCCAGGTTCTTGCGGTCTTGCGATGTACGTGCTGATGCAGTACAGTAAACGACATTTCCTCCAATGAGCAAGATAGGCAAGACGGTGCTTTGGACACTGTGGTGTCTGTTGCTGCCACTCGTCTCCGCGAGTGCAGCTTCTGGCGGGGACTCGGCTGATGGTAGTTACAGCCACAGGTTCGGGCCAAATCCATTTCTGCCGAGCAATGCCCAGGGGAGCTTTGAAGGGTTTCTCAAGCCCTCGGATTTTCCAAGCGCCGACTATTGCGGAAAGTGCCACGAAGAAGCGCACAAACAGTGGCGTCAGTCGGCGCACGCCAATTCCTTCCGTGCACCGTTCTATGTGAAAAATGTCAACCTGTTGATCGATGGAAAAGGAATCGAATATTCCCGGCATTGCGAGGGCTGCCATAACCCCATTGCGCTCTTCTCCGGTGCTTTGACCAAAGGTTCTCCGATCAACCGCTCGTTTGATGAAGACGGGGTGACATGCATGGTCTGCCATTCCATCCAGAAGATCCAGAACACCAGCGGAACAGGCAGTTATGTCATCGGCATTCCCGCCGTCATAGTCAATCCGGATGGCACGCCGGTCACCACGCCAGTCAGCTATGACGACATTTTTCTCCATCCCGACCTGCACAAACGGGCGGTCATGCGTGATTTCTATCGCACCCCGGAATTCTGTGCTGTCTGTCATAAAGCCGCCCTGCCACGGATGCTCAACGGCTACAAATGGCTGCGGGCATTCTCGGTTTACGACGAGTGGCAGAATTCATCCTGGTCGAAGGAGTCCCCGCTTCCGTTCTACAAGAAGGACACAGTCTCTACCTGCCAGACCTGCCACATGGCCAAGGTGGATGCCCAACATGATTACGGCAGCGAGCAGGGGAAAATTGCGTCGCACCGCTTCCCGGGAGCCAACACGGCCATTCCCGTGTTCTACGGTTACGACGAGCAGCTAGAGAAAATTCGAGAGTTTCTGCAAGACAATATCCTTGGGATTGATATCTTTGCGTTGAACAAACAGAAAGCTGGGGGCGAGCAGCTTATTGCTCCCATTGACGGGCAGAAATTCACCGTTCTACCCGGCGAGACCATAACTGCCAACGTCGTGATTCAGAACAAGAAAATCGGTCACAGCCTGGTACCTGAGCAACGTGACTTCTATGAGAGTTGGGTTGAGTTTACGGCCGAGGACTCGACTGGCCGGATTTTCTACCACAGCGGGTTTCTGGACCCCAAAGGATTCCTGGAGCCCAATGCGCACAGTTACACCAACCGGTTGGTTTCGAATTCCGACAAGCTTTTGGACTTACACCAGGTTTGGGAAACGAAGGTCAAGACCTACGACAACACAATCCTGCCCGGGCGTTCCGACCTGGTGCGATACAGGTTCTGGATTCCGCCCGATGCCAAGGGCCCAGTCACGCTGACAGCCAAGGTCAACTACCGCAGGTTCCGTAAAGGGTTCACGAACTTCGTTTTCGGGGAGCCCAGGGAATTCCCAGTCGTCACCATGGCTTCACAAAGTAACACTTTGAACCTGGGCGAGAATGATCCCGCCGCATCCGGTGATCCTCAGAAACTGATGCTGCGCTGGAACAACTATGGCATCGCTCTTCTGGGACAACAGCAGTACGGATTGGCGGAGCAGGCATTTCAAAGGGTCGGAGAGATTCAACCGGGCTACGCCGATGGCTACATTAACATTGCCATTGCTGAATATTCCAAACTCATAGAAAACAAGCGGGAGAGTTCCGATGGGCCAGGAAACCTTTCGATTACCAATCCTGCGTATGAAAAGTTCGCGCCCGCGCTCAAGGCATTGGAACGAGCGTTAGAACTAAGCCCCGGCAATTTCCGCGCGCTTTATTATCAGGGCCTCATTTATAGGTTTCAAAACAAGCTGGAGCAAGCCATCAAAGATCAGCAGTTGGTAGCTGCAGCTTATCCTCGTTTTCGCCAAGCGCGGCAGGAACTAGGGTACGCGTATTACTTGGAAAAACAATACGAGCCGGCGCGGGAGCAGTTTGAGGCATTGCAGGCCATTAACCCGGACGACCTGACTGCTCATTACTACCTGTCGATTGTCTATGACCGACTAGGAATGACACGGGAAGCTCTGCAGCAAGGCGCCGATTTCGCGGAAAAGAAAGACGATCCTACCGTTGGGGCTTTAGCGCAGGATTTTTGGCGTAGTCATCCGGACGTCGCTGATGAGCTTGAGCCGTTCCACGTGCATGAGGCTACACTGAAGAAGAAACACAAGACCACGGTGGGAGGTGTGCTCCCTTGAACACTTCCTGGGTCGGTATGGGCTTGCCTTCATCAAGATTCGATCAGGAGATGGGTCGTGCGACCGATGGTATTGCGATGAAACTATCACTTTGTATTTTCTTAGTCCTTGTTGCGGTCGCTGGAGCCGCGGCAGGTGCTTCCAAAGAGCGGGAGGGAAAAGAAACTGTCGAGGGCTATTTGGTGGATCTCGCCTGCGTCAACCAACGCTCTGCCGAACTGGCCACGCTTGGTCCTAAACATACGAGGAGATGTTTGACCATGCCGCAATGCGAACGGAGTGGGTATGCTGTGTTGAGCCACGACCTGAAAGTATTCAAGTTCGACGCTGCCGGAACGAAAAGGCAAAGAAGCTCATTGCGTCCTCGAAACGCGAGAACGGTTATCGGATCGCGGCAACGGGCACGATCAGCGGCGAGCAAATGCATGTCGTTAAGCTAGAACTGAGGAAATAGGTCTGCTTAGGCCCCCGACACAACAATACCTTCGAACTCGTGGTTCTCCTTCACTCCGAAACTCGTCGCGCCGAAAAAGCTGAGTCTCAGTAACTATTTGAGAGAAAAGCACTTAGTTGCGTAGCGACCGTCACGGCCCATCAAAAGAAAATATTTCTACATTTCCTGAAAAAAGCTGTCCTTGTACTAATAGAGGGGCAAATATCGTAGAGTCTCCGGACGTAGCCCTCCTTAAGAAAGTTTTCCGTCTCTTTTGTCATGAACATATAGGCGGTCTAGCTGCTGGTTAGGTAGTACGTAGCGGCAGTGCTCGGGGTCAGTTAGACCACAGCGGAACGAAGGATGGCACCTTGAAAAGGCAAGATACCAACCCTTTTATTGCCAGTTGTTTACAGAACGAATTGTTCTGTAATGGGAAATTCCCATACTGACACGAACGGGTTAGCTTCTGGCTAACATTGACAACGCAAGAATTCCTGCTATCTTCGTTCAAACACAGAGCAGAAATCTCTCCCATTTGTTGCGGTTCTGTTAAAGAACCAAGGGCCCATACTTTTCAAATTTTGCGAAAGGTGAAGTGACCGCTTGCGTCAGGGAAGAACCGCAGTACTCAGCGCCATTATCGTCTTCATTGCCGGCTTCGGCTTGGTCCCTGCCTTTGCCGGTAGCTTCGATGCGTTTGGACCCAAAAACTACGAGCGTGGGCCAGGCCAGCCGGTCAAAGTCCAAGACAACTTCTCCGTTCTCAATCCCGCGGCCACCTACATTTTGCACGTCGAAAGCCGGCGTGTCGACGAAGACGGGGACAATGATGCCGACGAACATGATCCCCGCGCCAGCGCCCGCATCTGGCTTAACGGTCATGAAGTCGTTTCCCTGGAGGACTTCCACAATCATGGTCGTGAGCATGATTCCCGAAATGGCGACCATGACCGCGATGATCGAAACAGGAAGAAGAAGGACGATGATGATGTGGTACTGGTGATTGATAAGCCGGTGCACCTGCTGAACGCCAATGCCCTGGTGGTGGAGGTGCATGGCCGGAGAAAGACTTCGGTCACGGTGACGGTGATTGGCGTGGACAACGATCCACCCATCATTACGCCCTCAGTATCGCCTGCGGCCAATGCTGCAGGGTGGAACAACACCGATGTGACGGTGACGTTCGTCTGTTCCGACGCGACCTCGGGTATTGCGGTGTGCCCCAATCCGACTGTGGTGAGCAGCGAAGGCAGTGGCCAAGTAGTACAAGGGACAGCAACTGACAAAGCTGGAAATAGCGCTACGGCGATGGTCCATGTTTCCATCGATAAGACGCCGCCGACGATCACGGCGACGGTGACGCCGGCGCCGGTGAACGGGGTGGTGATCCTGCCGGCGAGCGGAGCGGTAACGGTGAGCTTCGCGTGTGCGGATGCGTTGTCCGGGATAGCGAGCTGTCCGGGGCCGATTGCGGTGACCACGCTGGGGTCGAATCAGGTGTTCAGCGGTACCGCGACGGACAAGGCGGGAAACAATGCAACGGCGAGCGTAACATTGAATGTGCAAGCGCCCTCGCCGCTAACCATCAGCGCAACCGTTTCTTCCCAGTTTCCTCAGACGAACGGCTGGTACCGCAGCGATGTGACGATTAGTTATCAGTGCTCCGGGGGAGTGCCACCATTGCAGTGTCCGCCAGCGCAGACGATCACGAGCGAGGGGCTCGACCAACAGATTGTGGCAACGGTGACGGATGCAGCCGGAGAGCATGCCAGTGTAATCACGCACCTCAACGTTGACAAGACGCCACCCACGATCACAGCATCGGTCTCACCCTCTCCCAATGCGAATGGCTGGATCGACAGTGACGCAGTTGTCACATTCACGTGCACCGATTCTTTATCGGGAGTCAACAATTGCCCTCCACCACAATCAGTTACAGATGGGGCCAATCAAGTTATCAGCGGAACTGCTACGGATCTGGCCGGAAACAGCGCCAGTACGAGCCTTACGCTCAACATCGGCGAGATACCACCGAGCATCAGTGCGAGCCTGTCCCCTGCAGCCGACAACTATGGCTGGAATAACAGCGACGTGACTGTAAATTTCCAATGCCAGGCAGGCACAGCGCCAATTGCCCAATGTTCACCATCTCAGCTCATCAGCGCAGAAGGCGGCAACCAGCAAATTCTTGGCACGGCGACCGATTTGGCGGGGAACTCGACAACAGCGACGGTAACAGTCAATGTTGACAAGGCTGCGCCGTTGATTTCAGCGGCCGTGTCCACTGCACCGAATGGCGCGGGGTGGAACAACGCGGACGTGACGGTCAATTTCACCTGTTCGGACGCGTTGTCAGGGATTGTTATCTGTCCTGACCCCATACAGGTGACCGAAGGGGCGAATCAGGTCATTACGGGGACAGCGACGGATGCTGCCGGGAACACGGCGACCTCTGCCGCCATCACGCTCAATATCGACGAAACTCCACCGGTGGTGACCATCACGTCACCCGCTCCGGGCTCGACGATTTCAACTTCCGGTCTGACACTTTCAGGAACGGTGAGTGACGCGCTGTCCGGAGTCGCCTCGGTGACCTGCAATGGGACAGCGGCCGTGGTGACTGCTGGCTCTTTTACCTGCAATCTGACACTGCCGCAAGGTGCGGATACGGTTTCCTTGCAGGCGACGGATGCAGCGGGAAACACAACTGCGGTTCCCTTCCAGGTCAACGTGGTCAACGGGCCCAAGGTCACGATCACATCGCCAACATCATTGCAGCTGTTCAGCGCCAACCCCGTCACGATCACCGGAACGATCGATGATCCGCAGGCGACGGTATCGGCCAATGGCATCATTGGCACCGTCAGCGGCAATTCCTTCACTATCTCCGGTGTCACCCTGCACGAGACCAAGAACCTGCTCACGGTCACGGCCACAAATGCGGCGGGAGGAACCGGCACAGCCATGGTGACCGTCTTCCTGGACACTACTCCGCCGCAGGTGCACATCGATTCGCCCAGCGATGGGGCGGGGGTAAACACCTCCCAGGTCACGGTCATGGGCAACGTGAATGATCTGGTGAGCGGCACCGTCAACGGCAACCAAGTTTCTGTGTCGGTCAACGGCGTGAACGCCACGGTCTCGAACCGCAGCTTTGCCGCGCAGAACATACTGCTGGTGCCGGGGCAGAACACCATCACGGCCATCGCCAAGGACAAGGCCGGAAATACCAGCCAGCATCAGATTCAGGTTACGTTCCGGGATGCGACGGCAGCCCAGCATCTGGTGATTATCTCGGGCAATAACCAGAGTGGGGTGATCAACACGGTATTGGCGCAACCGCTGGTGGTGCAGGCGGTGGATGGGCTGGGGCGTCCGATCGTGAATCGAACCCTGACCTTCCAGGTCAGCCGGAGTGATGGGACGTTGACGGCAGGAATCCAGAGTGGCCGGAACCTGACGGTGGTGACCGATGGCAATGGCCAGGCGAGCGTGAAGTTCCAGTTGGGCAGCCGGAGCGGAGTGGGGATCAATCAGTTGGCGGTCACAGCGCCGGGGTTCGTAGGAGACACGGTCTTTTATGCGACCAGCACGGTGGCCGCGCCAGCATTGATTCACACGGTGTCGGGCGAAGTGCAAAGTGGGGCCATCGGCTCTGCCTTAGCTGAACCGCTGGTGGGAATCGTGATGGACACGGGCGGGAACCCAGTGGCCAATGTGCCGGTGACCTTCCAGGTCAATGCCGGCAATGGCACGATTGATGGGGGGAACTCGGCGGTGAAGACAACTGACTTGGACGGCAAGGCATTTGCGGTGCTGACCATCGGACAGCAGCCGGGGAGCAACAACAATACGGTATCGGCGACCTTTGCTGGAAACACGGGATTGCCGGCGCAGTTTGTGGCCTCGGGTGTAATCACCGGCCCGGTGTCGGCGACGACGATCAGCGGAGTTGTGCTGGACAATGCCAGCCAGCCGATTCCCAACGCACGGGCCAGCGTCAAAGGTGCCCAAGTCTTCGCCTTGACCAATGCGCAAGGGCAGTTCACGATTCCAGGAGCACCCGTGGGAGATGTCCTGCTGTACGTAGATGGCACCTTCAGCACGCGGCCGGAGCGCTTTCCGACATTGTCATTCCAACTGACGACGTTGCCGGGGATCGACAATGTCTTACCTGGGCCGATCTACCTGCCGCCGATTGATAGCGATAACACGCAGATGATCGACAACACCAGCGATCAGGACGTGGTATTGACGGTGAAAGGCATGCCTGGGGTGCAATACACGGTGTTCGCGCACTCGGCGACATTTCCGGATGGGAGCAAGAGCGGGAGTTTGTCGCTCTCGCAGGTACATGTGGACCGGGTGCCGATGACGCCGGCCAATGGGACCGTGCCCAGCTTTGTGACGACGTTGCAGCCGCCGGGGGTAAGCTTTGATCCGCCGGTGCGGATGCAGGTGCCGAACACGAGCGGGTTGCTGCCGGGGCAGGTGGCGGAGATTTTCAGCTACCGGCACGATTTGGAGCAGTTTGTGAGCGAAGGCACAGGGCGAGTGAGCGAGGATGGTTCGGTGATCACCACGGATCCGGGGTTTGGCCTGCATGTTTCCGGATGGAACCTGATTCCGCCGCCACCCGTGGCGCCCAACACTACCTGCAGTTGCTCCAGCGGGCCATCAAGTTCGGCCCCAATTTCGATGCAAACAAGTTTGCTGGCGCGCCGAGTGAAAGCTGTTCGTTCCCCAGGTGCAGCGGCTGCGCCGGTACCGGCTTGTAGCGTTGCTCCGCCCAACAATACGGTCGACGTGAATATTAACGGAACCCCTGATCCAACAGACGACATCACGGTTTTGAAACCGCCGCTGCCAATCCCGATACAGATTGTGCTCCACGGGGATGCCGCAACAGTGAATCTTTCTGTGAATCCACCGGCATCTGCAACACTTGATCAGAACAGTCTTGTGCTTCCTGCAAATGGTAGTGGCACTGTGAACCTAACTCCAACGGCCGCAAGCCAGCAGCCGGACGACGTCACGATCACAGCCACAATAAACGGCAACCAAGCTGGCCAAGGCAAGTTGACAATCGCAGACGTCACAATTCCCGCGATCAAGAACGAAGACACGCCTGCTGGAATGCCAGACCGAATTCCACCAAGAATGAAGACCAAGATCACCATTACCGTTACCCCTGACCTGGGGACTTCTGGAAAGAAGATCCACCTCGTAATTCAAGGAAACAATGCCACCAATGGCGATCTGCAGATTGACGGCCACTCCTCCGAAGACATCACCAAGACGAAGGACATTCAGCTGAAAGGTACACGGCAGACCGCACAGACCGGCGCCATCAAGAACTGCGGTGCTGGAGCCCAGATCGGGCAGAATGCCGGTAATCTCAAGATTGTTGGGCAGGTGCACGGAACAAACGCAGTGTTTAGTAGCGGATTCAGCGTCGCTGCAATTCCGCAAGGTTGGAACACCGTCTACTTGCAAGACGAGACAAATGCCACCGATCCAAGAGTTCCTGGCCGTCTGTACGGGATGATCGTTCAGGAAACCTGGTCTTCTGACAGCGGCGATACTACCGATCTCGACCAAGTATGTTTCAAAGAATCCGTCGGCACTTTGGCGGGCGCCAACGGATCTCTGACGGTTATTGGAAACAATACAACCGTTGTCAACAACACCTACAGCGGGCCAATGGTGAGTACTGTCCTCGTGCAGAAAGTGGTTCAGGACATTCATGATCTCTCAAATACCCTGTTTACCGGCGTGGGCAGGAGCATCCAAGAGCAGACTCACCTTCTAAAAGATTTACGGACGGGAGCGGTCGATGTGTCGATACCCCAGAGTGGCTACACCATCACGAAAGAGCTTGCGGTGAGCAGAAGGGCGAATAGGCTGAATTTGACCGTGACAAAAACTGGAGCTGCAGTCCGTACGGCTGTCACGCCGACGAGTGCCGGCGCTGGCAATGCTACGACAACATTCGAAGTGACCTTGACCGGGCACTAGGACAGAGAAGGCAGAGTATGAAGCGAATACCTCAACTATTGCTGAACGCGCGAGCCCAATGGCCATGGCGGAGACGGCTGCGTCTAGCTCAGCGGCGCACCTTCGTATTGGTCGGCATTCTATGTTTGGCAAGCTCATTCATGATCGCCGAGGATGAGTCGGCGTCGATCCATTGCTTGACAAGGATACAGGTTTCTCCGACCAAGCCCTCTTATCTTCAAGGTGAGCCAATTGAGCTGAAGGTGACCTTCATAAACGGTAGCTCCAAGCGCGTTTTGCTCACTACCAATCATCCGACGTATCGTCTTCTCCAGCTTAGCGATCCAAGCAACAGGCTTGTGCCCAGAAACTACGACACGGGGGATCGCTTTTTGGACACTGTACTTTACGACACGCCAGGCGATTCCTCCCTTGCTGAATGGCTTGCTCCAGGTGCTCAACGCTCCAGTCGGATTTACTTACAAGATTATTTCGAAAGTCCACCCAGCGGCACATATGAGATCCAGTATGAGGGGTCGTGTTTTGGGCCAGAAGTTACAGGACCAACCTCCTCACGAGGCAAGATCTTATTTCAGGTCAAATCTTCAAGTGAAGATGATCTCAAACAACTCATTAACCGCCTCGATCGCCAGCTACGCTCCGGCACCGATGAGCAAAAGGATGATGCAGCGGGGGCGTTGACGAGCATGGATACCCCGCTGATTATTCCCGTTCTTGAATCGATGATGGATGTCGGGTTAGGGTCTCGACCTGCCGTTTTCCAGGCGCTGTCTAGATTCAAAGGGAATCCCGAAGCTGAAGAGATCATTAATTGCGGTCTTTGTTCGAATGACAAGGCAGCTATCGCTGTCTTCCTGAAATGGAAAAGAAAGATACCACTATATCGGTATGAAACAATCGTGAAATCGAAGGATCAGCAGACACGAATCGCCGCACTGCGGTATGCGCGGGTGATGAACGATCCAACTTACCTTCCACCAGTCGAGGAATTGACCAGGGATAGCGACCCGTTGGTTGCGGAAGAAGCGAGAGAAACGAAAAAGAACCTCGAAGCAAACAAGAAGTGAAGGGCGCGGGCTGTTGATTGCTCGGAAACTGAAATGACCAAGAACTCAACGACGAATCAAGCGAGATGGACACTGGGTCTTTGTGCGTTCTTATGTATGGCTATGACCTCATTAGTGTTCGCGGCTGATGATGAGAAAGCAAGTCCGTGCAATGCGACGATCAGCGTAACACCGACAAAGCATTCATATATTTACGGCGAACCCATTGAACTAACCGCGACCTTTTCGATTGACAGATTGCCATACTATGGAGGCAATCCGCTAGTTAGCACCTTAGAGCTTAAAGATCCACACGATCAACTTGTGCCGCGAGATTATGGTACGGGAGACGAATATCTAGATCGAATTCTTTCCGGAACGCCAAGCAAATGGTCCCTGTCTAAAGCTATAAAATCCGGTGAGCGGGGTTTGGCCACTGTCTATTTGCAGGACTATTTTGCTAGCCCTAAACCTGGTAGCTATGAAGTGCAATATGACGCCACATGCCCCGGTACGAGCGCATCGGAGACCATTGCTGCAAGAGGCACCATAACATTTGAGGTGGAAGCTCAAAGTGAAAAGCAAATGCAAGACACTCTCGACGCGCTAGATAGAGGGTTACAAACCGGTGACGTCGACAAAGCTGGGGCAGAGCTTACCGACATGGATACACCGCTCATTCTTCCACTTCTCACGGAAAGATTCGACTTGCTGGTTTATCGCGTTGGCGCCGGTCCCGTGTTTCAAGCGCTATCGAGATTCAAGGACAATCCAGGAGCCGAAGATCTGGTGCGATGCTCCGTCTTGTCGCCAAATCCATCGAAAACATTACCCGCGCTGGCGGTGTTGTTGAAGTGGAAAACAAGGCTACCGGAATACAGAATCGACAGACTGCTGCATTCAGCAGAGCAGCAGGTACGAATTGCAACGTTGCACTACATTCGCGGAATAGGTGATTCGGCATACTTGCCACTCGTGACTGGGCTTCTCCACGACTCAGACACAAAGGTCGCAAGCGAGGCCGAGGAAACGAAACGTTCTATCGAAGCAGCACGGAATTAGCGTTCATGGCCAACGTCACACAAGTGAATCATAAGCGTGGTGAGAGTCGCATGAGAACAAATGTGAACAAAGATAGCCGTCCGAAGTCAGCCCTAATAGCTCTGGTGATCATCACCGGGCTCGTTTGCTGCATGCCTTTTGCGGTTGCCCAACTTCCCTCCAACTGCACAGCGAACATCCTGAATCGCAGCGTGCAGGTTAACCCCGATGGCACGTTCAGTATTCCCAATGTTCCCGTGGATTCGGGTGGCCTGTTTCGGGTCCGCGTGGTTTGCAAAAACGCCGATGGAACGACAACGGAAGGCGCGTCGGACTTTCTGCCTCTTGTGCCAAATGGACAGACCGCTATTCCACAGATCAACTTTGGCAATATTTCGCCTGCGCCAGTCTCGATTCAACTGAGCGCCCCACAAACATCGTTGACGGGTGGTGGAGCGAGTCTGCAACTGTCGGTCATTGGCACTCTTCCAGACGGCAGCACTAAGGACTTGACTGCTGCGGCACAAGGCACAACCTATGTGTCCAGCTACTCCCCAATTGCCACCGTGTCACCAGATGGTTTGGTGACCGAGGGTTCTGCAAGATTTACAGGACAAGCCAAAATCTTTATCACGGCGCGCAACGAAGGCGCAGCCTCGACGCTAGAGATCATTGTAAGCAATCAAGTCAGCACTGTGAACGACGGCATTCCTGATGATTGGAAAATTGCGCACGGCTTTAGCCCTTACGACCCTGGCGTCGCTGCTCGTGATGATGACAACGATGGTCTTACCAATCTCGAAGAATACCAGCATGGCACCGATCCCCATAACCCGGATACTGACGGAGACGGCTTGTCGGATGGTGACGAGGTCCACAAATATCACACCGACCCGCTAAACCCGGACACGGACGGTGACGGGCTGACCGATGGCGAGGAAGTTCGTCTGGGGACGAACCCGTTAAACCCGGACACGGACGGTGATGGCATTCCTGATGGCATTGAAGTGAAGTTAGGAACAAACCCACTGGTTCCCGACGTTACCACGACAGTTCAAGGCCGCGTGCTCGATGGCGCCAACAATCCAGTAGTCGGAGCCTCTGTTGTAGTGTTTGGACTCATTACTGGCGTGACAGACACAACAGGCTTTTTCTCGATTCGGTTCGTACCTTCCCATATAGGTCTGATTACCGCAGTCGCTCGTATCACGCGAAACAATCTCCTTCTGGAAGGGCAATCGGCGGCCAAGGCAGGGGTGGACAATGCAGTGACTAATGTCGGCGTTATCCAACTTGGAGCCAGTAACGGCAGCATCTCGGGTGTAGTAACAGACGTGAAAGGTAATGGCGTAGCTAGCGCTCAAGTCACGATCAATATCGGGACACAGACCCAGACGACAAGCACGGATCCTACTGGAGCATACGCATTCAACGGATTTGCGCCGGACAGTTTTGTGGTCAGCGCGATCGATCTGCGCACAGGACTGCGCGGGCGTTTCCCAGGGGTGCTTCATCCGAACTCTTCAGCAGTTGCGAACATTCAACTCTCCGCGTCGGGAGCCGTGAAAGGAACAGTATTCGCAGTAAACGGAACGACGCCTGTTTCTGGAGTGTCCGTCGTTCTTTCCGGCTCGACATTGGCGACCACGACAACTGACGAAGCAGGACAGTTTGTCTTCGACTACGTTCCGGCCGGCAGCTACACGCTCGATGCCAGCGACACCAGCGGCAATCGTGGCCGCGTCACAGGTTTTATCTCCAAGACAAATACCATATTTAAGAGCGATATCCGGTTTGTCGGAAAGGGTACCGTTTCGGGCACGGTCGTGGACAGTAGAAAGAACCCAGTTTCCGGCGCTACCGTGTCACTAAGCAGTGCAAGCATCTTTGGCGGGAGCAGTACTGCTACTACCGATGGCGTCGGACGTTACTCGTTTTCGAACGTTTTTGTCGGTCGTTTTAACGTTGTCGCCAGCTCAAGCGTTTTGAGGCAAGGCGGCCAGAACTCCGGAAAAATTGACAGCGATGCTCAAAGCGTCACCGCAGACATTACTTTGGGACCTTCGGGAACCGTGACCGGAACGATTCTTCACGCCGACAAAACAACGACAGTGGCGAATGCTCAGGTTAGCCTTTCCGGGGGCTTCAGCACAGTTGCAGACACGCTGGGCAAGTACGAGTTCGACTTTGTTCCTCTCGGAACCTACACAATTTCCGTTCTTGATCCAAGTAATGGCGACCAGGGCGCAGGTAGCGTCACTCTCAATACGTCCGATCAGGTACAGTCCGGCGTTGACATAGTCCTGAACGGCCTGGGTACTGTGGTTGTAACGGTGCAGGACAGCTCTGGCAATACCGCCGCGGGTGTCGTTGTAACGCTGACGGGACAGAGCAGCTTCGGAGGGACATTCACTGGAGTCACACAAATTGATGGCACCGTCACATTCAGCCAAGTCCCGGCCGGAAATTTCGCATTGAGCGCCATAGACCCAGTTACGCAAGCCGGAGCATCGATTAACGCCTCAGTTGCTGCCGGTGGGAATGTTCCCATTACGCTTCAACTACAGCCCGTGGGCAGTGTTACGGGCATTGTTTTTGCCGCCAACCGCGTGACAACTGTTTCCGACGTGACGGTGGCGCTGTCAGGCCAAGTGAATCTGACGACGACCAGCGGGCAGGATGGCAGCTTTGCTTTTAATAGCGTGCCGAACGGTACTTACACGCTGCAGGCCATTGATGCCAGCGGCACGGTGCGGGCACAGGCAGGCGTGCCCGCCGTCCCGGCAGCACAGAACCTGTTTCTTTCTGGTTTCGGAACGGTGAGCGGCAGAGTACTTGGTTTTGACCAGTTTGGGAATCCAGGCAAACCATTGCCTCACGTATCGGTTGTCATCACAGACGCAAGCGGCACGGTGCTCGGTGCGATTACAGACGTTGAGGGTCAGTACACGATTTCCCAAGTAGCCGTAGGAGCATTTGTTGCGAGAGCGGCACTCGACAACGCAGGGCAACCGCTGAGTGGTTCAGCAACGGGCCAAATCACGGCCGACGGCGCGACGGCCCCTGGCACTGATATTCAACTCGTGGCGCGAACCCGCTTCCTGCCCGCGACATTGTACGACGCCAATGGGCTTCCCTACGTGATCAACGGAGCCCTGATTGACGGTCTCGATTCCGAATTTGAATTGCCAGTCAGGTTTGCTGATCCGGGTGGCGCTCTGCTTCTCGACGTCAGCGCTCCTGGTGGTGATCAGCCGCGAGAGATTTTTGGGCCGTTTTCGTCTCCGGGAATCGCAATCACTGCCAACAGTGGTCGTGAGTTCCAGATGCAGGGCCCCCCATTCGTTGGCCTCAATCTCAACGTCACGCGCAAGATCTACATTCCCCGAGATGGCTACTTCGTTCGCTGTATTGATGTCCTACAAAACCCGACTTCGGGACCCTTGACGTTCGATCTGGTCTTCTCAACGAAAATCCGTTACGCACTTCGAGGCTTCTTCCCCGGAACATTTGTCCCGCCCGTCCTAGTCGCCACTTCAGCCGGCAACAGTGTTCCTGATGTTGGCTCGCCTAACCCTGATCGTTGGGTCGTGATGGATGATGACAACGACAGCGATCCTTTCCTGAATCCAGGTGAAAACCTGCCTCCTATCGCGGTTATTTTTGACGGGCCTGGCGGCAATATTCAGCCGAGGAGTGTGCAGTGGTCGTTTCCTGTCAATGATCCGTTCAACTTGTACGGCACGCTTGCGGAACGATTCAGCAATGTCACCATTCCGGCAGGCGGCCAGGTCGCGCTTATGCACTTCCTGAGCGCGGAAATCAATCGGAAAGGCGCATTGGCAGCCGCCAACCGTCTTGAGGGGCTGCCACCCGAGGGGCTAGCGGGAATTGATCCCGTGGATCTCAGCTCGATCCAAAATTTCACCATGCCGGCGAATGGAATCAGCACTGTAAATCCACTCGAATCGTTGAATGGCCAAGTAACAGGGCGAGTGCTGGCTGGTGACAGTACAACTACCATCCCCGGTGCACTGGTTTCATTCGAGAGCAACGAACCATTGTTCTCACGGACCTACCTGCTGAATGCTGACGGGACGGGTTCGTACAATATTGCAGCACGTTTCAATGATCTTGGAGGTTCCCTGCCGGTGCCGCTTGCAAGTTTCATCGTTGGTGGGACCGATCCGGTAACAGGTGCATCGGCGAGCGTCACCGGCAATTTCACAAACGGCAACAGCGTTGCGCAACAAGACATCGTGCTCACAGGATCTGGTTTGTTGACTGGAACAGTCACAAGGGCGCCCAGTGGAGAAACAGTCAAGACGGGGACCGTCGAAGTCATCGGTGAAACGCTGGCCCTGCCTGTGACCGTGCCCATCTCCGTAAACGGAACATACTCGGTGGCCGACCTGCCGGCTGGCAATTACTTCCTCACTGCATTGGTTCCGAATCCGCAGGGTGCCGCCAATACAGGCACCGTGGCGGTCAGTCTCGCTCAAGGGCAGCCCGTCACTCAAAACATCACCCTCCTACCAACGGGCGGCGTCAATGGGACGGTATCTGGCCTGAACAATCAGCCTGTCACGGATTTGGCCATTGCGCTACACAGTGTTGCAGGGAACTACCAGACCACGACGGACGGGGCAGGAAACTTTACATTCTTTGAGATACCGGCAGGAACAGCCCACCTTGAGGCGTTCGATCAAAATACGCAAAGCGGTGCTGGCGTCACGATGACGGTGCCTGCAGGCACAAATGTGACCCAGAATCTTGCGCTGAAGCAGGGCACTGGTACGGTTACCGGCACTGTGACTGATTTCCGAGGGACTGCAGTTGGCGGAGTCTTAATGGTCGTGACTGCCACCAATGGGAAGTTCCAGGTCACCACAGCGGCGGACGGAACCTATTCTGTTCCGGGAATAGCTATCGGGCCGGTACACGTTGAGGCAACTAATGGAACGGTTGGTATCGATTGCAACGTAGAAGATGGCTTCATGGATCTGCCGGGCGCCACAGTTACGATCGACATCAAGAATTTCTCCGAGTGCAGCTGACGACCGAAGCAGAGATATTTGCGCCGTTCGCAGCACTGGGAAGGCTATATCAGCGGAATGTACAGAGGTATGAGGTCCTGACTTGGACGACAGAATTGGAGATAGTCCGATGAATACAAAAATGAGTGAAAAACACCTGTCCCTGAAATTTGAGGGTGTGCCGTTCAAGGTTGCGGCTCCGTTGTTGTTGGTTTTACTGATCAGTTCGTCTTTGTTGGCACAAACGGATGTCAAACGGCCTCGCATCCTCGGCATATCGCATGTGGCCTTCTTCGTGAGTGACCTCAACAAAACCCTCGCTTTTTACAAGGACTTCCTCGGGTTCGAGGAGCCGTTCGCACTGAAACGACAGGATGGAACCGACTGGATTGCGTATATCAAGGTTAACGACTACCAATACATCGAACTATTTGCCGGAAACTCGCGGAATCATGGGCAACTGGCGCACATTGCCCTTTACACGGACAATGCAGCACGGTTGAGAGATTATCTCGTTTCGCAAGGGATAACGATTGTCGAGCAATTGCACAAAGCACAAACCGGGAACGATTTCTTCAGCGTCATTGATCCGGATGGGCATCGTGTTGAGATCTTCCAGTATCAGCCGGATAGCTGGATGGCGCGCAGCAAAGGAAAGTTCATGCCCGCAGCACGCGTTTCCGATCATATTCTGCATGCCGGAATTACGGTCGCTTCCTCCCAACCAGCTCTGAAGTTCTATCAGGACGTACTCGGACTGCAAGTGGCCAATCAAGGCAGCGACGATGAAACGCAAACACACTGGATCGATATGCGGGTTCCCGAAAGCAACGACTATATACAACTTGTTCTTTCCCGGGGCCAGCCGTCGCAGGGCAAACAAGAAATTCAGAACGACATGTCTCTTGAGGCTTCGAACATTCAAACCGCTGTTACAGCGTTACAAGCCCGTTCGGGCAGCGCGTCGTATTCATACCCGGTCAATGCCCGTACGGAAAGCAATCATGCATCCTTTGCGGATCTGTTTGATCCTGATGGAATTCGAATTAGGGTTGCAGAGCCAATACCGAGTGGGCGAGTAAGCTTGCCGCGAAGTAGTCAAAAACCGTAGGTACAGGATTCAATAACTTTCGAGCAACGAGGTGATTCGCGTTGTCACGTCACGGAAGAAACGCAGTCTTTGGTATCGTTATTGTAATTACGATCGTAGCTTTCAGCCTCGCTCCGGCGTATGCCGGGAGCTTCAATGCGTTTGGTCCGCAGGATTACAAGCGGAGCAAGGGCAAGCCGATCGAGGTTGATACCACCTTCTCGGTTCTGAATCCTTCCACGACCTACACCCTTGAGGTAACTGCGAGTTCCATCGATGAGGACAGCGATGGTGATTCCGACAAGGATGATCCACACGCGCTGGCGCGCATCACGCTCAACGGCGAAGTGGTCCTGCGGTTGCACCAGAAAGATCCAAGGCACGTATCGGTGCCGGTCCATCTGCTGGCCAATAACCAGATTGGGGTGAAGGTCCTGGGCAAACCAGGGGGAACCATCACGGTGGCCATCGTCGGGGTGGACAACGATCTGCCGGTGATTACTGCTGTGGCCTCTCCGCCAGCTAATGCTGCGGGATGGAATAACTCGGATGTGACGGTGACATTCAGCTGCTCAGATGCGACTTCGGGGATCGCCGTGTGCCCCAGCGCTGTTCTGGTTACCACCGAGGGAAACGCGCAGACGGTGCAAGGCACCGCGATTGACAAGGCAGGCAATCAGAAAAGCGCGACGATTCATGTATCGATTGACAAGACTCCGCCCACGATCACGGCGACGGTCACACCGGCGCCGGTCAATGGGGTGGTGACACAGCCGGCGAGCGGAGTGGCTACGGTGAGCTTTACCTGCACGGACGCGCTGTCGGGGATAGCAGGCTGCCCGGCATTGATTCCTGTCACCACGGTGGGTCCGAACCAGACGTTCAGCGGCACGGCGACGGACAAGGCGGGCAATAGTGCGCCGACGAGCATCACGTTCAGTGTGCAGGCGGCATCGCCGCTCGCGATCAGTGCCTCGGTTTCATCGCAGCCGAATGCGAATGGCTGGTACAACAGCAATGTGACGATCAGCTATCAGTGTTCCGGGGGAGTGCAGCCGCTGCAGTGCCCGTCGCAGGAGACGATCCCAACGGAGGGTTTCGATCAGCAGATCGTAGGGACGGTGACGGACGCGGCCGGGCAGAAAGCCAGCGTCACCACACATTTGAACATTGACAAGACGCCGCCCACCATTACGGCTTCGGTCGCCCCCGCTCCAATCAATGGGGTTGTTCCTATTCCGGCAAACGGAATAGTAACGGTAAGCTTTGTTTGTTCGGATGCCCTTTCCGGGATCGCGACCTGCCCAGCTAGCATTTCGGTGACAACTGCAGGGCTGAACGAATCATTCAGCGGAACTGCAGTTGATAGGGCAGGCAATAGCGCCACTGCGAACACTCCCTCATTCAGCGTACAGTTGGCGCCTTTGACAATCAGCGCCACCTTTTCTTCACAGTTTTCTCCTTCAAATCAATGGTATAGAAGTGATGTCACCATCAGCTATCAGTGCTCGGGCGGCGTTCCACCGCTACAATGTCCACCATCCCAGACAATCAGCACTGAGGGCACAAATCATTTGACAGCCACGGTCACCGACGCCGTAGCGCAGAGAGCAACAACCGACGTAGACGTCGATATCGACAGGACTGCACCTAATATTTCTGCTTCGGTCTTTCCCCCGCCGAATGCGAACGGATGGAATAATTCACCCGCTGATGTTTTATACGATTGTAACGATTCGCTTTCTGGCATAGACACATGTCCACCAGCGCAGACCCTCTCGACAGAAGGCGCAAAACAGGTAGCCACAGGGCTTGCAACAGATCTTGCGGGCAATTCGGCGACTACAACTGTTACCGTCAATATGGAAGTAACCGGCCCGACCATCACGGCGAGCGCAACTCCTGCTCCGAATAGTGCGGGATGGAACAATACGGACGTGAACGTCACATTTACGTGCGGAACCAGCGTTTCAGGCGGCGTGCAATGCCCTGCCAGCCAAGTTGTCAACCAAGCAGGAACAGAACAGGTAGTTCGTGGTACGGTTACGGACCTTGCGGGAATCAGTAATACCGCTTTTGCTGTGTTGAAGATTGATAAAACGCCGCCTGTGGTGACCGTTACTTCGCTCGCTTCGGGAGCAATTGTTTCTAGTTCGCGCCTATCTCTTTCTGGGTCCGTTAGCGACAACCTTTCAGGCGTAGCCGAGGTCAATTGCAGCGGTGTTGCCGCTATCGTCACCGGAAATTCCTTTACCTGTGATCTAAGTCTCACACCAGGCTTAAACTCCTTGTCCCTACAGGCGACGGATGTGGCGGGCAATGTAAGTTCGGTGCCTTTCCAAGTCAATGTGGTGAATGGACCGAAGGTCACAATTACCTCGCCAACATCGTTGCAATTGTTCGGCGCCAACCCCATCACCATTACCGGGAATATTGACGATCCACAGGCGACGGTCACCGCCAATGGCGTCAATGGGACCGTGAGCGGGAACACATTCACCATTTCCGGCATCACGCTGCACGAGACCAAGAACCTGCTGACGGTTACGGCTACGAATGCCGCGGGAGGGACCAGCACAGCCACGGTGACGGTGTTTCTGGATACAACCCCGCCGCAGGTGCACATTGATTCGCCGGTGGATGGAGCGGTGGTGAACACGTCCCAGCTCACGGTCATGGGCAACGTGAATGATTTGGTGAGTGGAACGGTGAATGGCAACCAAGTTTCGGTGTCGGTCAACGGCGTGAATGCCACGGTATCCAACCGCAGCTTCGCCGCCCAGAATATCTTGTTGGCGCCGGGGCAGAACACGATCACCGCCATCGCCAAAGACCAAGCCGGCAATACCAGCCGGCATCAGACCCAGGTCACGTTCCGGGATGCGACCGCGGCCCAGCATCTGGTGATTGTCTCGGGCGACAACCAGAGTGGGGTGATCAATACGGTATTGCCACAGCCGCTGGTGGTCCAGGCGGTGGATGGCTTGGGGCGTCCGATCGCGAATCGGGTTCTGACGCTTCAGGTCAGCCGGAGTGATGGGACAATGGCGGTAGCAGTGCAAAGCGGTCGGAATTTGACGGTGGTGACGGATGGCAATGGCCAGGCGAGCGTGAAGTTGCAGTTGGGCAGCCGGAGTGGAGTGGGGATTAACCAGGTAGCGGTGACGGCACCAGGATTCGTTGGAGACACGGTATTTTACGCGACCAGCACGGTGGCAGCCCCAGTCTTGATTCGAACGGTATCGGGGGAGGTGCAGAAAGGTGCGATTGGTTCTCCGTTGCCAGAACCCCTTGTGGTGATTGTCATGGACGCAGGCGGTAACCCGGTGGCCAATGTTCCGGTCACCTTTCAGGTGAATGCGGGCAACGGGACGATTGATGCTGGAAACTCGGCGGTGAAGACGACCGATTTAGACGGCAAGGCCTTCGCCGTGCTGACCATCGGACAACAGCCGGGGAGCAACAACAATACGGTGTCGGCGACATTCCCTGGGAACACGGGACTGCCGGCACAGTTTGTGGCCTCGGGCGTAATCACGGGACCAGCGGCGGCGACGACGATCAGCGGGATTGTTTTGGACAATGCCAGTCAGCCGATTCCCGATGCCCGGGCGAGCATTAAAGGTTCCCAAGTCTTCGCCCTGACCAATCCGCAAGGGCAGTTCACGATTCCAGGAGCGCCAGTGGGGGATGTGATGTTGTACGTGGACGGCACCTCCAGCAAGCGGCCGGAGCGGTTTCCGACGTTGTCGTTTCAAATGACGACGTTGCCGGGGATTGACAACGCCCTGCCGGGTCCGATCTATCTGCCGCCGATCGATAGCGACAACACGCAGATGATCGACAACACCAGCGATCAGGACGTGGTGTTGACGGTGAAAGGCATGCCCGGGGTGCAGTATACGGTGTTCGCGCACTCGGCGACATTCGCGGACGGGAGCAAGAGCGGGAGTTTGTCGCTCTCGCAGGTACATGTGGACCGGGTGCCGATGACGCCGGCGAACGGGACGGCGCCGAGTTTCGTAACGACGTTGCAGCCGCCGGGAGTGAGCTTTGATCCGCCGGTGCGGATGCAGGTGCCGAACACGAGTGGGCTACTGCCGGGACAGGTAGCGGAGGTGTTCAGTTATCGACACGATCTGGAGCAGTTCGTGAGTGAAGGCACGGGGCGGGTGAGTGACGACGGATCGGTCATCACTACGGACCCTGGATTTGGCTTGCATGTGTCGGGCTGGAATCTGATTCCGCCACCACCAGTGGCCCCCAACACCACCTGCAATTGCTCCGCCTCTCCGACATCTGCTACAAGTTTGGTGCCAATTGCCACGTTGGCTTCGGTATCGCAACGCTCAGCACTGTCGGCACCATTGCCAGCGCTTCCCATGCCCTGCTTCGCCTCAGATTGCGATGTCACAATAAAAGCGACTGCCGACGGACACGATAAAGACGCGTTTCAATTGATCACACAGGAGGTCAAATTCCACGCTGAGGTTCTTTCTGGGGACTGCAGCAATCCAGTTTGGAACTGGAACTTCGGTGACAAGAGCACGGACACGGGTCCCGATGTAAGACATGCATACGACCGTTCACACGCTGGACTAAACGCGGCGACTGTGACTCTTACGTGTAGCAACAGCACCCACTGTAGCCCGTCGAAGACCATTAATGTGACTGCGTTTAAAATGGACTTGTCAGCCGACGGTGCAACACAAATATCTGGCAAAGGCAATCCAGACATAACACATTTCGTGACGCCTCGGGGCAGTGGAATGATTACGATACATGCCAAACCTAGTCCAGATAGTCCGGATGCCGAACAAGTGGCCATCAACGAGATAAGTTGGGATGGTGCCACACAGGACGCAACGGATAAGCTCAAGGCCACGGTGTCGGCAACGAGCGCCGCGAAAAACGTGGTCAGGGTCACCGCAAACGGAAATCTGCTTCAGGCTTTGGGTGGTGTAACGATTCAAGAAGGGCGCGCGTGGGTGGTTTGGGCGACAATTACTGGAAGTGTTGATCGCGCAGACATAACACCACTTACAAAGACTTTATCTATTGGACCGAATGGAACTGTGGTCCGCATCGGAACTGCTATGCGCACTCCCTTTCGTTCCCAAGCAACAATATCTCCGATCGAGATCATTACGGATAGTGATAGGCCCGATTTGGAAGGACCAAATACAGTTGCCCCGCCAGGCGGACTAGATATGTGTAAGAATGATCTTTCGTCAGGGGCAAAAGCAAAATGGGACATCGCACAAAGGGTTGCGACGGTTGTGACCTCAACCGCCACTGATCCGGCGTTTGTTCCAGGCAAGAATATTGATTGCCTTGCCCAAAATGAGAGTTTTCCTTTGGATCCGGTCGTTGCAAACGATGATTTCGGGGATTCTCCAGGACCCGGTCCTGAGATTGATAATCCCTACGATCCAGCCACACTGGGTCAGTTGTTGTTGCATGATCGTCCCTTGGCTCAACTGACGCTCCTTGGTGGTCAGGTTGGGGATACGCTGGTGGCTGACCATTTCTTTCAAGTATTTGTGAGACTCCAGCTTGGCAACACGTGGGCGGTTATCTCTGATCCGTTTCCTTGGCGAGTTGAGTGGAGGTTCAAGAAGAAGCAGGTCACCGAGGCTCTTTGGAACTTAGATCTGAATGATGATGGCGATCTCAAGGATGACGTAACCGAGGAAATGATTGATGTGGACACGAATGGAAATGGCACAAAGACTGACCCAGTCGGCTACTGGGCTGATGATGGATGGATCTCAGCTCTAGATAACAAAGGTGCTCCATGAGAGTCGATTGTGATTTGATTCCGTTAAAGACAGGCGGGTTGGTATGAAGATCTTTGTCAGCTCGATTGTATTCATTCTGTTGTCGGTTTTCCCTTGCACGGTCGTGTCGCAAGAGATTTCGGACAATCAAAAAATAAAGCAATTAGAAAATCTCGTCCCTGCAGAGCCAACTGTCATCGACGGCAGCACCAAGGTGCTGATGCAAGAGGTGGCGAAAACGCAACGCGTGGATGCAGCGCTGATTCTCGTTCGCTGTCTAGGTTTCAACGACGATCCTGAGTGGGGACATCCACGCTCCGCACAGGAACTCATCCCCGCGATTCAACTTTTGAAACTGCACTATGGCAAGACCGTAGCTCCGATAATCTACGTCGAGGCATTACGAAGTGATCATCCTTGGTTTCGAGATCGGGCTGCCCTCGCGGTCAGGAGTATGCTTTCTCAGTCCGAGATCCACAAGATGGACCAGTTATTCTCTCTCGATTCGAACAAGAGTGCCAATGCTCAGGCTTTTATCTCCTCTTTGTCCAGTAACGCGCCGGACGTCGAACTCGCAACGTATTCGTCAAAAACCTTGAAAGAAGTTGGCAGACACTTGGAGGAGATTCACAACAAGAAGAAACAGTGAGTGCTTTATGAAAAAACTCCCGTTCTGGATGATGAGACCGACGAAGCACAGCAGGTGTGCACATACAACGAGTTTTTTGTTTGTGGGTGTTTGCTGTCTCATGTTTTGCACTCCAGCCATCGCACAAGCCGTTGGAGGATCAGCACCCGCACTTGGATCGACAGTAACTTCGTTGATCGCCCCGCGGGAACAACTCAAGAAACTCGAATCTCTAATCCAAGCAGCACCGACAGTTGTGGATGAGGAAACATATCAAAACATGGTGAATTTGGCCGCTACTCGACGTCTTGATGTTGCCGTTGCGCTAGTTCGCTGTCTCGGGTTGAACCGGAATCCTGCTGGGCATTCTACAAGTCGAACCGCAGAGCTCGTGCCAACCATCGAGTTGTTAGGACGGTATTACGATGAAAGTGTGGTTCCCCTAATTTATGCAGAGGCTCTAGAGCATAAGGAGTCGTGGTTCCGCGATCGCGCAGCAGTGGCCATAAAGAGTCTAATCAAAGAAGACAAAATACGTGAAATGGATGCTCTGTTTTCGCTTGACGCGAGCCAAGATCCGGCGATTCTTGAATTCGTAGATTCTTTATTGAATTCGAACATGGAAGTTGACTTGGCCTCTAGTCCGGCGCAGCAACATTAAATCACCAGCGCGGACAGATGGACCAACATCAATTACCGCTAAGATTGGTCTCTCGGGTCAAAGCCGTACTCCGAATGCATGTGGGGTCTACGAAAACATAGCCTATCAAGTACTGGATCAAGACAGCCCAAAGCAGGCAATCTATGGAGACTATAATGTGCATGAGCATTTTCCAAACTTTTCGACAACTGTCTCAGGGGATGTCACAGCCCTGCCAGACGTAGATAATCAGATCAGCTCTATTCAGGCCCTCTTAGGAGACACACAGTTCATCGGTACCTTCAATCCCGATCCTTGTCTAGGTCCCAATGAGCACGAAATTTATGATCAAATCTATACGGTCATTGTGGATACCAAGCAGTATCCCCAAACGATGACCAATCACATTGAGATCGGATACTTCAATGGCAAGGGGAATGTGACGATCACAATCAAGCAACCGTAAAAACCAGGGGATAAACATGCCGCAATTCTTACGATTAATGACAATGATGATAGTCGCGAGTGTCTTTAGTGGAACTGCATGCCGAGCGCAACGCGCATCTCAAGATATGCTTCAAACCACAATATCACTGGAACATCAGGTCTCGTCGGTTAGTGACCAGCTTAATGCTATTGTCACGCGTGCGCGCATCCCCAGCGGCATAGAGAGTTACTCACCAGACTGTAACAAAAAAGCGGAGCGCGACTTCCCGAGCTTCAATGGCACTATTGCCGATGCACTGCAAAGCGTGGTCTCTGTTGATAACTCATATAGCTGGCACCAGGAGCATGGCGTTCTCATGATCCAAGCCAACAACCGGAGACCATCGGTCGTGGATGTTGTGGTTAGGAGTTTCAGCTTCCGGAGAAGTGACGATGTGACTAAGATCTCGGGAGACCTCTTTACTTCACCGGAGGTTATTCAATACAAAAGCGAGCATAAACTAAGGCAACTCATACACCACCTTGGTTTCGAAACATCTCCCATGCAATCGGAGAAGGAAGAGACGCCGATTTTACTCAAAGATGTGACTGTCCGCGAAGCCTTGAACGTTATAGCAACCATGGACCATCCAAAAGTATGGATTTATCGGGAGTCCAGTTGCGACGGCCGGGTATCATTTTCTGTCACTTGGACATTGCGATAAGAAATAAGCTGCCGAAATGTGACCGGTGCGCGTGCTTGGGTGTAGACAACTTGAGGGCTGTCAAATCATTCAGATACTAGCTTCGCCCTCCGCGCAGAACTTACGGAACCAAACTTCGGAATTCATGATGAAGTTGCTTGGAATACTGACAGTTTTTGTCTTCGCGGGGTCAACGTATGCTTGGCCGACAGGAGAGGAGTCGCATCCTTTGTCTTGCTTACCATTTTGGTCTCAGGATTATCCTGTTGTCACAGCGCAAATTGATAGTGTCCATGTCGATCCAGAAGGCACACCTTGCGGTTTCACACACAGCGGATGTGGTCCTGAAAACGGCAGCATCAAGCTGTCCGTTGAGGAACAACTAGTTGGCAAAGCAGTTCCACAGAAGCTAGAAATGCGATCTACTCGCGGCGCTAAGGAAGCCGGAAAATGGCCAGTCGCGTGGGACAGCGTAATACCTCGTGAGGGGAAGACTGTGTTGCTGGTTCTGCAGTCGCCTAACCCTGACTCGAAGGCCATATGCGTGGATGAGATTTCGCAGGAAGATCGGGGATGGAAGCTTCCTTTGTTGAGAAAAGCGGCAGCGCTCGAAAAATTGCCACTTCCCGTCAGGCAGAGTGAACTCTTGGGGGCACTGACAGATTCTGAGGACGGAATTCGCAATCTGGCGTTCGACTTGGTTGTGGCCAGGCTCGTGCCGTCGCAACCAAACGTTCTGCTTACCTTGCTCGACCAGCAGATTGGTCTTGTGACGAGTGGTGATGATCGCAGCCGCGGTCTCGCGTTGTACCGTCTCAAGGAAATTGGGCAGTATCTAGATCGATTGCCGAAAGATCAGCAATCACAGCAGCAACGCAGACTTATGGAGATCAACCTCAATTTGTTGGCGGATCAGTCGACAAGCATCCGCAAAAGTGCCGCGCAATTTGTCTACGAACGAGTCTATCAAGGTAGTAAGACGCTTCACTTGGATGTCCTGGCTGGAATTGAACTGGAGAATCGGACGAAAATCCTCTCACAACTGACCGAAGACACAAAAACCTTTGGACCCGAATCGAAGTTTGCACGTGTCTTAACAGTCTTGAGCGGCAGCGAGTAAAAGATTCTAATGGGATTTCTTGTTTCTGCTGGTGTGACGAACCGACAAGCAATGGATTCTCTCAGGCGCTGTTGGTGAAAAAGAGAAAGCGCATGAGAGCGTTGATAGCGCTAGTGTCGCTGATCTCCACCGCGGCCGTCTTGAAGGGTCAGGAGCTGACAACAGAAGGCTCGTGGGAGATAGCGTGGGAACAAGGTTTTCCGCTGGAGATCGAGTCCGAGTTTCGGATGATTTCTTCTGGGCGAAGAAGGCAACAGGCACTATCTCTACGCCGCCTCCTGAGGTGACTGCGATCAGCGGCGCCTGGGATGAAGGGCTAACGCGGCAGGAAGTGAGCGCGCTGGGAACAAATACTGTGTACTGGGTGTGGTTCGACGAGCCACAGCATGATGCAGATGGAGATGGGCCATACAGGGGCGGCCAAATCTGGGAGACTGCACTTACACCTCTGTGATCCAAACTAAACTACCTTCCGGCGGCGGAAGTCTACCAGCAGATGCAAAGAAGCGATTTCGCCGCATGACGGGTTGCTGTTGAAATGGCGATTTTTCAACAGTGATGCCCCTACCGGGCAGCTCAATGGACGGCGAAAGCAGCGTAAGAGTTGAGACAAGTTTGTCGCTAGACCCTGTGTCCTGCCGTTATTCGGGAAGTGAGCGGACGGCCCTTAGCATCCTTGCATTTGGGGCATCTAGCGAAGAAACCTTTCTGCCTCCGAGTTCCTCCTCGCCGAAGAGGACCATAGTCAATATGCAATTTCTCTGTCCCGCACTGTGAGCACTTCATACGGCTGTACTCGCTATCTTCGATTGGCAGGAATGGAATTTTTCTGCTCTTTACAGCCATAGTTGCTTACCCTCCATCCGTCGGCATACGAATGCATAAAGCATATGCGTCTTTTTCTTTTGCTACAATGCTCTCGCGATAGCGGAGGATAAATGGTAACGCCTGGGACTTGTGGCCCTACCGAAGACGCCAATCTTAACCGCTTTTTCCATGAGGCTGCACATGCTGTAGCTGCTGTGCGCATGGGGATGCTTCAAATAACAATAAGAGACGAAAATCGTAAGTCCGAGAGATCTGCTGTATCAACAGATGCCAACATCACATATTCATGTCTATTATTTGATGGGGAATCGACACTGGACATGTTGCGTAGAAAACTCTGTGCAACATTGGCTGGACCAGCTTGGGAAGCGGTGAGTAACTTGAAGGTAGGAGTTAACCCAAAGGATGAATATCATTCGGCGCTGAAAGCGCAAAGAGATGATGATACTGCCGTTGCCGTTATTCGCAATCGCCTGGGACGGGAAGCCAATCTTTTAGATCATGAGATAGAACAGATTATTACGGAGGTTTGGCACAATGCAGTTGAGCTGATTCAATCTCATAGTGGACACATAACCATGATAGGTAACGCCTTTAATACATACCATTCTCTGGACGACTCACAGATAAGAATGCTCTTTGCGCAAGCAAGTAATAATATTTCTTCAGAGCCGGGCGACGTACGAAACACGATCTGGAAGTAAGTGTCGTAAACAGGCGTTTACACTCAGGACCGAGATTGGCTAATCGGGTTCTGGTCGAGTCACGCTAGCCGGAAGTTATTGCGGGCCATAGGTCCGCTTCGAAGAAATTCCCTCTGGTCTCCCAGAAGCCCGTTTCGGGACCACGAGACGAAGGCCCGAAGGGCTCACCGATTACTTCCGCATTGCCAACGACTCTCCAGAATGGGCAATCGCTGGTAAACTAACGATTCCAACACATTTGACGGCCAAACATGGAACCAGCTCAGCCGCGCTAGCAAGCAATGGATCGGCAACCTGCGCTTAAACGGCGCCTGACGAGGACGTTCTGAATTGGCTGGAATCGACTGGGAGTCATGATGACCATATCGCCGATCTCAATGCTGCCTGAAAAGGCGCACCAGGAACTGTTCACTGACCTCAACTACCTGAATACTGCTGAGATCAAGTCATTTTGCAAACGCCATTCCATCCCGTACACGATTGCAATCGAAAGCAATAATGGACGTAGGAGGAAGACAAATGAGGACGACCGCAAAGGAGTCATCCTCGACCGGATTCGGCACTTCTTGAAGACAGGCACGGTTTTGAAGGAGACATGCTTCCCCGCGAAAGTGGTATGTTTTGACGCGTCTCCTGAAAAGCTGTCCCCGGGCCACAGGTTGTTCTACGGGCAGTACGACAAGACAAACCGCGCCATGATTACGCTTCTGAAGGCGCTGACGCAGGGAGAATTCCGGAATGGAGCGATCGCAAGAATCGTTGCGAGGGACTTCTGGAGCAGAGGTGAGGCTCCCACCCTCAAGGAATATGCATCCGCATGGCTGCAGGCTGTCAAGGAGCACAACCGCCCGAATCCCGAGTGGGCTTTTTTATCAGACAGAGCGCGTGGCACAGCGGGACCGGATTGGAAGAGATTGAGAGCGAAGAAGGCCGCCAAAGTGATGAAGATGCTCGATCAAATCACCCGGCAAATGAAGACCAAGAGTAAGCCCTGACGAACTTCCGGTTGTTAACGTCGGATGGTCCGCCGAAAGGACTGGGACAAACAAGGGCAGCCAATGAAGACTCGGGGGCTCACATCTTGAGCTCTCTCTTGGCATTCGTTGTGCCCCAGTAACGGACAAACCGGAAAGCACCCAAGCAGAATCACGTCGGCCCAGACGCGCCCGCAGCGTAGTTGACGTAAACCGGCGATTTGCTGCCAAAGGACTGCTGGCGTAATGGCGATGTTTCACCAACTACGAGTGAGTTTCAAGTGACAGGTGCCGACGCCCGCAACCGGGCCCTGGCGCTTCCCAAAAGCCCGTTTCCGGGGTTGCCGACAACAAGGCCAGAGACAAGACAGCCAGAATCTCGCAGGCGCGAACAGTACGCTGACGGTGTTCACCCACTTTCTTTCTGGCGATTCCGCTTTGGGGTTCATCGACTGTCTGCAAGTTGTACTTGAATAGCGCGTGGCGTAACGTATCAGATCGGAGGTCGGGATTCATCCTAATTTCTAGTTGTGAGGAGGCTTCATGCAATTGGCTAGTTTTGTAAGAAGCGTTTGTGTGCTCGTCGCTTGCGGTTGTGTGGCCACGCCGTCAGCTCCATCAGCAACCAGCGCAGTCAAGACGACCCCCCTCATCCTCGAGAAGAACGAAGGCGAAAGGAGGGTTGTGAGAGGGTGGCCTGGACACCCTGATCCGGGAGAAACCTTCATTCTGAAGGTCGACCCGAAAAATGGCGGTTCTTCGCATCTGGTCTTCTTTACGGCAGACCTCGCACCCGGCAAGGTAATCGAGACTCATAGGCACCCAAATGCAGACGAAATCCTCCTTTTGCAGACTGGGACCGCTCGGGTGCGCGTGGGGGACTCCGAGAGAGTGGTGCACTCTGGCTCGAGGATTTTATGCGGGACACGTCCGTTCGTGAGGGGGAGAAAAACGTCCCGATGTCGACGACGGAGGAGGACAAGGTCGAGAAGAAGTACTCCCACGCCGTGAATTACAAGGAGCCGTAGATTCATTCCATACGAACGGGACTGCTCTCACTTGCAGCTTGAGTGGCCGCCTTCTGGAACTAGAGATTCGAGAACTACCGGCGAGCGACAGCCTAACCGGAAATTATTCCGAGCAAGAAGTCGGCATCTGGGAAGTGACACGGATTCGCGACGTTCTCTGAACTGATTTCGGTTGGATAACAGGTCACTCAATTGTTGTCGGTGGAATCGCTTTCCTCGATCTTTCTCAGGAACACTTCTGCGTATCCTTGGGCCAAGAGGTTCTGATCCCACATGTCGGCAAAGTCCTCGTGCTCTTGCTGCAGTTCGTGATTGACGACTACTCTACCCTCTTTGAAGAGTGCGGAATACGCATCAACTTCCAAGATAGTATTCCGATAGTAAAACGGTCTAAGGACGATCTCTCCAGCTTGCGTTTCCATTTCAAAGTGCATCTCTGGATCCACAGCAACAGTGCCTTTCTCGTCTTCGCAGTGCGCGACCGAGATTGCTGGAATTCCGTGTGGGCCGGTCTGTTGAAGATCTCGAATCACGAGGTCCTTCCAGGGCGGGTTCTCGACTCTGATCTGAAAGCCGCGCTTAAGCAGGCCGGCAAGCCGCAGAATTGTTGTGATACAAAGCATTGCTACACCTCGACTGCTTGAATGAAATCGGAGGGAAAACTCGAGCCGGGAGTGCGGAGACGGCTCCGGCTATGAAAGAAATGGGAGTGTCGGTGAATTGAAATCAGTGGTTGTGAAGCAGGAAGTTTGTCAGAGTTCGCTTGGGCGGCGAGGCCGACGATCACAGAACTAGGAGAATTTCTGTGCTACCACAGCGACGGAGAAATCACAGATGGCAGTCGTGCGGGCAAATCGTAAGGTCAGGTATTTAGAAGGTACCTTCCCTGCGCCATATTAGGAGAGTGAAATCACCGCATAAGCCTCTCGTCTCGACGCTGAGGCCGCGTGCTTCCAGACCGCGTGTTCGCAACGTCTCGTTACCTATGACGGGGCGTAACAAGCTGTGGTAATCGCCATCGCAGGTTTCCCATTCCGTGATGGGACTGCCCGTTCGTAGAAGGCGAAATTCCAAAGGAGGACTGATGAACTGATAGCCTTCGATCTCGCCCGGCTGATCAATCTGAACCGTTGAGCCGTGAGTGCTGCGGTATGGGACGATCATTCTGCGCTCCTCTGAGAAGCGAACCTCACTGGTGATGCCGCTCCATCGTCAATGCCATCGCGAGTATGTCGGCTCCATCTGCCGTCCAATTTGTGTGCTGGGGGATTCTGGCCACAAAGTGATCTTTGAAGTGTTGGTAAATCGGGCGCACGCGATCCCAGTCGCCCAAGACTTCCATC
>Ga0070730_10000551_pt1 | contig 42283 bp, 41 predicted proteins | sample Coa_R1_3_FD_66447 | JGI IMG/M metagenome (GOLD analysis project Ga0070730, IMG submission 66447) | Surface soil microbial communities from Centralia Pennsylvania, which are recovering from an underground coalmine fire - Coalmine... | ecosystem: Environmental > Terrestrial > Soil > Unclassified ...
ATGCTGTTCGCCGGCAACCTGCGCGGCAGCACGCAGACGCTGTCGCTGGCGATCATGACGGCGATGGAGGCCAACCTCTACACCGCGCTGGCGCTGTCGGTGCTGCTGCTCGCCGTCGCCTCTTTCACCCTGCTGCTGTTCCGCGCACTCACCCGCGAGAGGCTGCGGCTGTGAACAATGATGGCTCGGCTCGGACCATCGCGGCGATGAAGGAGCTGGTGCGACGCATCCACGACGAGGCGGAGAGCGAGGGACGGCTCGGCGTGATCGACGAAGCGTACGCCGCGTCGTTCGTCGACGCCGGCCACCCCGAGCGTGGCCGCGGGCCGGAGAGCGTGAAGGCGCACGTGCGCGAGATGCGTACACGTTTTCCCGACCTGCATGTGCAGGTGCAGAGCATTGTTGCGGAGGGCGATCTGGTCGTGGCGCGGCTGGTCTCCAGAGGTACGCACACCGGCGCCTTCGCCGGCCTGGCGCCGACGGGCCGGGTGGCCGAATGGGACGGCTTTGCCATGCGCCGCTTCGAGAACGGGCGCATCGTGGAACAGTGGACGCGCTTCAACATGATCGGCCTGCTGCGCCAGCTCGGCGCGCTCAAGGGCATGCCGGACGGCGCGCCGCGCCATTGAGGGGCGCGGACCGGCCCGGCGGCGGCTGTCGTACGGCTGCGTGACCCGGCGGCAGTCGGCTCAGCCGTGGAAGTTGGGCTCGCGCTTCTCGGCGAAGGCGCGGCCCGCCTCCGCGAAGGCGGCCGAGCGCCGCGCCTCGCCGAAGATCTGGTCTTCGGCGTCGAGCACAGAGAAGACGTTGTCGTTGGCGGCGTTGGCGTAGAGCAACCGCTTAGCCCAGCGCACCTGCTCCTCGGGATTGAAGGCGATCTCCTCCCCCAGCGCCAGCGCCGTCTCGACCAGCTCATCGTGCGGCACCACGCGGTTGACGACGCCCATGCGCAGCGCCTCGGCCGCGTCGATGATGCGGCCGGTGAGAATCAGCTCGGCGGCGAAGCCGAGGCCGGCGATCTGCGGCAGGTGGTAGGTTGAGCCCAGCTCCGGTGTGAGGCCGATGCGCACGAAACGCATCGAAAGCCGCGCCCGCTCCGAGGCGATGCGCACGTCGCAGGCGAGCGGCAGCGTCAGACCGACGCCGATCGCGGGGCCGTTGATCGCGGCGATCACCGGCTTCGAGCGTTGCAGGAAGATCGAGTACGGCTCTTCCGCACCGCGGCGCGCGCGCGGCGGTGCGTTCGGATCGGGGCGCAGATCGGCGCCGGCGCAAAAGCCGCGCCCGGCGCCGGTGATCACGATCGCGCCTATTCCCGCGTCGTCGTTGCACTCGCCGATCGCCTCGCGCACGCCGTCGCCCATCGCGCCGCTCCAGGCGTTCAGCCGGTCCGGGCGGTTCAACGTGATCAGGCCCACGCGTCCCCTGCGCTCAAAAAGCACTACGCTGTCGGTCGCCGTTGCGCTCGTCATCGGTTCCTCCCTGCCGCTCCGCCCTCATGCCCGGCGCAAGCGGTGTTCACCAGCAATCGTGCCGCCTGCCGGCGTGCGCTGACAAGCCGCACGCGTGCTTTCGGAGCTTTGCCCACGATGCCCGTGGCTATGCAATGCCCCCCGAGACGAAGCGGCCGAGCGCGGCCATGTACTGCTGCGCGCCGAGCCAGAGCAGGTCGTTGTGGCCAGCGCCGGGAACGATCACCAGCTCCTTGCGCTCGACCTTGAGCGCGTCGTAAAGCTCCAGCGCCGCCTGCATGGGCACCAGCTCATCGTACTCGCCGTGGATGATCAGAGCCGGCAAGCCGATCGCCGCGACCTTCGCCCGATGTCGCGCGATCAGCTCCTCGACCTCCTTCGGAGGCGCCGACGAAGCCAGACGCCGCGCCAGCCGCTCCAGGTTCGCCGAGCCGCTCTCCACGATCAGTCCGCGCAGGCGATCGGCGCGGCGGGCGGCCAGCTCCAGGGCCGGGTGGGCGCCCAGGCTGCGCCCCATGACGAAGCGCGGCCCGACGAAGCCCGAATCGTCCAGCACGGCGTGGAAGCGGTCGAGCACGGCGTGGCTGTCGCTCACCAGCGCGGCGAAGCTGGGCCGGCCCTCGCTGGCGCCGTAACCTCGATAGTCGGCTACCCAGAGATTGACGCGGGCCTGCCGATAGAGATCGAGGAGGCCGTCGTAGTCGCTCACGACTTCGCCGTTGCCGTGGAAGAAGAGCAGGCTCGGCAGTGCGCGGTCGAGCGGGTGGAAGCGACAGGCCACGCGCACGCCATCCGCGACCGTGACCAGTTCGTCGCGCGCCGAAGGCGGCGGCGGACTCCAGTCGTCGCGAGGGTAGAAGATCTGCCCGGAGGCGCCGAGCCGGTCGAGCAGGGCATAGTCGGGCAGCAGGGCAGCGTCCATAGTCGTCGGCCTCCGGGCGGACGCGGCCGGCGGCCCGGTCGCGCTGCCGCGATTCTCCGGCATTCGTGCGCACGCGACCAGCCCTTCGTCATGCAGCGGGGCGGTCAGACAGCGGACCTCGCTTCGCAGCCCCATGCGCCGAACGCCGCGCCTGCGCTACGCTGACTGCGCGGTATGCGGGGCCGGCCGGAAACACGACCGGAATCCGGGGACGGTAGTTCAGCGAGCCGCGACAACGATGCATGTTGGCGTTTGCCATCTCACGCTGCGTCTGGCCGAAAATCACTCGCTCAAGGGCAAGCGCCAGGTGATCAAGTCGCTGCTGGCGCGGCTTGCGAACGAGTTCAACGTTTCTGTCGCCGAGACCGATCAGCAGGAGGCCTGGCAGCTCGCGGGCATCGGCCTCTGCTGCGTCTCCAACAGCAGGCAACACGCACAGCAGCAGTTGCAGGCGATGGTGGAGTTTGTCGAGCACACCCGCCCCGATGTCGAGATCGTCGAGTGCGAGCTGGACGTGCTCAGCGCCTAGCGGCCGGCCGCTCTGGGCACGAAGGCAACTTGAGGTAGGGGATGGGGAACGAAGCGACCGATCCACTGATGCGCATCCGCCGCGCCACGCCGAAGGACGGCCCAGCGGTGCGCGAGTTTGTCTTCGCCACGCTGCGGTCCTACGGCATCGAGCCGGAGCCGGACGGGCTCGACGCCGACGTGATGGCCTTCGGCACGGCGACTGACCCGCGAGTGCTGGAGCTGGTGGTGGAGCTGGGCGGCGTGGCGGTCGGCTCGCTGGCGATCGCGCCGCACGGCGCCGCGACGGGCCATCTCAGCAAGTTCTTCATGGACGCGCGCTGTCGGGGGCGGGGCTTCGGCAGGCCGCTGCTGGCGCGTGCCGTCGAGGAAGCACGGGCGCTGGGCTACCGCCGCCTGGTGCTGGAGACGCGCTCGGCGTTCCGCGAAGCCTGCCATCTGTACGAGTCTACCGGCTGGGAACGCGGGCCCGACCTGCCGCCCGGCTCCGGCCCGGATCGGACGTACAGCCTTGGCCTGCGCGCGAATCGATAGGGCCGTACGCTCGCGGCGCTGGCCCGCGGCGGAAGACTGGCACAGAATGGCCGGAGCGGCCGGCCGCGAGCCGGATCGGCGCGACGAGGTGACAGGGAGATGGCGAATCCAGGCACGCTGGCCGTGCGGGCGGAGCTGCTGTTCGACGGCGCCAGCGACGAGCTGCTGCGGCGGCCGCTCGTGCTGATAGAGGCGGGTCGCATCGCCCGCATCGGCCAGCAACAGACGACGCCGCTGCCCGCGGGCGTGCCGGTGATCGAGCTCCCCGGCGCAACGTTGCTGCCGGGCTTGATCGACTGCCACGTCCACCTGATCTTCGACGGCAGCGCCGAGCCAGTGCCGCATCTACTGGCCGAAAGCGACAACCATGCGCTGCTGCGTATGTCCGCCCACGCCGCCGCGATGCTGAACGCCGGCATCACCACGGCCCGCGACCTCGGCTGCCGCTCGCACCTCGACCTCGACGTCCGGCGGGCGATCGAGGAGGGAACGATCGCCGGGCCGCGCCTGCTGTGCGTGGGCAAGCCGATCACCGTCACCGGCGGGCACTGCCACTTCCTGGGCGGCGAGGCCGACGGTGACCTTGAGCTGCGCCGGGCCGTGCGGCGCGAGCACAAGGCCGGTGTCGACTGGATCAAGATCTTCGCCACCGGCGGCCATATGACGCCGGGCTCGAACCCGTACCAGGCGCAGTACACGGTCGAAGAGCTGCGCGCGGCGACGGAAGAGGCGCATCGCCTGGAGCACGGCATCGCCGCGCACTGCCACGGCACCGAAGGCGTGCGCCGGGCCGTGGCCGCCGGCGTGGACACGCTCGAGCATTGCAGCTTCCAGAAGCCCGGCGGCCTCGACCTGGACGAACGCACGATCGAGGCGATCGTGGCGCAGGGGATCTACGTCTCGCCCACGCTTTCGGCCAATTTGCTCACGGAAAGCCCGCAGGCCGCGGCGTTTCGCCAGAGCGCCGCCGTGCGCCTGCCGGCGCTATACCGGGCCGGCGCCCGCCTGATCAGCAGCACCGACTGCGGCATTCCCAACACGCCGCACGACACCCTGCCGCGCGTCCTGCCCCTCTTGCAGACGCTGGCCGGCATGCCGCCCACGGACGTCCTGCGCGCCGCGACGAGCCGCGCGGCCGAGGCGCTGCGTATCGGCCAGCTTGCGGGCGCGCTGCGGCCCGGTCTTGCCGCCGACCTTATCGCCGTGCCCGGCAACCCGATCGAGAACCTGGCGCTGCTTGCCGATGTTTCTTTCGTGATGAAGGCCGGCGCTGTAGTGCGCGGCGCCGCGGTCGCCGCCGCCTGACGCTCGTTGCCGGCGTCTACGCCTCCCGTGGCGCCCGGCCGTACGTGTCCGCCAGCTCCGCTAGCCAGGCGGCATGGTCGTCGCGCAGGGCGCCCGGCAGCAGCCGCCAGGCCCAGTTGTCTTGCGCCCGGCCCGGCAGGTTCATGCGCGCCTCGCTGCCCAGGCCCAGCACGTCTTGCGCCGGTGCGATCGCCATCTCTGCCACGGAGCTGTAGGCCAGGCGAATCAGGTCATGGGCCAGGTCGCTGCCATCTCGCGCCAGGTAGCGGCGCACGCGGTCGCGCTCCACTTCCCCAAGCGCGGCCCACCAGCCGGCGCTCGTGTCGTTGTCATGGGTGCCCGTGTAGACGACGGCGTTCGCGGTGTAGTTGTGCGGCAGATAGGGGTTCGTGGCGTCGTCGCCGAAGGCGAACTGCAGCACTTTCATGCCCGGCGCCCCGACCGCGCGCCGCAGCGCCTCGACTTCGGGGGTGATCACGCCGAGATCCTCGGCAACGAAGGGCGTCGTGCCCAGCGCCGCCCGCACGGCATCGAACAAGGCGATACCGGGTCCCGGCTGCCAGCGGCCGTTCACCGCGGTGGCCTCGTCGGCAGGGACCTCCCAATACGCCTCGAAGCCGCGAAAGTGGTCGATGCGCACGAGGTCCGCCTGCGTCAGAGCGTGCCGGAAGCGCTCGATCCACCAGGCGTAGCCGGTCTGCGCCAGCACATCCCAGCGGTATAGCGGGTTGCCCCAGCGCTGCCCGGTGGCTGAGAAGTAGTCGGGCGGCACGCCGGCCACGGCGAGCGGCCGGCCGGCGGCGTCGAGCTGAAACAGCTCAGGGTGCGCCCAGACATCGGCGCTGTCCAGCGCCACGAAGATCGGCAGATCGCCGAGCACCCGCACGCCGCGCTGATTGGCGTACGCCTTGAGCGCGCCCCACCGTTCGGTGAACTGCCACTGCACGAAGCGCTGGAAGGCGACTTCGCTGGCCAGGCTTCGCTCTGCATCGGCCAGCGCCGCCGCGTCACGCGAGCGCAGCGCCGAGGGCCACGCGCTCCACGGTTGATCCTGGTGCGCGGATCGCAAGGCCATGAACAAGGCAAAGTCGTCGAGCCAGTGCGCCTGCGCCGCGGCGAAGCTTTGCAGCCGCTCGCGTTGCTCGGCGCCGGCGCCGGCCTCAAAGTGCGCGAAGGCGCGGCGCAGGCGCTCCTGCTTCCAGGGAAGCACGGCGGCGAAGTCGGCGCGGTCTGCCTGTGCCGCCGGGGCGCCGTCGAGATCGGCGTTTTCGAGCAGCCCCGCGTCGCGCAGCCGTTCGAGTGAGATCAGCAACCAGTTGCCGGCAAAGGCGGAGCGGGTGGCGTACGGCGAGTTGCCGAAGCCGGTGGGGCCAAGGGGCAGGATCTGCCAGAGCCGCTGACGTGCACGGGCCAGCCAGTCCACGAAGCCGTAGGCGGCGTCGCCGAGGTCGCCGCAGCCGTGCGGGCCGGGCAGCGATGTCGGATGCAGGAGGATGCCGGCGGCCCGCTCGCTCACGGCCGTGAACGCGCCAGGCGGCGCTCAACTTCGCCGGTCAGCCCAGGTCGGGTAACGAGCCGCGACCCCGGCGGGCGGGTCGAGCGGCGCGCGATCACCTACTTGCCCGCCTTCGGCCGCTGCACGAAGACCTTGCGCATGCCGAGGCCGCCCTTTGTGGGCGTGCAGACGAGCACCGTCTCCATGCCTGTATCGCCCTGTTTGCCCTTGTTATCCGGGTTGTTGCGCGATCCCGCTGCCATTGTGACTGCTCCATACCCGGCGATCGCCGGGAGATCTGTGCTTGAATTGCTGCCTCAGCATACCAGCGCGGCGCCGCATCGCGCACAGCGGGTGACAGGCGGCGCGGCGCGCCCTGGACCTTGCATCCAGGCACGACGTGATCGACGCTGGCAGCCGGCACGAAACCCGGAAGCCTGCTCGCGCGTGTGAGCGACGACGAGGAGTTGCGCCGGGAATGCCGCGCCGCGGCAACCGCTGCTCGCCCGCGAACGCTACGGAACGGCCTGTCCTGGCCGGCGCGGAGTGCCGGTCATGAGCGAGGCAGCCTCCGTTCTTTCCGCGCGCACCGACGAGGAGTTGGTCGCCGCCTTCCTCAGCGGCGAGATCGGGGCATTTGAAGAGTTGGTGCAGCGCTACAGCCGGCCGATCTTCAATTTCGTCTACCGCATGCTGTGCAGCTACGCCGACGCCGACGACGTGGCGCAGGATGTGTTCGTGCAGGTCTACAACTCGCTGCCGGCTGCACGCACGGACCTGCCCTTCAAGCCCTGGCTCTACGTGATCGCGAAGAACAAGTGCCTGGACTTTCTCAAACGCAAGCGGCCGCTGCTCTTCTCCGATGTGGATGGCCCGGAAGCAGAAGACGGCAGCATCGCCGAGCGCGTGGCAGATTCGGACCCGCTGCCGGAGGAACTGGCCGAACGCGCCGACCTGCAGCGCATTTTGCATGAGGCGGTGCTTGGTCTGCCGGAGCGCTACCGGCAGGTGGTCGCCATGCGCTACACCGGCGATCTCAGCTTTGCCGAGATTGCCCAGGCGCTGGCGCTGCCGGAGAACACGGTAAAGACGCATTTCCACCGCGCCAAGGCGCTGCTGCGCACCCGGCTCCTGGACGTCCTGTAGAGGCGGGCGGACGGATGACGCGGAGAAGAGGTACGGAATGGCGAGCCAGCGAACATGGTCCCTGAAACCGCCGGCGTTGCCAGGGCGTGCTATCGATGGAGGCTTCTCGCGGTGAGCGACGACGACGAACGCGATCCGATCGACCGGCTGTATGCGCGGCTGGAGGGTGCTGAGCCGCCGGCGGATTTCGTCGCACGGGTGATGGCGCGGGCGCGGCAGGGCGAGGTGGCGCGCTGGCAACGCTGGCAGCGCGCCTTGTTCGCAACGGGCTACGTTGCGGCGCTGATCGCCCTGGCCGTGCTGGCCTTTCTCACCGGCATTGAGTTGGAGCGGTCCGGCCTGCGGGCGCTGCTTTCGATGGCCCTGCACGACATCTCGGTCGTGACCGACTCACCCGGCATCTACTTCGCCGCCGTGCGCGATGCCGTGCCGTGGCTGCACCTGATCGGGGTGGCCGCCGATCTTGCGCTGCTCGCGCTGGCCACGCGTTTGCTCTTGAAGGTCTCTGGTTCAGCGCCGGCCGCTGCCTCGGCCGACGCATCCTGAAGGTCGGGACGATGAGTCCGTTGCCGGAGTGGGGCGGCTGATGACCCGCTTGGTGTGGCCGGGCAGGCACGGCATGGCCGTGAAGCTGGGCAGCCTCATCGCTGCCCTGGCAGTGCTGGTCGGCGGCATGCTTCTGGGCATGACGCATGCATCCGGCAGCCCCGCGCCCGCCGGCGAGCTCGGCAGTACACCGCCGGCCAGCGTGGCAAAGCAAACGAGCCACTACCTCGTCGGCACGATCGCGCTGGTGATGCCCGCCAGGCGCGAGGCGATCGTGCGCCAGCGCGACGGAAGGCTCGTGCAGGTGGCCTTCGACGCCACGACGATCGTCCGCCGCGACCGCGCCCGCCAGCCGCAGACGGTGCTGCGGCGCGGCACCCGTGTAATCATTCTCGGCCGGCCGGAGCAGGGCCGCCTGCGAGCGATGGTCGTAACGATCACGGGACAGGCGCCGGTGCGCACGGTCACGCCCGCATCGCGACCTGGCCCGGCGCACACACCAACGCCCGCACCGGCGGCGCGCTGAGCTTCGGCCGGCGCCTCGGCTCCCCGCGGCGGGGCGCCGGGATGCGGGCCAGTTTCGCTGCCGGTCTCCATGCCCGCAGCGCCGGCCGCCGGTATGATGCCCGTATGGGACGGTCTCGCGCCGCGGTTGTGGGGGTGCTGTTCGCCGGCGTGCTGGCGGTTTCGGCGGCGGCGCTCTTCGTGCGACTGGCCGACGCGCCGGCGCTCAGCACCGCGGCCTACCGGCTGCTGTTCGCCTCTGTGCCGACGATCGCGCTGCTGCCCATGCGCGGCCGCCGCGAGCTGCCGGCCCTGCACCGCGCGGACTGGGGCTGGCTGCTGCTTTCCGGCGGCTGTCTGGCGCTGCACTTCGCGACCTGGATCGCCTCGCTGGAGATGACCACCGTGTCCAGCAGCGTCGCTCTGGTCACGACGTCGCCGCTGTTCGTCGCCGGCGTTGTCATGCTGCGCGGGGAGCGAGTCAGCCGCGCAACAGTGCTGGCGATGCTCGTATGCCTCGCTGGCGGCCTGATCATCGGCGCGGCCGATGTGGGCGGCGGGCGGGCGCTGGCCGGCGATCTGCTGGCCTTGGCGGGCGCCGCCTTCGCCGGGGCCTATTTCGCGCTCGGAAGGCGGTTGCGCGCTGTCACGTCGGTGACGACGTACATCGGCACGGTCTATCCCATCGCCGCCATCGCGTTAACCGTCGCGGCCCTGGCCGGACGGCAGCGACTCTCCGGCTTTGACGGGCAGACCTGGCTGATGTTCGTGCTACTGGCGCTGGTGCCGCAGTTGCTCGGCCACTCCTCGCTCAACTGGGCGCTGGGCTACCTCAGCGCCCCGTTTGTCGCGATCGCCGTGTTGGGCGAACCCGTGATCGCGACCGTGCTCGCCGCGCTTTTCCTCGGAGAGTTGCCTGGACCGCTGCGCATCGCCGGCGGCATCGTCGTTCTGGCCGGCGTCTACCTCGGGCTGCGCGCCGAGCTGGAGGCGGCCCCTGCCGGCGTGGCGCTCGCCGGCGTCGAGCCTGCGCCGGCCTGAGCCGATATCTGAATCGGTGTACACTGGTATTGGCGGCACGACGCCGGGATTCCCTCAGCGTATGAAGCGCCTGCGTTCCCTGTTTTCGATCGCCCTGCTGTGTGCGCTCGCCGGCGTCGCCGGCGGGCTTAGCTTGGGCTACCTGCTCAGCCGCCGCGGAGAATGGCTGGTCGCACAGCCCTGGGTGATGTACGCGGCAGTGCTGCTCGTGGTGACGGGCGCGCTCACCTGGCTCGACGTGCGCCGCGGCCGCGGCGTGCCGTTGGCGCGTTCCTCCGGTGAAGGGCCGACCGTGATCGAGGAGCAGCAGACCAGAGCGTCTGTGGCGGAAGAACCGGCTGCACGTCACGGATCGGACGCGGGTGGGGTGGTGGAGTAACGATGGCCGACGGAGCGATGCGGCGGGTGCCGCGGCGCGTGTTTTTGGGGCGCTATCTCGGCAACGCGATGCTGGCGGCCGGCGGCTCGCTCGTGGGCGCGGCGACCGCGTACCAGATCTACCGACACCAGGCGGAGGCCGACCTCGGATCGCTGCGACGCGGCAGCGTGACCATTCCCGGTGCACCTGTGGCTCCCGCCGTACTCACGGGCGCGCAGGCCAGCGTTGCGCCGGCAGGCAGCCCCGGCGGCGCTCCCTCCACGGCCAGCGCCGCGCCGCCCACGCCGGCGGACGGCAGCGAACCGGCGGTGTTCGCGGCGCAGACGCCTGCGCCCAGCGCCGCCAGCGTCTCTCCCGAGCTGCGGCCGGTGCGGCTGCGCATCGAGTCGATCGGCCTGAGCGATGTGCCCGTGGTCGAGGTCGGCACGCGGTTGGAGAAGGGCCAACTCGTCTGGGAGACGGCCGACCACGCGGTCGGACACCTGATCGGCACGGGGCTGCCCGGATCGCCCGGGAACATGGTGCTCGCCGGCCACATTAGCAGCCCGGTCAAGGGCGAGGGCAGCGTTTTCCGCAACCTGCCGGCGATCGCCAACAAGCTCGGCAGCCGCGTCTCCGTGCAGACGGCGGCCGGCAACTGGTTTCACTACACGATCACGGGTACGAACGTGGTGCTGCCGACGGACACCTGGGTGATGGATACGGCGACGGCGCCGGTCGTCACGCTGCTCACCTGCGTGCCCGACGGCGTCTACACGCACCGCTTCGTGGCGCTGGGCCGGCTCGCGGCATAAGGCGAGCGCCTTGCCGGGTTGCAGTGGCCGTCAGTCGGAGGCGGGATGACGCAGCTTGCCCGTCATCCCGCCTTGACCCGGGTGCTGTGCGCGTCGCCGCAAAGCTACGAATAGCGCTCCTCGCGCCACGGGTCGCCGTGGATGTGGTACCCGTACGTCTCCCAAAAGCCGGGGCGCTCGCGGTCGATGAACTGCAAGCCCCGCACCCACTTGGCGCTCTTCCAGAAGTAGAGCTTTGGCACCACGAGGCGCAGCGGCCAGCCGTGCTCCGGCTCGAGATCCTGGCCGTTGTGCGCCCAGGCGAGCAACACATCGTCGTCCAGCAGCTCTTCCATCGCGATGTTCGTCGTGTAGCCGCCGTGGGAGTGCACCATCACGTGCATGGCTTCTGGCTTCAGACGCACGTGCTGCATCAGGTCCGTGAGCTTGACGCCGGTGAAATCGTTGTCGAACTTGCTCCAATGCGTCACGCAGTGGATGTCGCAGTGAATTGTCGTGTTGGGCAGGGCGCGCAGCTCGTCGTAGCTCAGCGAAAGCTTCTCTTCCACCAGGCCGACGACCTCGAAGCGCCAGGTCTCCTTGTCGAAGCGTGGGATGCCGCCGTAGTGCAGCACCGGCCAGCCGTCGGTCAGCCGCTGGCCCGGCGGCAGGCGGTCGCCGTACGTGGCACGCTCCGACCTCTCACGCCGCCCAAAAATGTCGATCGCCACGCCCGCCTCCTGTGTGCGAGGCCGGTGTTTCGGCCTCGAATCGATCATAGGTATCGTCTCTGGAAGGGGTCAAGGCGTTACATCGTCACGAACGTGAGGGGAAATACCTCCTCTGACACGGGTGACACGGGCGCCTGTGACGCCGGCTCCTGTTCGCCAGCGCCGGACCGCACTGGCGCCGCTTGCACGGAAGGGTGCCCGGCGGCCGATTGTTGGCGTGCGGCGGCATGAATGGTACGCTCGACCGGTGAGCGATATCGCTGAAGGCCACCTCGATCGTACCCTGGCTTCCCCGGTGCGCCCGGCCGCGGCGCGGGGGCGCCAGTGGTGGCTGCTGGCGTTGGTGGCGATCGTTGTGCTGGCGGCCGATCAGCTCTCCAAGCACCTGGTGCGCACGCATCTGCAGATGGGCGAGTCGTGGCCCTCCTCCGGTTGGTTCGTGCACATCTCGCACGTAACCAACACCGGCGCCGCCTTCGGCATCTTGCAGGATCAGACCGTCTTCCTCGTCGTCACGAGCCTGATCGGGCTCGGCGCGATCGTGCTCTACTACCTGTACCCGCCCTTTCACCATCCGGTGCTGCGCGTGGCCTTCGGCATGCAGCTCGGCGGCGCCATCGGCAATCTCAGCGACCGCGTGCGGCTCGGCAGCGTCACGGACTTCATCAAGTTTCCGCATTACCCGTACTTCAACGTCGCCGACTCCTGCATTGTCGTGGGTGTGTGCGTGCTCGCCTGGTTTCTCGTCTTCCGCGACGGTCGTGACGGTGAGCAGCAGCGCGAGCAGCGGTGACCGGCCCCACGTCCGCTGCACGCCTTGAGCAACCGTCCGGTGCGGCAGCGGCGCCAGCCGCCGGACCGCGTGTCCTTGATCTGGTCGCCGGTCGGGCGGGCGAGCGACTCGACCTCCTTCTCGCGCGCTCCCTGCCTGAACTCTCCCGCAGCGCTGCGCAACGCCTGATCGAGCAGGGCCATGTGCTGGTTGGCGGTCATGCGGCGCGGGCGGGCATGAAGCCGCGCGTTGGAGAGGCGGTGCGGGTTGTGCTGTCTCCGCCCACGCCGACTGAGCTGCTGCCGGAGCCGCGGCCGCTCGCGATTCTGTACGAAGACGCGGATCTGCTGGCGCTGAACAAGCCGGCCGGCGTCGTCGTGCATCCCTCCGCTGGCCATCAGACCGGCACGCTGGTGCACGCCCTGCTGGCGCACTGCCACGACCTCTCCGGCATCGGCGGCGAGCGCCGGCCGGGCATCGTGCACCGGCTGGACAAGGACACCAGCGGGCTGCTGCTGGTCGCCAAGAACGACCACGCCCACGCGGCCCTCTCACGCCAACTGGCGCAGCGCAGCATGGCGAAGCGCTACCTGGCGCTGGTCGTTGGCACGCCGCGCCCGCCGCTGGGCGTAATCGACGCGCCAATCGCCCGCAGCCTCAACGATCGCAAGAGGATGGCCGTGCGCGGCGACGGGCGCCCGGCGCGCACCCTGTACCAGACGCTGGCGAGCGGCCATGGCTTCACGACAGTGCTCGCCCGCCTCGAAACCGGGCGCACGCACCAACTGCGCGTACACTTCGCCGCAATCGGCTGTCCGATCGCCGGCGACCCGATCTATGGCGCCGCAGGTGGGCCGGCGGACCGGCTCTGGCTGCATTCCTGGCGCCTGGCTTTCGCTCGGCCGAGCGACGGCCAGCGCATCACGCTCGAAGCGCCGCTGCCCGACGAATTGCTGGCTGGCTGCCCCGTGGACAGCGGGCGTATGCTCGATCGAGCGCGCAGGCAGATGAGGGCTGAGTAGAGAGCAAAATGCCGTAGCCGCGTACCTCTTGTGAGGCACACCGAGGTGACCCGATGACTGTCCGCGTTCGCATCGCGCCCAGCCCCACCGGCGAGCCGCACATCGGCACGGCGCGCACAGCATTGTTCAACTGGTTGTTCGCCCGGCATCACGGCGGCCAGTTCGTCGTGCGCATCGAAGATACGGATCGCAACCGGCTGGTGCCCGGCGCGGTCGAGTCGATCCGGCAAATGCTGCGCTGGCTCGGGTTGGAGCCCGACGAAGGACCGGCGGTGGGCGGGCCGTTCGGGCCGTACTTCCAGTCGGAGCGCCTCGATCTCTATCGAGCAGAGATCGCGCGGCTGCTGGCCGACGGTGGCGCCTACCACTGTTACTGCTCGCCCGAACGCCTCGCAGAGGTGAATGCGGAGCGGCAAAGGCAGAAGTTGCCGCCCGGCTACGATCGCCATTGCCGTAATCTTTCCCCAGAGGAGCGCGCGGCCGCCCAGGCGAGCGACGTGACGCCGGTAGTGCGCTTCGCGGTGCCGCTCGACGGCCTCACCATTGTCCACGACGCGATCAAGGGCGAGGTCGAGTTCGAAAACGGACTGCTTCAAGACGCGGTGCTGATCAAGTCGGATGGCTATCCGACCTATCACTTCGCCGTGGTGGTGGACGACCACTACATGCAGTTCACGCACGTCCTGCGCGGCGACGAGTGGCTGCCCAGCACGCCACTGCACTTGCTGATTTACCGCGCGCTGGGCTGGCAGCCGCCGATCTTCGCTCATCTGCCGCTGATCCTGGGCAAGGACCGCTCCAAGCTGAGCAAACGGCATGGCGATACGGCCTTCAAAGCGTTCGTGGAGGCAGGTTACCTGCCGGACGCGCTGGTCAACTTTCTTGGCCTGCTCGGCTGGGCGCTGGACGACAAGACCGAGATCATCAGCCGCGAGCAGTTCGTCGAAAACTTCGATCTAGACGGCGTTTCCAAGAGCCCCGCCGTCTTCGACTTCGACAAGCTGCGCTGGATGAACCGCGAGTACATCTATGCGCTGCCCGAAAAGCGCTTCGCGACACTGGTAGAAGAATGGCTGCTCAAGGATCTTCCGGACGAGCTGGCCCAGCGCGTGACGCCGGAGATCGTGCGCAGCATCGCGCCGGAACTGCAGACGCGGATCGATCTCCTTTCCGAAGTGGCGCCGAAGCTACGCTTTCTCTTTGAAGACGAGGTGATGTACGACCGGGCCACGCTGCTGGGCAAGCGCTTCGCCGAGCGGCCGGAGGAGGCCCTGTTCACGCTCGAAGAGATCGCCGCGGAGCTTGAGGATGTCGAAGACTGGGAGAAGGACGCAATCTGGGCCGCGGTTAGCCGCGTCTTCGAGCAGCGCACGCTGAAGCCGCGTGAGGCGGCGCCACTGCTCTACGTCGCGATCACGGGAGCGCCGCAAGGCGTGCCGGTCAATGCTGCGATGGCCGCGCTGGGCAAGCGCCGCAGTTTCAAGCGCATTAAGGCGGCTGTGAGCCTGCTCACCGACTGACGCGGCACCGGCGATGCGAGGGCGGCGATATGGCTGAGACAGCTGAGGCGCCGGGGCTGACTCATCATTATGAGACGGTCAACGGCATCCGCATGCACTGGGCGGAGCAGGGCCGCGGGCCGCTTGTGCTCCTGCTGCACGGCTTCCCCGAGTTCTGGTACTCCTGGCGGCACCAGTTGCCGGCGCTGGCCGCGGCCGGCTTCCGCGCCGTCGCTCCGGACCAACGCGGCTACAACCTGACCGAGAAACCGGCGGGGATCGGCGCCTACGCGAGCGAGTACCTGGTCGAAGACGTGGCCGACCTGATTCGCAAGCTGGGCGAGGAGCAGGCGGTCATCGTCGGGCACGACTGGGGCGGCGGCGTGGCCTGGCTGTTCGCCATGCGCCACCCGGAGTTGACGCGCCGCCTGGCGGTGCTGAACTGCCCGCATCCCGCGGCGATGCAGCATGCGCTGCGCCGCAACCCGCGCCAGATGCTGCGCAGCTGGTACATGCTCTATTTCCAGATCCCAAAGCTGCCGGAGCTCGGTTTCCGCGCGGGCAATTACCGCTCGATCGAGCGGGCCTTGCGTGGCTGGGCGCGGCCCGGCACCTTCAGCGACGACGAGATCCGTGCCTACAAGGAGGCCGCGGCGCAACCCGGCGCCCTGACGGCCGCGATCAACTGGTACCGCGCCGCCGCCCGCGAGTTCCGCCGCGAGCGCCCCATGCCCCTGATCGAGACGCCGACCCTGCTGATCTGGGCGACGAACGACCGCGCTCTGGGCGTGGAGCTGACACATGGCATGGAGCGCTGGGTCGGCGACCTGCGTATCCGCTACATCCCGCGCACGAGCCACTGGGTGCAGCAAGAGCAACCCGGCCTGGTGAACCGCTACTTGCGGGAGTTCCTCTCAGACGTGCGCATCGCCCCGCCGTCCGGCTGACTCCGTCGTGCCGGGTGCTTCAACGGCGCTGCCGTGGTCTTGCTTGAAGCCGACAAGCATCCCGCTCGCCTGCCATGGTTGCTGCTACGCATCGCTGCCCACCGCCTCCGCGCCGGACCCGGCGGCCACCTGGCCACGCCGCGCCGCCGCCAGGTAAACGACGCCCGCGACGACGAAGGCGACGACGCCCGACAAATCCGCGCCGTGCAACTGGTGCTTCGACAGCGGGCTCGTCCACAGCGGGCTGTTGATGAACGGAGTCGCTGCCGCCGTGCCGATCGCCCAGGCGAGCAGCGCCGTCGGACTGAACCCCGCGGAGAACCAGTAGCGCGGGCCGCGGCGCACCAGATCCGTGGGTTCAATGCGTTTGCGGACGAAGAAGAAATCGGCCAGCACCACCGCCGCCCAGCCCGGCGCCCAGACGTAGGTGAGCAGCAGGAAGTTGGTGTACTGCGTCTGGAAGTCCGACTGGAAGAGGGCGATGTACGCCAGCACGCCGCCGAGCACGCCGCAGACCAGAGCTGCACGCCAGCGCGAGAGCGGCAGGCCGATCGCCAGCGACGAGAGGCCGGCGGTGTAGACATCAAAGTAGTTGCCCCAAACCATGCCGATCGCGACATAGAGCAGGAAGGGGATGCCGATCACGCCCGGCAAGGCATTGACAATCGTATCCTGCAGCCCGTTGGGATCGCGGTTCGGGTCGATCGTCAGAAGCAGGACGCCGAGGATACTGAGCAAGATCGTCGATGCCGCTATGCCGCCACCCGCGAACAGCGTCACGCGACGCCGCTCGGCACTCGGCGACAGATACCGCGAGTAATCGCTGGCGAACCCGTACCACGAGGCGATCAAGGCGAAGACGACGCTCGCGCCGAGGATGAATGCACCCGCGTGGTCGGCGCCATGGATCTGCGCGGCGGCGCCGAAGTCGATCTTCGGAACGAGCCAGACAAAGACCAGCGCGGCGAAGGCGACAAACACGATTGCGCCGAAACGCTCGAATACGCTGATCGTCTGGTGACCATACACAGCCACGACCATCGAAGCGCCCACAATCAACAACAGAAGGATCGCCTCGAGCGGCTTGCTGTTGCTCACGCCGGCCTTACCGAGCAGCGCGATCAGCGCCTGCGTGCCGATCACGCTGTCCACCGCGAACCAGCCGATCGCCAGGAAGAGCGTGAACAAGCCGCCCAGTGCGGCGCCGCGCATGCCGAAGGTCGCGCGCGATGCGACGACTTGAGAGGTGCCCGTGTGCGGGCCGATCACGCTCAGCAGACCCAGCACCACGGCTGCCAGCACGCCGCCGATCACGATGGCCACGATGGCGTCGCCGGTGCCCAGGGCGATGCCGTTCAGCTTGAGGGCGGCGATCAGCAACGCGCCGGTGAAGATCGAGGTGAAGTTCGCCTGGGCCGCCGCCCAGAGCAGGAAGAGGCCGCCGGGCGTGCCGTGCCGGTCGGCCAGCGGGATCGGGTCGAGCGCATGCTGCTCGATGCTGAGAAAGTCATCTGCCGGAACGCCGCGAACGTCCAGCGGACCGGCGCCGGCCGCCTCCGTGGCCATGGCCTGCCTCCCTGCGAAGCTGGCCTCACGGGCAGGCTCGGCACGGTGCTGCCGGCTGGTTCTGGGTGGGGAACGGATTGCGGCCTTCTTCCTGCGCCGGCATTACCCGGATCAGGTTCGACGGTCGGCGGCGACTCGGCCACCCTCTCAGCCCGGCTTCCCGAGCTCCCGTGAGCGTCTTCGGTTGTAACGGGGCACGTGGCGTGCCCAGATCAGGTAACAGCGTGACTGTACGGCGCGACTGCGAGCGCTGTCAATGACACAGCGGCTAGCAGGCGCTACCCCGAGGCGGCGGCCTGCGGCTCTGCCGGCGCCACGAAGGTGATCTCCAGGAAGCCGTCGCGCAGCGTGGCGCCGGCGGCTTCGAGCGGCGCCAGCACGCGCGGCAGGGCGATCTCGCGGCGGATGTTGCCCACGTCGACGAACAGCTCGTCGCCGCGCTTCGCCATGTTCAGCCGCTCGGCTTCGACGTTGGGCATGGGAATGCGCATGCGGTAGCCGCCGTCGATCGGCTCGATCACCTGCGTCGGGCCGCGGTGCAGCACCGCCGTCGGATCGCACCGGCCGAAGAGGCTCTCCGCCAGGTCGTCGAGAGCCGCGAGACCGATCACCTCGCGGGCGTGGCGCGGGGCGCGCAGGATCGGCAAGGGGCGGAAGCTGTCTTCCACCCAGCGGATGTAGCCCTGCTGCTGCTGCCAGAGCTGCTGCATGAAGGGATCGTCCGACTGCGGCTGCGGCAGGATCTGGTTCAGCACCACGGCGTCGATCGGGTAGCCGAACAGATTCAGATAGGTCTGCGCTCGCAAGGCCTCTTTCACCACCATACGTTCCGGGTTCACCACCAGGCGGTAGCTGGAGACCTCCGGATCTACCAGGGTGACGCGCAGGTCCTTGACCAGGCTGGAGAGGTCCCCGGCGTAGTCGAGGAAGCCCCCTGCGTCGCCGATCACACTTTTCGCCAGCGGCCGGGCGATGCGCGGAATCTTCTTGCCAAGGTTCTGGACGCGCTCGATGTACCAGGGCAGTGTCTCCGGCACGCTGAGCAGCCGGATCGTTTCGCCCGTGGGCGCGGCGTCGACGAAGACGGCGTCGTAACTGCCGCTCTTGCTCAGCTCGTTCACCTGGGCCAGCGCCACCAGCTCGTCCATGCCGGGCACGATCGCCAGCTCTTCCGAAGCGACGGCGTCGAGCCCCTCCCGCTGCAGGACCGCATTGAGCCGCGGCCGCACTTCGTGCCAGCGCCGCCGCATCTCGGCGACGACGTTGATCTCCTGGCCCCAGAGGTTAGCGGCGATCGGCACCGGCTCATCGCCCAGCGGCCGGTCGAGCACATCGGCCAGGCTGTGGGCGATGTCGGTGCTGACCACCAGTGTGCGGTGGCCGAGCGCGGCGGCACGGACGGCGGAGGCGGCCGAGGTCGTCGTCTTGCCGACGCCGCCCTTGCCGAGATTAAGCACAATGCGCACGATTTGGGCTTCCTTCACGCACGGACCCCAAGCGGCCCGCGGACTACTCAAGCGAAACGGTGCGGCCCGTGCGGGCCGCTTCGAGCAGGGCGTCTAATGCTTCGACGGCGCGCAGGCCGTCCTCGCCGGAGGCGCTGGGCTCGGCGCCTGCGCGCACAGCGTTGACGAACGCCCCGGCCTGGCGGGCGTACATGTCGGTGCCGGCGGGCACGCCGCTGATCTCCGGGCTCAGGTCGTCGGCTTCCAGCTCGCCGTGCGTGGATTCGTCGAGGCTGTGGCGCACGGCGAGCCGAGCCTTCTCACCGAGCAGCAGCAGGTCGTTCTGGGGATGCGGCACGCCGCGCAGGCAGCGTACCGTCGCCAGTGTGCCGCGGCTGAAGCGCAGCAAGGCGATCGCGGCCGTCTCCAGCGGTGCGATCGGGCTGCTGGCCCCGTCGGTGAGGGCGGTGATCGCCGTGATCTCGTCCTCGAGCACGAAGCGCAGCAGATCGATGGCGTGGATGCCGGTGCCGGTGCTGATGCCGGCGAACGCCAGCTCCGGGTCGCTGCGCCAGGGCGAGCTGTAGCCCTCGCCCGGCCGGCGCGGTGGGTTCGACCACTCGGCCTCCGCGGCGCGGATCGGGCCGGTCTCACCGGCCTGCACCAGCCGCCGAGCCTCTTCCATCAGCGGGTGGTGGCGCAGCTGGAAGCCGGTGCCGAGCTGCACGCCGGCGCGGCGGCAGGCGCGGAGCATCTCGCGCGCGGCGCCGCGGCTGGTGGCGAGCGGTTTCTCGCAGAGCACGTGCTTTCCGGCGCGTGCCGCGGCCAGCACCGGGTCAAGGTGCAGGCTGTGCGGCGTGGCCACCCAGACGTAGGCCACATCGGGATCGCGCATGGCGGCATCGAGGTCGTCGTAGGCCTTGCGGGCGCCGTGCTCCTGTGCGAAGGCTTCCGCCCGCTCGCGCTCGCGGCTGACCACGGCCACTAGCCGCGAACCCAGCGCCTTGTTCAGCGCGGGCGCGATGCGGTTGGCCGCAAAGCGGCCCGTGCCCACGATCGCCCAGCCGTCCGCCATACCTTCGCTCTCCTCTAGAGATTCGCCACGTTCGCCGTCACGGCATCGAAGCGCGGCTTCAGCCGCAAATACGTCTGGTCCAACGTCTCCGGCAGCACCTTGACATCGGCCAGCGCGGGCATGAAGTTCGTGTCGCCGCCCCAGCGCGGCACGACGTGCATGTGCAGGTGATCCGCCTCGCCCGCGCCCGCTACTTCACCGAGGTTCATGCCCGCGTTAAATCCGCCGGGCTTGTACTCGCTGCGCAAGGCGGCGACAGACTGCTGCGTCACCGCCATCATTTCGGCCGAAATCTCGGCGGGCAGGCCCACGAAGTCGGCGGTGTGCGCAAACGGCGCAATCAGCAGATGGCCGGTGTTGTACGGGTAGCGGTTCATCACCACGAAGACACGGCGGCCGCGGTAGAGCAGCAGGTTCGCCGCGTCGTCGCTCTCGGCGGGCACGCGGCAGAGGAAGCAGTCGCGCTTGCCGTCGGCGCTGGCCACGTACGCTCCCCGCCATGGGGCCCAGAGGCGCTCCAATCGCCGTGCCCCCGCTCGCCGGCCGCTCCTGCGGCTCCTGCGTTCGGTTTCAGTATAGAGGAGCCGCGGCGCAACCCGCCGGACCTCGGTACCGGTCGATCCGTGGTATTGGTAGGTGGGGAGCATTCCCAGCCGCCACCTCGCCCGGCGAGAATGGGGCCGACGCGCATGCCGCGACAGGGAGCGCAGATGGCTGGTGCACCGCATGACCCCGCGGTCCGAGTGTGGCCCGAGGTTGCCGAAGCCGCCGCGCCCGCGGCCGTCAAGGCGATCTTTGAGGAGATTCGTTCGGTGCTGCGCGTGCCGTTCGTGGACCAGCTCTGGCGCGTCCTCGCCGGTGAGCCCGATTACCTGCAAGCCGCCTGGCGCTGGCTGGCGTCCTGGCTGGGCAGCATGCAGGCCGAGCGTGCAGCGGACGACCTGCGCCGCACCGCGCTGATCGAGCTGGCCGTTGGTCTGCCGGCGCACAAGGCCTTCCGGGGCGACCTGACGCGCAACGAGGTCGGCGCCGACGACCGCGATCGCATCAGCAACTTCAACATGGCCGCGCACTACGTGCTGCCGAAGCCGCTGCTCGCGGCCACGCTGCTGGCGCGACGGGGCAACGGGGCTCAACCAGGCGCTGGCGCCGCCGTGGAGCCACTCCAGCCGCTGCCGCGCGGCGTCGCAGACGGCATGCCGCGCGTTGAGCCGATCGACCCTGACGAAGCGTTCGGCGAGATTCCGGGCCTCTTCGCCGAGATCCGTGCAGCGCACGGCTACGCGCCGATCGCGGACTACTACCGCACGATCGCCCGCGCCGGCGACTTTCTCCGCCTCGCCTGGAACCCGCTGCGCCCGATCGTGGGCGACCCCGAGTACGCGAAGCAGTGTGGGCACGTGATCGACCGAGCGGTGGCTTCAGCGGGCGACGTCGGCGCCGCGATCGGCCAGGCGCCGCCCGCCCCCGAGCGCATCCGCGAGGCGCTGGCCTTCTACGCCACGCGCCTGCTGCCGCAGATGCTGGTTGAGGTCACGATCATCAAGGGGCTGACCGACGGGCCGGACGGCGCGGCCGAGAATCGCTTCAGCCTGTCTCGGAGAAGCGGCCGGGCACGCAGTGGTGTGTCGGGCAATTGACGCCACCTGTTGCCGCCCGTAGGCTGAGCAACGCCGGACGGCCGGCGTGGTCTGAAGTTCGTCCGGAGGCAGACGGCGATGGCAACCGCGGAACAGGTCAACGAACTGCTGACGAAGATGGCCGAGGAGCGCGGGCGGCTGGTCGAACAGGTGCGCGGCATCGGCGAAGAGGATGCGCACGCCGTGCCGGTCGGCAAGACCGGCGAGGAAGAGTGGACGATTAAAGAGCAACTGGCCCATCTCTGCGAGATGGAGCTGGGCTACGACATGTGGGTCGAGGCCGCGCTGGGCGAGGAGAATCCGAACGTGAGCGGCTTGGCTGCCCCACGCTCCGCGATTCCGATCGAAGAGGCGAACGGCCATGCGGTGGCCGAGCTGCTCGAGGTGATGGCGGGCGAGCGCGAGGACACGCTCAAGCTGATTCACGGCCTGAGCCTGGAACAGTTCGACCGGCGGGCCACACATCCCATGTTCGGCACCCTCACCGTGATGCAGTGGCTGCGTTCGTTCTACCGGCACGACCGCATGCACGCCGACCAGATCGCGGGCCGCGAGCCCGAGTACAAGCCGAAGTTCACCGGCACCGAGCCGAACCAGCGCGCCTCGCGCATCGCCCAGGTCCAGGCGCGGCAGCGCCAGGACGGCTGAGCCGGGGGTAGGTTTCCGGCACTGATTCTGCACGGGAGGTGGGACGGTGGCGCAGCAGAGGCCACACGTCTTCGTCACGCGCCGGCTGCCCGGCGACGCCGTCGAGCGGCTGCGCGCGCAGGCATCGGTCGACCTGTGGGATGGTGATCTGCCGCCGCCGCGCGCCGTCCTGCTGGAGCGGGCGCGGGAGGCCGACGGCCTGATCTCCCTGCTCACCGAGCGCATCGACGAGGAGTTTCTGCGCGCCTGCCCGCGCATCAAGGCTGTCTGCAACGTCGCGGTCGGCTTCGACAACATCGATCTGGCCGCCTGCACGCGCCACGGCGTCTTCGCGACGAACACGCCGCGCGTGCTGACCGACACAACCGCGGACTTCGCCTTCGCACTGCTGATGGCGGCGGCCCGGCGCGTCGTCGAAGGCGATCACTTTTCACGCAGCGGCGAGTGGAAGACCTGGGATCCCGGCGGCCTGCTGGGCACGGACGTGCACGGCGGCACGTTGGGGCTGGTCGGCGTCGGCCAGATCGGCGGCGCCGTGGCACGTCGCGGCCGCGGCTTCGAGATGAAGATCCTCTACACCGACGCCGTGCCCCGGCCCGATCTTGAGGCCGAGCTGGGCCTGATGCGCAGCGAACTCGATCCGCTGCTGCAGGCGGCCGATTTTGTCAGCCTGCACGTGCCGCTGCTGCCGGAGACGCGGCACCTGATCGGCGCGCGCGAACTGGCGTTGATGAAGCCCACTGCCGTGCTGATCAACACCTCGCGCGGGCCGGTGGTGGACGGCGCTGCGCTGGCGAAGGCGCTCAAAGCGGGCCGCCCCGGCTTCGCCGCGCTGGACGTGACGGAGCAGGAGCCGATCGCGCTCGACGACCCGCTGCTCGGCCTGCCCAACTGCATCGTCACACCGCACATCGCGAGCGGCTCGCTGACGACGCGGGCGAACATGGCGTCGCTGGCGGTGGAAAACCTGCTGGAGGCGCTGGCCGGGCGTGTGCCGCCCACCTGCCTCAACCCGGAAGCGGCGACAAACCGGCGCGGGGATTGACAAAATTGCCGCCCCGACCTTAGCTTCTGGTAACGTTGCGCCCGGGCCGGCCGGCCGGTTGTGGCTGCCCGTCGCCCGGCCCCTTCCCTGCCGCCCCGTATCTTCAGGTTGGTGACACAATGCCCCGATCGACACCCGGCACGGGCAAGGCCTGGCTCGTCAAGGCGCTCTGGGATCTCGACGCGATCCAGTTCGGCAACTTCAACGTCGGTCGCACCCATGACTCGCCGGTGTACGTCAACCTGCGCCGCCTGGTCAGCAATCCGGCGGCGCTGGGGCGCGTGGGCCGCGTGATCAAAGAAGAGTCCGAGACGCTGCTGACGATGCTGCACCAGCACATGGCGCCCTTCAGCCGCTGCGCCGGCGTGCCGTTCGGCGGCCTGCATGTCGCCACGGCGTTTTCGCTCACGGCCAAGGTGCCGATGATCTACCTGCACCCGCGCAAGGACGGCGAGGGCGAGGTGATCGAAGGCGTCTACGTCCCCGGGCAGTCCGTACTGGTGATCGACGACCTGATCACCGGCGGCACTTCGGTGATCGAGACGGCGAACCAGCTGCGCGACGCTGGCCTGCAGGTGAGGGATGCGGTGGTGCTGGTGGATCGCAAACAGGGCGCCAAGGAGCGGCTGAAGGCGCACGGCATCCGGCTGATCCCGATCCTTGAATTGGAGACGTTGCTCAACTGGGGCATGACGCACGGGCGCATCGAGAACGAGAGCGCCTACACGGCGAGTCTCGACTACCTGCACCGCCAGGCCGCCGAGGCGAAGCGCGGCTCCGCCTGAGCGCGGCGCCACTCGATCACGAGACGGCGGGTACCCGGCGCCCACACGGGGGCGCTATGCCAGTGGCTCGCGCTCTGCGATGCTCGGCGCATGGGCGATTCAGGTGCCGAAGGGCTGCCAAAAGGCATTCGCCTGCTGCCGCCGCGTGTGGCCGAGCGGATCGCCGCCGGCGAGGTGATCGACCGCCCCGCGGCAGTGGTCAAGGAGCTGGTGGAGAACGCGCTCGACGCCGGCGCGGGCGAGGTGCGCGTGGAGGCGCGCGGCGGCGGGCTGCGCCTGATCCGCGTCTCGGACGACGGCCACGGCATCCCGGCCGACGAGGTGGAGCTGGCGTTCCAGCGGCACGCCACCAGCAAGCTGCGCGAGCTGGACGATCTCGAGCGCATAGACAGCTTCGGCTTTCGTGGCGAGGCGCTGGCCAGCGTCGCCGCCGTGGCCGAGGTCACGATCGTCTCCGCGGTGGAAGGCGCGGCCGCGGTTAGCTGCACGTACCGCGCGGGCCGGCCGCTTGAACGGGTTGCCGCGTCTCGCACGCGCGGCACGACCGTCACGGTGCGTGACCTCTTCTCCGCACTGCCGGCGCGGTTGAAGTTCATGCGCGGCGCCCGCGCCGAGGCGGGCCAGATCGGTGCGGTGCTGCGCCGCTTCGCCCTGGCCCGGCCGGATCTTCGGTTTCAGCTTCTCCTCGAAGGGCACACGGCCTTCAGGCACGACGGCGGTGGCGAGCGCGAAGCGTTTGCCGCGGTGTTTGGCGACGAGGCTGCGGCGGGTGCGCTGCCGGTGGATCTGGCTTCGGGCAAGGTTCGTGTGCACGGACTGCTCGGCGGCCGCGGCGTGACGCGGGCGAACCGTGGGCAGATCGCCCTCTTCGTCAATGGGCGGTACGTGCGCGCGCGGCAGTTGCTCGCGGCCATCGAGAGCGGCTACCGGCGCTTCCTGCCGCGCAACCGACACACCGCCGGCGCGGTCTTCGTCAAATTGCCGCCCTCCGATGTTGACATAAATATTCATCCGGCGAAGCTCGACGTGCGCGTGTACCAGGAGGGGGCGGTCTGCGCCATGATCAGCCAGGCGGTGGCGGCGGCGTTCGGGCGTCATGCCAGCGTCTTGAGCGGCCGCGCCGAGCTGGCGCTCAGCGGCACGCAGGCTCGGCTTTCCGGTCTGCCGCGGCGCGTGGGCGAAGAGCGCGCCGCCTTCGGCTGGGGCGAAGGGGTCACGTTGCCGCAGGGCGAGCTGCTACCGGCGCTGCGCCTGGTGGGCCAGCTGCGCAACGCGCTGATCGTGGCCGAGGGCGAGCAGGGGTTCTTCCTGATCGATCAGCACCGTGCCCACGAGCAAATCCTGTTCGAGTATAGCGAGCGCGGCGCCAGGGAAGGCGGCCAGAGCCTGGCCGAGCCCGCCGTCTTCGAGTTGCCGGCCGCCGCCGCCGAGCGGCTTTCGGATCGCCTCGGGGCACTGGCGGCGCTGGGCTTTGTCTGCGAAACGTTCGGCGCGCGGCGTTTCGTGCTGCGATCGCTGCCGTCCGCGCTCGCCGACGAAAACGATCCGGCCCTTGCCGGCACACTCCCGACGGCGGAGCTGCCCACGCTGCTTGGCGAGGCGGCGGTCATGGACGACGACTGGCGCCGGCAGTTCCTCGCCGCCGTCGCCTGCCGCTCCGCCATCCGCAAGGGCCGGCCGCTGACGCCGGAGCAGGCGCGCGACCTGATGACGCGGCTGGGCGCCGCGCGCTCGCCCGCGATGTGCCCGCACGGATCGCCAGTGCTGCTCTACCTGCCGGAAGGCTTCTTGCAACGCCAGTTCGACTGGTGAACCCGGAGGGCGAAGGGCGAAGGGCGTCGGGCGTAGGGCCAAGCTACCCCGATACCCCGGCGCCCTGCGCCCTCAGTAGGACCGGGGCAGCCCCAGCTCGTGCTGCGCGAGGAAGTTCAGCACCATCTCCTGCGTCACCGGCGCGATGCGCATCACCCGCACCTCCCGCCAGTAGCGCTCGACGTCGAACTCCTTCGCGTAGCCGAAGCCGCCGTGCGTCTGCAGGGCGCGGTCGGCCGTCTCAAAGCCCCACTCGGCCGCCAGGTACTTCGCCATGTTCGCCTCGGCGCCGCAGGGCTGGCCGTGGTCGTAGAGCCAGCCAGCCTTGCGGATCATCAGCTCGGCGGCGCTGAGCTTGGCGTAGCTGTCGGCCAGCGGGAAGCTGATCCCCTGGTTCTGGCCGATCGGCCGGCCGAAGACGATGCGCTCTTTGGCGTAGGCCGTGGCGCGGCGCAGCGCGGCCTTGCCCGTGCCGAGCGCCTCGGCGGCGATCAGGATGCGCTCCGGGTTTAGCCCGTCGAGCAGGTGGTAGAAGCCGCGGCCCACCTCGCCCACCACGTCGCGGGTGTCAACCGGTAAATCGTCGTAAAAGACCTCGTTCGAGTCGACGGCGTTGCGGCCAAGCTTGTCGATCTCGCGAATCGTCACATACTTCGGGTCGAGGTTGGCGAGAAACAGGGTCATGCCGTCGGTGCGGCGCGTGCATTCCGCGAGCGGCGTGGTGCGGGCGAGCAGCAGCACCTTGCTCGCTTCTTTGGCCTTCGAAGTCCAGACTTTCTTGCCGCGCACGATCCAGTCGTCGCCCCGGCGCTCGGCGCGCGTCGTGATCGATGGCGTGTCGGAGCCGGCGTCGGGCTCGGTCACGCCGAAGGCGACGTGCAGGCGGCCGGCGGCTGCCTCGGGCAGGATGCGACGGCGCAGCTCGTCGCTGCCGTGGCGCACGACGGGGTTGAGGCCGAAAATCGTCAGGTGCAGGGCGGTGGCGCCGTTCATCGCCGCGCCGGAGGCGGCGACCTCTTCCAGCAGTAGCGCCGCCTCGCTGATGCCGAGGCCGGCGCCGCCCAGCTCCTGCGGGATGGCGATGCCCAGCCAGCCGGCGTCGGCAAACACCTGGTAGAACTCCCAGGGGAAGCGGTGATCGGCGTCGCAGCCGCGCCAGTACGCGTCGTCAAAGCGCCCGGCGAGCGCATGCGCCTGCTCGCGGATTGCCTGCTGCGCCTCGCTGAGGGCGAAGTCCACGGCTCATCTCCTGCACTCGTGTACTGGCAGTATGGCCGGCCGGCCGGTCTGAATGAAGGACAGCCACGGGCCGCCGGCGGACCGCGGCCGTGTCCGGCAGGACCGGCAGTCGCTCTTGATTCTCTTCATCGCTCGCTGCATAGTAGCTTCCTCGGACGGACCGAGCGCCGCGGCGCTCGGCGCCGGCGCCGAGATTGCATGGAGGGACGTCGATCGCCCGCGCACCGAACCTGTACGAGCCAAGCGCGAGCGGCCGGCGGGGGGAGGTCCAGCCATGCTGGCACCCTACCGCGTCCTGGACCTGACCGACGAACACGGCCTGCTCTGCGGCCAGATCCTGGCGGATCTCGGCGCCGACGTGATCGCGATCGAGCCGCCGGGCGGCTCGCCGGCCCGGCGCATCGGCCCCTTCGCCGGCGACGTGCCGGAGGCCGGCCGCAGCCTCTACTGGTTTGCCTACGCCCGCAACAAGCGCAGCGTCACGCTCGATCTGGAGAGCGAGGAGGGGCGCGCCGGCCTGCGGACGCTGGTGCGCGACGCCGACTTTTTGGTCGAATCCTTCGCGCCGGGCTACCTCGACGGGCTGGGCATCGGCTACCCGGCCTTGCGCCAGCTCAACCCCCGGCTGGTGATGGTGTCGATCACGGCCTTCGGTCAGGAGGGGCCGAAATCGCACTACGCCGCCACCGACCTGATCGCCCTCGCCGCCTCGGGCGTACTGCTCTTGACCGGCGATGAAGATCGCCCGCCGGTGCGCACCGCCGTGCCGCAGGCTTTCTTGCACGCCGGCGCCGAGGCGGCGGTCGGCGCGCTGATCGCGCACCATGCCCGCGAGCGCGACGGCATCGGCCAGCACGTCGACGTCTCGGCGCAGACGGCGGCGATGATGGCGACGCAGTCGTTCATCCTGGCCGAGGGCTGGGGGGACCGTGCCGTGCAGCGCATCGCCGGCGGCATGAAGGCCGGCCGCCACAAGCTACGCTTCGTCTACTCCTGCGAGGACGGCCACGTCTCCGTCACCTTCCTCTTCGGCAACTCGATCGGCCCCTACACCCGCCGCCTGTTCGAGTGGATGTACGAAGAGGAGTTCGTCGACGAGGCCACGCGCGACAAGGATTGGATCGGCTTCTGGGAGCGGATCGCCTCGCGAGAGGAGCCGGCAGAGGAGCTCACGCGCTGCACCGAGGCGATTGCGCGCTTCATGCTCAGCAAGACCAAGGCCGAGCTGTTCGCCGAGGCGCGCCGCCGCGGCCTGCTGATCGTGCCGATCAGCACCACCGCCGACCTGGTCGCGTCCGAGCAGTACCGCTCGCGCGGCTTCTGGACCGAGCTTGAGCACCCGGAGCTGGGGCGGACGATCGCCTACCCTGGCCCCTTCGCCAGGTTCACCAGCGCGCCCATCCAGTACCGTCGCCGCCCACCGCTGGTGGGCGAGCACAACGGCGAGGTGCTGGTCGCCGAGGGCCAGCGCGCCCTCGTGGCCAGCGCGGCCAACGTGCAGGTCGCGGCTCGCCGCGGCCGGGCGAACGGGCGTACGCTCGCGGCTACGGCCAGCCGGCCCGGCGGCCCGCGCCCGTTCCCCGGTCCGGGCACCTGGGACGCGGGCTTCGGACCGCCGCTCGCCGGCGTGAAGGTGCTCGACCTGATGTGGGTGTTCGCCGGGCCAATGGGCACGCGCGTCCTCTCCGACTACGGCGCCACCGTGCTGCACGTGGAGAGCGCCCTCCGCCCCGACACGCTGCGCTCGGGCGGACCCTTCAAGGACAAGCGGCCCGGCGCCGATCGCTCGGGCGGCTTCCTCAACGTCAACGCCGGCAAGTACGGCCTCAGCGTCAACCTGGGCGTGCCGGAGGGGCGGCAGCTCATGCTGCGGCTGGCCGGATGGGCGGACGTGGTGACCGAAAGCTTCTCGCCGCGGGCGATGCGCCGCTGGGGGCTGGACTACGAGGCGCTGCGCAAGGTGAACCCGGACCTGATCATGATCAGCACCTGCCTCAACGGGCAGACGGGGCCGGAGGCAGACCTCGCCGGCTTCGGCACCATGGGCGCGGCGCTCTCCGGCTTCCACGAGCTGACGGGCTGGCCCGACCGCTCTCCGGCCGGCCCGTTCATGGCCTACACCGACTACACGACGCCGAAGTACGTCGCCGCCTCGATCCTGGCGGCGCTCGATCATCGGCGCCGCACCGGCGAGGGGCAGTACATCGATCTCTCGCAGGCCGAAGCCTCGATGCATTTCCTCGCGCCGGCCTTGCTGGACTACACCGTCAACGGCCGCCTGCGGTCGCGCGCGGGCAACGCCTCACCCGAGCACGCGCCGCACGGCGTTTATCCCTGCCGGGGAAAGGACCGCTGGGTCGCGATCGCCTGCGGCACGGACGAACAGTGGCAGGCGCTGTGCAGCGCCAGCGGCCACGACCGCTGGACGAGCGATCCGCGCTTCGCCAGCTTCGCCCTGCGGCAGCAACACCAGGGCGCGCTGGACGCCGTGCTGGCGGCCTGGACCGTCGAGCACGAGGTGCGGGAGGTTGTGCTGCGGCTGCAGGCCGCGGGCGTGCCGGCGCACCGCGTCTGCGACAGCGGCGACGCGCTGCGCGATCCGCAGCTACGCTTCCGCCGCCACTTCGTCGCGGTGACCGATGCTGAGCTGGGCACCGTGCCCGTCGAGTCGTCGCGCCTACGCTTCTCGCACAGCGACGCGGTCGTTGATCGGCTCGGTCCCCGCATCGGCGAACACACCGATCTGGTCCTGCGCGAGTTCCTCGGCCTGAACGACGAAGCGATCTTGCACCTCGCGCTCAGCGGCGCGTTGGAATAGCGGCGCAGGCGCCGGTGTGCCGGGCCGAAGTCACCGCGGAGTTCCCGTGATGAATCAGACAAAGGCGACGGTTGCGGAGGGGTTTCCTCGCCAGGTGAAACTCGGCGGCGAGACGCTCACCCTGCGGCTGATGAGACCTGACGATCGCGACGCCGTGCTGCGCTTCGCCCGCGCGCTGCCGGCGGACGATCTGCTTTTCCTGCGCACCGACATTACCGATCCGGCCGTGGTGGACGAATGGGTGGAGAACCTGCGTCGCTGGCGGACGCGCACGGTTCTGGCCGAACCCGAGGGCGCCGGCATCGCGGGCTACGGCAGCCTGCACTTCAACGACGCGAACTGGACGCGCCACGTCGGCGAGATCCGGCTGCAGGTCGCACCCGCCTTCCGTGGGAAAGGCCTGGGCCGCCAGCTTGCCGGCGCCGTCTTCGAGCTCGCGCGGCAGCTCAGCCTGAGCAAAATCCTGGCGCGCATGACCCCCGATCAGCAGGGCGCGCGGGCGACCTTCGCGCGGCTGGGCTTCCGCGAGGAGGCGGTGCTCCAGGATTGGGTGATCGATCGCGGCGGCCGCACGCGCGACATGCTGATCATGACACTCAACCTGGGCAGCCAGGTCGAGCGGGCCGGCTGAGCCGCGTCCGCAGCAGGCACGTGGCTCACGGCTGGCCTCGAAACCGTGTCGAGCATGCCGGCCATGTCCAAGGAGGGTTCGGGAGATGGGTCGCTACATCGTCCTGACCACGATGACCGGGAAGGGAAAGCGGGCGCTCACGACCGACGGCGGCCAGGTCCCTGCAATGGCCGACGAGCTGGCGGCGTTCGGCGGCAAGGTGATCGAACAGTACGCGCTGCTCGGCGAGCACGACTTCTGCACGATCATCGAGGCGCCGGACAACGCGGCCGTGCAGTCGCTCAGCATCGCCGAACGCGGCGCCGACGCCGTCCAGCGCGAGGTGATGCCGGCAATCGATCTGCCGCTGTTCGCCCGCCTGCTGACGCAGACGACGGAGACGGTCGGACCGTTCCGCTGGCAGACCAGCTGGTGGGCGCGGCTGGTCCGGCCCGCGCTGCACTGGTGGGAGCTGGACCGCGACGCGAAGAAGCAGTTCAAGCCGCTGCGCATCATTGGCCGCAACAACCTCAAGGGGTTCCGCGGTCCGGCGATCATCGTCGCCAACCACAGCAGCCACCTCGACAGTTCGGCGCTGTATCTCGCGCTGCCGCGGCGCATCCGCGCGAAGGCGGCCTGGGGCGCCGCCGCCGATCGCTGGTTCCTGAAAGACCGGCCCTGGCGCAAGAGCGGCTGGTGGAACTCGCTGACGATGAACGGCTTCCCGATCAAGCGCGGCGGTGGGCGCGCGAGCCTGGCCTACGCGGAAGAACTGATCGATGAGGGCTGGTCGATCACCATCTTCCCCGAGGGCACCCGCACGACGACCGGCAAACTGGGGCGCTTCCGCGTCGGGCCGGCGCTACTCGCCCTGGGCAAGAACGTCCCGGTGATTCCCGTCTACATGCACGGCCTGCGCGAGATCCGCCCGAAAGGCTCGAAGGAGATGACGCCGGGCCCCGTGACCGTGCACATCGGCAAGCCGCTGTACTTCGCGCCGGGCACCGACGCCTCCGAGGCGACGCACGTTATGTACAAGGCCGTCGAACACCTGCGCGACCGGGTGCGCGCGGTGCACGGCAACGGGCGCACGGCGGCTCCCGCCTCGGCCGGCGTGGCCCAGAGCATGGATGGACGAGCATGACGACCTCACGCGATCCTTCGCCCGGTGCGATCCCCCAGCCGAACGCTCGGGCGCCGTCCTCGCCGCTGCAGGTCTGGCGGGCCGAGATGCAGCGCGCCGCCCTGCAAACGCAGCGCTTCTTTCAGGTGCTTTCCGATGCGGAGGCACAAGTCGGGCTGACGCCGAATGATGTGGTCTGGAAACGGGGCTCGGCGCAGCTCTTTCGCTACCGCGTCACCACGGCGGAGCAGTTCCCGGTGCCGCTGCTGATGGTGCACTCGCTGGTCAACAAGCCCTACATCCTGGACCTGACGCCCGGCAACTCATTCGTCGAGTTCCTGGTGAAGGCGGGCTTCGACGTCTACCTGATCGACTGGGGCACGCCGCGGCCCGAAGACAAGCGCCTTTCGCTGGACAGCTACGTGCTCGACCTGCTGCCGGCCGTAGTCGAGGTGATGCGCGAGGAATCTGAGGCGAGCGAGTTCTCGCTGTTCGGCTACTGCATGGGCGGCCAGCTCGCGCTGATGTACGCGGCCACGCACACCGCGGAGCCGCTGCGCAACCTGGTGACCCTGGCCACGCCGGTCGACAGCCGCGGTATGGGGTTGAACTCGTTCCTCGCGCAGGAACGCTTCATGGACGTCGACCGGCTGGTCGATACCTTCGGCAACATCCCGACCGAGATCATCGAGCAGAGCTTTCGCGTGCTGAGGCCCGCGAGCACGGAGTTCAGCCCCGGGCGCTACATCAGCCTCTGGGAGAACGTGCTCAACGATCGCTACGTGCAGCAGTACCGCGCCTTCGACCGCTGGGCACGCGACCAGATCCCCTTCCCGGGCGAGGCGTTCCGCCAGATGGTCAAGGAGATCGTGCAGCGTAACAGGCTGTTCGAGGGCACGATGACGCTGCGCGGCCGGCCGGCGCCGCTCAGCGCGATCACCTGCAGCTTCCTGGCGGTCGCGGCGGAGCAAGACCATATCGTGCCGCTCGCCGCGACCACCTGTCAGCCGGAGCTGGTGGGCAGCACGGACAAGGAGCTGCTGGTGATGCCCGGCGGCCACGTCGGCCTGGCCGCGGGACGCAAGGCCGCATCGTCGCTCTGGCCGAAGGTGGCGAGCTGGCTGGCCGAGCGGTCGCGCTCGGCCGCGGCGCCCGCATCGAAGCAAGGAAGCGGCCGGTTGGCAGCGGCCAGACGCCGGGACGTGCGCGGCCGCTTCGTCTGAATCGCCGAGCCGGAAAAGCCTATCCGTCGCGCTGACCGGCTGCCGTGGCCTGGCGAGGGCGCGCGGCGGGCGGGTTCTCCGCTGGCGCACCCGCGGCCCGGGCCGCGCCCAGCAGCTCGTCAAACGACTGCTCGAAGCACTCGGCCACGAACCAGTTGTCCGGCACGAGTTGCGGGTCGGCGAGCAGGCCGAAGGCGAGGCGCTGGTTGTAGCTCGTGATTGCGACGAACAGGCCGATGCCGTTGGAGAGGATGCCCACGCCGTAGTAGTGCCGCAACTCGTGGCCGTTCAGATAGAGCGGGATCTGCGGGCCCGGCACGTTGGTCGAGACGGTGTTCAGCAGCGTGTTCGGCGCGTTGCTCTGCGCCGAGTAGACCTGCATGGGCACGGGCACGTTGCGGGCCAGGTCGCTGAGCGCGTAGAACGCCGCCGCCTGTCCGTCGCGCTTGAGCTGCTCCATCGTCTGCCGCTCGCGCGCCAGCCGCGCTACCGGATCGGCGATCCCCACGTAGAGGGGCGCGATCATCATCGAGACCAGGTTGCCGAGCGCGCCCTGCTCCTCCGGCCGGCGCATGCTGACCGGGCACATCGCCCGCAATTCCACACCTTCGACCGGATAGCCGTGCGCCAGCAGGTAGCGGCGCAGGGCGCCGGCCACCAGCGTGAGCACCACGTCATTTACCGTGCCGCCCAGGGCGGTGCGGATCGCGCGCACGTCGGCGAAGGCGCACTCGAACCAGGTGAAGTGCCGCTGGCCGGAGATCGGGCCGTTGAACGGCGTGCGCGGGGCAGGGCGCGTCACAAAGGGCAGCGAGGTCGTGTAGGCGGTGTTCATCTGGCGGGCGCGCTCGGCGGCGACGCCAGGTCGCAACGTCTCGAAGCTTCGGTCGGTCCAGGCCGCGGCCGCCTCGGTGGAGACATCCCGCACCGCGTCCTGGAACAGCGTGAGCGGGTCGGGCAACGGCTGCGGCTGCCACGGCGCTGCCGGAGGCTCCGGAGGCACGGATTTTGCGGTGAGGTCATGCATCACGAGCAGCAGCTCGACGCTCGAGACACCATCGACCATGCAGTGGTGGATCTTCCACAACATCGCCGTCTGGCCGTCCTCGTAGCCGTGCAGCAGGTAGAGCTGCCACATTGGCCGCGTGCGGTCCATCAACGGCGCGTACAGCTCGCCGGCGACCCGAGAGAGCGCCTCGCGGTTGCCGGGCGCCGGCAGAGTGTGCTCCTCGACGTGCCGCTCAAGCTCGAAGGCGGGATCGTCCTCCCAGGTCGGGTGGGCGATGCCGAAGGGTGGGAACATGAGCCGCTGCCGGTATCGCGGCAGCAGGTGCAGGCGGCTTCGCAGGGCGTCGAGCACCGCCTGCCGCGTCAGGCGGCCGGCGTAGATCGCCACCATGCCGACGTGCATCGGCTGGTTCGGCTTCTCGGCGTAGAGGAACGAGGCGTCCTGGGTCGAGAGGCGGCGGTTCAGGTCGGGGCGTGTCATCGCGTCCTCCACCGATGCTTGTGCTCAGCGGCTTCGCGCGGGTGTCGCACAGTCTACATCCAGTATGAACCCCGTGCGCAGCCGCCTGAGCGGCAGATCCACTCTTGCGCGACCTGGCCCGAAGCCGAGGCGCCGTGTCTGCGCTCGTAGGAACTTCCGGTTGACAAACCACCGGAGGCGCACTAGCGTCTCCTTGCCGCCGGCCGCTGCCGCCCCGGAGCGGGCCGCCCGGTCATGGGGAGGTTGCCATGCCGACCTACATCCTGCTCAGCACCCTGACAGACGAAGGCCGTAAGACGCTCAAGGAGCGGCCGGAACGGCTCGAGGAGGTCAACAAGGAGGTCGAAGCGATGGGCGGCCGCGTGACCGCCCAGTACGCGGTGATCGGCAACTACGACTTCGTCAACGTCGTCGAGGCTCCGAGTAACGAAGTGATCGCCCGCATCTCGGTCGAGCTCGGGGCGCGCGGCACGATCCGCATCACCACCTACCCGGCGATGACGATCAGCCAGTTCACGCAGTCGCTCCGCGCCAGCCCCGCCCGGGCAGGGTAGCGACACGGCGCCGAGGTGCGATTCCCACGGGGATCGCGCCAGCCCCAGCAGCCTGCGCCGAGGCTGGCGCGCACCAGGCATGGAGGTCCGAGGTGGCGATTCGCGCTCTGGCGATCGACCTCGACGGCACGCTGCTTTCCGGTACCGAGGCCGTCTCGCCGCGGAACCGGCAGGCGGTCGAGGCCGCGCTCGCCGCCGGGCTGCAGATCGTGATCGCCACTGCAGGCTGGTATCAGCGCGCGGAGCGTGTGGCAAAGTTGTTCGGGCTCTCCGGCCCCATAATCGCCTGTTCTGGCGCCGAGGTACGGCGGCTCTCGGACGGCGCCGACCTGCTCGATCTGCGCATGCCGGCCGCGTTCGGCACACGGCTGTACGAGATCATCGATGCGCAGCGCTGCATCGCCTGGGTGGCGCAGGACGACGCGGTGCTGATGAAAATCGAGGGCGAGCTTGGCGCCGCGGCGTTGATGCCCGAGCTGCTGCGCGTGCCGTCGATCGCGGCCGCGGCCAGGGTACCCCCGCGTATCATCCTTGTGCAGGGCTCCGCCGTGAACCGCGCGATCGTCGACAAGCTCGCCCCGGAGTGGAGCGACCGTGTGCGCTTCGTCAGCTCAATCTCCGGCCACGGCAAGAGCATACTGACGCTCACTGCAACCGGCGCCGACAAGGGCGTTGCGCTCGCCGTCGCGTGCCGCGATCTCGGCTGCGCGCCCGCCGATGTGGTGGCGATCGGCGATGCCGAGAACGATATCGAAATGTTTCGGGTGGCCGGCGGCTCGTTCGCGATGGGGCAGGCGGACGAGGCCGTGAAGGCGGCGGCGCGTGCCGTGACCGGCAGCAACGAGGAAGACGGCGTCGCCCAGGCGATCGAGCTGGTGCTGGCGCAGGGCGAGCGTGTTTTCGGCTGAGCAGGCGGTGGTTCGTCCCCCAGCGGCGAAGCCGGACGCAGGAGAAGCGATGCGCGCCGCGGTGTGGAATGCGAGCGGCAACCTCGATGTCGTCGACCGGCCCGTGCCGGAGCCGAGACCGGGCTGGGCGCGGCTGCGGGTCTGCTCCGCGGGCATCTGCGGCACGGATCTGCATTTCTACCGCGGTTCGTTTCCCGCGCCCGCCGGATTGCTGCCCGGCCACGAAGTAGGCGGCGCCGTCGATGCCGTGGGCGAGGGCGTTGAGCTGGCGATTGGTACGCCCGTGGCCGTCGAGCCGCTGGTTGGCTGCGGCGGCTGCGCACACTGCCGCACGGGCAACTACAACCGCTGTCAGCGGCGTACGCTGTTCGGCGTCACCGGCCGTGGCGGCCTCGCCGAGTACATGACCGTGCCCGCGGCCTCGCTCTACCCGCTGCCCGAGGGGCTGTCAGCGGAAGCCGGCAGCCTGGTCGAGCCGCTGGCGGTCTGCGTGCGCGGCACACGGCTTGCAGGCGTCGAATTGGGGACGCGCGTGGCGGTGCTGGGGACCGGCAGCATCGGCCTGCTCTCGCTGGTCAGCGCCCGCGCCTCCGGAGCCATCGAAGTCTATGCCACTGCCCGCCACCCGGCGCAGCGCGAGCAGGCCGCCGCGCTCGGCGCCGATGGCATCTTCAGCTCAGGCGATGAGCTCGCGGCCGCGCTGGGCGAACGCCCCGTCGACGTGGTGATCGAGACGGTCGGCGGCAAGGCCGAGACGTTGGCCGAGGCCGTGCGGCTGGTACGTCCGGGCGGGTCGATCGGCATGCTCGGCGTCTTCGATGGCCCGGCCGCGCTGCCGGCGATCGATTTCTCGGTCAAAGAAGTGCGGCTGGTTGGTTCCAACTGCTACGCATGGTCCGGCGGACTCAGAGACTTCGCCGTGGCCATCGAACTGCTGCGCGCGAACCTGGCCCGCCTCACGCCGTTGGTGACGCATCGCTTCCCGCTGGAGCGGGTGAACGAAGCGTTCGCCACGGCCGCCGATAAGTCGACCGGCGCGATCAAGGTCCAGCTCACGCCCTGAGCGCATGCGGAGACGCCGGCGGCGGGGGCGGGAGGCGGGGCCTCACACGGATCGCTGCCCAGTGGCCTGCCGAGCGCTTGAACCCGCCTCGACGTCCGCCCTGCGCCCTCTGTCCTGTGTTTCTTAGTCCCTGGCTCCCACCGTGGCCGCGCCGGTCATGTCTGGATGCAGCGGCGCCTCCAGCTCGTGCAGCTTGGGCAGCACCTCACGGGCGAAGAGCCGCATCGAGCGTTCCGCGGTCGCCGCGGGCATGGCGCCGAAGCGGAAGTTGAGAATCAGTTCCTCGGCGCTGGTCATGCGCTGGATGTGCACCAGCTTTTCCAGCACCTGCTCCGGTGTGCCCCAGGCCTGCGGTCGGGCGCTGTGCTCGCCGACTTCCTCAGGCGTCTTGCGCTGCAACAGCTCGCCGAACTGGGCGTACTGTTCGTAGCCTTTCGTGTTGCGCAGGCGCTCGACGTCTTTCCAGCCGTAGTGGCGCTGGATGCTGATCTGCGCCTCGATCGTGTGACGCCGGATCGTCTCCCAGGCCTCGGCCTCCGTGTCGAAGCAGGCGGCGTGCGCCACCACGCTTGGCTGCATCGGCGCCCAGCCATGGGCGGCGCGCACGGCGTTGAAGCCCCGCACGTCCTCGCGGTACTCTTCCCAGCTCTTCTGATTGGTCATCAGCATGCCCAGGCCGGCGTTGGCGGCGATCGGCAGTGTCTGCGGGCTGGTCCAGGCGACGCGCATGCGGTTGACGAGATCCTCGGGGTTGCGTGGGCGCGGGCGGATCGTGGTTTCAGGAATGTGGTAGAACTCGCCGTCGTGCGAGAACCATTCCTGGCTCAGCGCCGCACGCAGGATCTCCAGCGACTCGGCGAAGCGGTCGCGCGACTCGTCCATCGGGCTGCGAAAGGCGTCGAACTCGCGCTTGGCCGCGCCGCGCCCGAGGCCGAGCGTAAGGCGGCGGCCCTGCAACAGGTTGTCCAGCACGCTCACCTGCTCGGCGACGACGATCGGGTCGTACCAGGGCAGCACGATCACCATGGTGCCGAAATCGATGCGCTGCGTCTTGCCGGCGAAGTAGGTCAGGTGCTGCACCGCGCCGCTGGTCATGATGTAGGGCGAGAAGTGGTGGTCGATCGCCCAATAGGAATCGAAGCCGAGCGGCTCGACCAGGCTGCCAAGCGCCAGTTCCTCTTCGTAGAGCTGCTGGTCGCTGACCGTGGGCGGGCCCGGCTGGTGCGCCTCGAAGCGGTCCCAGTCGCCGTAGTTCTGATAGTTGAAGTGCACGCCGATGCGCATTGTCCCCTCCGGGCCACGCTCAGATAGCCCGCCGACTCGCAGCGTAGCATGCCGCGGACGATACCGCCCGGCGGTGCGGCCGCCGGACTGGCCGCGTGCCATGGCTGAAACCTTCGCCGTGCTGCTATCGGCCCAGGATCAGCGGGCGATCGCGTGCTAACCGAGAGGCGCCGGCGACGCCCGGCTCGATCATGACGCAACCTGCACGCGACTTCTCCGGGTTCGGATCTACCCGGCGAATCGATCGCTCCCGTATTACGGAGACAGGTGCGAATGCCGCACCCCGTTGCGCGTCGTGCGGCGTGCGAAGAGAAAGGACACAGTGTCATGGGCCGTCTCAACCCCGCCTGGCGCGGCAAACTCGCGCTGGGCCTCATGATCCTTGTCGGCATCCTCGGGTTGGCGACGAGCGGGATTCGGCCGCCGCTGGCGGCAGCAAGCCCCGCGACGAGCATTTCGAGCATCTCGGTCAGCTCGACGTGCGATTCACAGGGAGGGTTCACCGGAACTGTTACGCTCAGCGGCACGTTCACCGGAACCGTGGTCCTTGGCCTGTTCTACCACGTGCCGGGAGGTTCCCAGTTCGTCGATTCGGGCCGGCGCGCAAATGCAGTCTTCTCCGGGACCAGCACTGCCGTCTATCAGTTCGCGGCATTCTCGTTCGCGGGGGCTAACTCGTACCGGATCCAGGTGATCGACTCGGGTGGCCTGGGTGGCTCAACGGTGAAGTCGAACAGCGTCCCGCCCTGCACCGGCACGCCGCCACCACCCCCGCCCCCGCCGCCGCCGAGCTCGCCCTGCGGCAACAGCAGCAGCACGGTGCCGACCACCTCGCCGGGTTCCGGCCCGTTCCTGGGCCCGCTGGGGCACGGGTCTACCCTCCCGCCCACCACCGGCACGATCCAGGACTACTCGAACTCCTGCAGCCCCAACGGCTCGAAGATCACGGTCGGCAGCCAGGCCGAGACGGTGAGCTCCATCTGCGCCTACGTCGGCCCGGTGGCCGCCGCGCCCGAGAACCAGTTCAGCGTGGCCATTTATGCGGACGCCAGCGGCACGCCCGGTGCCCTGCTCACCCACAGCGCGGTCGGTGTGCTGACGGCGGATAGCTGGAACTGCGTGCCGATCAGCGCGACCCTTCAAGCAAACACCGCCTACTGGCTGATGTTCTGGAGCAATTCGTCCGCGGGCAGCAGCGGACCGGGAGCAGGGCCGGCCGGCTCCGGCGTTTGCCCCGACGACACCCACTCCGGCGCCGACGGGAACTTGTGCTACATCAACGGCCCAGCCGGTTCAGGCGCCTTCTGGCAGCCGGCGGCGCTCACGACCTTCCCGACGTGGAGCACGCCGCTCAGCGCCGGTGGATTCTGGGTGCTCGGCCCCTGGCAGTTCTCGATCGTCGCGGTCGTCAGCCCCTAGCCGGTCGACACGCACCATCCAGCTCGCGGCGGGTGTCCTCGAATCGGGACACCCGCCGCCCTCTTCTACCCTTTCGCACGACGCGTACGGTGTCCAGCCACGGCGAACAGCTCTGTTTATTGCTACCACGTGGAATATCGTCAGGGCGGGTATTACAGACGCCAGCCACCCGTCGTGCGTCGTTCGTGGATCGTCGGCCACTACTGGACAACGAATGCTGCCGCACGGTCGCTCCGGAGGCTGATCTCAACGGTTCATGCCGTGCAGTCGCCTTCTGCAATGGCTTCTCACAACGCGGGGGAACCGGCTCGCCACGCTATGCTGTTTGCGAAATGGGTTGCGAGCCGTCCGCGCGCACCCGAGTTCCGCTTCGTCTCCTCGATCCGCACTCAGGCGAAGAATTCCTCGGCGCCGATCTCAAGCGCGTGGCTGAAGTGGCGTTCGGCCATGGCAGAGAACATGGCAACGCCGCGGGCGTCCGTCTCGACGATCATTGACGCGACTACGGTCATGCTCAGGCCGCTCAGCGATCCGCGACGGTAATCGCGCCAGCACGCGTCCCACGAGTAGCCATGCACGCCGCCGGCGAGCAGCGCATCGTAATAGCAGCGCAGCAGGCGCTCTTCATGCGTCCGCCGTTCCGCGACGAGCGGTCCGGCGCCCAGGAAGTAGGCGGCATCCTGCGCGCCCGCGCCGATGCCCACCGTCTGCCAATCCACCACGGCCAGCGGGTAGCCGCCTTCGGCCGTGCCGAACAGCATGTTGTCGATGCGGTAGTCACCGTGCGTAATGCACGGCGGTGCGCCGTCCGGGTCCAGCGCTCGCGCCAGTGTCCGTCCGAAGCGCTCACCCAATGCTACGCCGCCGGGAGGCAGCGCCGCCTCGTACGTCTCGAGAAAGCGCGGCCATACCGCTTGGTACAGCTGCTGGCGGCGCATGAGCGCCACCGGCGTCGGGCGCGGCAGCCAGTCGAGCCCCTGCAAGGCGGCCTCGCCCCAGCGCGGCGCATGCAGCCCGGCCAGCTCGGCAAGCGCAAGTTCTGCCTGGGCGATGCTGCAGCCGGCGATCTGATCGCCCTGGCGAGCGGGGGCAAGGTCTTCGAGCAGCACCACAAAGTCGCCGCTGGCGGAGTCGACGGCGGCGGCGTAGCAGGCCGGAGTGCGGATGTGCACCGTGGGCGCCACTTCGCGGTAGAAGCGCACCTCGCGCTCGTAAATGCCGCCGCCCACGGCGGTCCGACGGCTGAGCGGCTCGGTCGAGGGGAACTTCCCGACGACACTGGCCGGCGCTCCTGGCTCGTCGTGGTCGTAGGTGAGCGTGAAGCGGACGTTCTGCCCCACCAGACCGGTGCCGATGCGCGTGCGCTCGATGCGGGTGACGGCGGCGCGGGAGATGACGCCCGCGTCGCGCAGCAACTGGGTCAGCCATGCAGGGGTGACTGCATCCGCCGCGACGATCGGTACGGTCATGCCGGCGCTCCGTCGCGGAGGCCGCTGAAGCCGCTGGGAGCGTGGGGGCCGATCGCGAGCTGCTCCAGCACGCCGATGCCGTCCTGCCCGCCCCGGCGGGCGCGGACGACCTGCTGGATGTGGAGATGGGGCGTGTCCAGCGGATCCAGCTCGGCGAGGGTCCAGGCGGCGCTGCCCGTGGCCTCCTCGCCGTGCCAGCGTCCGTGCCCCCACTCCGGGTGCAGATAGCCGATGCCCATCATCTGAAAGGTGAGCAGCGGTGCAAGCTCGATCACTTCCCGCTCGCCGCGCCAGGGAATCAGCGTCAGCGTGGCGTGACGGGCGCGTCGCGTGCCCGGTTCCCACTCGACCGTAGCATCCACGTCGCGCATGTGCTCGACCGCCTCGGGCTGGCCGAACGCCGGCGCTCCCTCGCCGAGCAGCGGCACGACGCAGGCGCTCTGGTAGAGATGCCTGCCCTGCGCATCGTCGGTGAGGGCCAGGTGGGTGCAGCAGTCGTCGAAGTTGAGCGGCGCCCACAGCCAGAAGAACTGGCGCGGGGTACGTGCCGGGGCGCCGCCGGGCGGCTCGCCCACGCCGCGCACGCCCCACGAGCGGTCGCGCGAGCCGAGCACCCGGTCGGGCTCGATCGCAAACGCCGTGCCGCCGGCGCGGACGGTTCCGCGCCACGCGCCCCACTGCGTCAGTCGGGTGTAGTCCGACCGCAGGATGGGGCCGTCCAGCGCGCGGGCGCGTGGCTCCTCGATCGCGGGCGTACGGGCGGTGAAGGTCACGTCGGCCTCGATGCCGAGCGAGGCCGCGTCGGCCGTCACGCGCAGCATCCGCAGCGGCTCGACCACCTCGACGGCGAGCGGGCCGACGCGGGTGACGCCGCGGTCGAGCGGTGCGCGACCCGAGGCGAAGACGGCGTGCTGCACGCCGTCCAGGACCACGCTGAAGGCGGCGTCGATCACCTGCCGGTTGGGGTAGACACCCAGCGCGGCGGCGAAGAAGCAGCCGCCGTCGCGGTCGTAGCCGTTGAAGAAGTAGCGGTCGTAGTGGTTACGGTCGCCGCCGACGGTGTGCGCAATCGGCTCGGGCGTCTGGTGGATGGGGTAGTCGTCGAAGGGAGTGAGCATCGTTCCTCCCACGGATCGCATGCAAGCGCGGGCGTGTACACACCGTTCATGGCGATTCGGCCCCCGTCAGCATACCCTGCTGCACACCGCGCCTGTGTCGTGAGCGATCACCTGCGGGTCGTGGGCAGCTACGGGCAGTGCTTGCCGACCATGCGCCCGAGGCGGCTGCCTGGGGCGCCCCAAAACGTGATATCGCGGGCTGGCTCTGTGACGTTGAACCGCCCCGGGTTTCATAGAGACTCGGGTTATTGGGAAGCAGCCAGTGGAAGCGGCTGCTGCTCATCGTAGTACAGGGCCTCGAACTCCGCTGGCGGCGCCATGCCTAACTCTCCAT
>Ga0070730_10000552_pt1 | contig 42198 bp, 40 predicted proteins | sample Coa_R1_3_FD_66447 | JGI IMG/M metagenome (GOLD analysis project Ga0070730, IMG submission 66447) | Surface soil microbial communities from Centralia Pennsylvania, which are recovering from an underground coalmine fire - Coalmine... | ecosystem: Environmental > Terrestrial > Soil > Unclassified ...
GTCATACCAAGTATTTCTTGCGCTTCCCCCGATAAAACCGCCGCCGTGAATCCATACCATCACTGGGCGCTTCTTCGCGTCCGCCTGTGGCGTCCAAATATTTACCGCCAAACAATCTTCTGCCATAACCGAGTTATTGTTCTCGGTCGGATCGATATCGACGAGCTGGGGACAAGCCGGCGCAAAGTCCAACGCTGGCTGGACCTCAGTCCAGGAAGTCGGAGAAACCGGCGGCCGGAATCGTAAGGGTCCTACGGGCGGAGATGCAAATCGTATCCCGCGAAAAACCAAAACACCTCTTTCAGTCGCTCCCAATACTGGTCCGGAAGTGGTTCTAACCACAAGTCCGGTGGTCCCGTTTAATTCGACCGTGTGAAACGGCCCTAAGAGAAGTACGGCCAATGCAAGCAGAGGCAAAGTACCCCGCATTATGTGAGCTGCCGCCCTTCGCGCAACCGAGCCGTCCGCTCCTTCAGTCATCTCGTGCATTTGCGCTCGAAAAAGTCGATATGGAAAAGACTCAGCCCAATTGCGTAATGAATTCGTTCTCGAATCTTACGTAGGCCGCGATTGTACATCGACCCCTTGCATGGTAGCTGTCAGATGTTTCCGGCCGATGGTCGTCAAACCGAAAGGTGAAGGCTCGCTCGTTAACTTCCGTGTAGCTCGTGATCCGCCCCAATCGATGCCAATTGAACATCCACTTCGGAGAATGCCACTCCATGATAGTTGTTCCGCTACTTCAGCTTGGCGTACTCGGCTTGGGCCTGTTTAAGGATGGGAATGTCGGGATCGGCGTCCTTCCAGAGTGCGAGGAAATCCTCGTACGAGGATCTTGCCTTGGTCTTGTCTCCCGACAGCACGTGAGCCCGCCCCGATTGCAAGCGCGCGAGTGCCCCGATTGGGTCGTTGACGACGATCCCACGATGTTCGAGAATCTTCTGGAACTCGGCGGCAGCTTCGGTGCCTTTCTTTGCGGCTAGATACGCCTGCCCGCGGAGATAGACGGGATATAGGGCGCCAAACAGTCCAGAGACGGTGCTGCGCGGAACACCCAATTCATGCGGTGCCGCGACTTGGAGCAGTCCCAAAGCGCGCTCGGGCTCTCCGTGATTGAGCGCAAGCAGGGCTTGCACCACCGGCAGGTAGCTAAACCGAACTGACGTATCCTCCGGAAATCGCTTCTGCATATCGTCCGCAAGTGCCTGTGCGTGGGAAGAATCGCCAGACATACCTAGGGCGAAGGCAGCGCCGTACTCCACCTCACGATCGTGGGAAAGCTTGAACGCGCTGACCGCCCGGTCTCTTGCTGCAGTCGAGTTGCCGAACAGAGCTTCGCGGACCGCGGCTCCTGCTTCCCATAGTCCAACCCTTTCAGGCTGCCCCGCCTGTTGCGCCTGAACCACTGCGCCGTGCGAAATACCTCGCGCGTCTTGAAGATGACCTGAATAGGCAGTGACGAAAGCCTGCCGCGCCGACATCCAATTCTCGCCTCCCGGCCTCGCCCGGGCACGGGCAGCTTCACGCTCCATGCCCGCCTTGTCGCCTTTCAGAAAAGCGATATCGTACGCCAGCATGATGAACTCGTCGCTATCGAGCCCCCGGGCAGCGGCGGCGCTCAGAGCGCTTTCGCCCGCCTCCCGTCGCCCGAGATAGATATTGATGAGGCCCAGGCTGAAGTATCCGACCCAAAAATCAGGTTCGAGTTCGATGGCTTTCTGCGCCTCAGCCAGCGCCTCTTCGTAGCGGCCCGGCGTCTTGTGGATAATGCCCGACAGCATGTGGTGGGGGCGCGCTTCGCGGGGATAAGCTTGTGCCCAGGCTTCGCACGTCTGGAGCGCGGCTTCCAGATTACCCGTTACCAGCATCTCGTAGTTCGCAGTGATAAAGAACCTTTCCTGATCGCTTGCCCGGCCCCGCAACTGCCAGGCCCTTGCAACGCTCGCAGCCGCAAGGTCAGACTGGTCGAGATCGGCATAAACCCTTCCGAGTGAGGCATGCGCCATGGCGAATTCCGGGTCAATTTCAGTGGCGCGGCGGAACAGCGGCAGCGATGCCGACGCGCCGCGCACCGCCTGAAGCTGCCACCCGGTACTGTATGCCTTCAGCGCTTCCAGTGATGATGTCGTTGCCTCAGCGAGTGGAGTATCGTGTTGTTTGATGGTGGCCAGTGATTCGCCGACTCGAGTTCTGAACTTACTCGCGGTGTGACTCAGCGCATCCAAAACATCCTCTTTTCTGGCGGCTTGCATCAGCTCATCATCGAGGATGTCTCCGGTTCGGCAGCTCCTTGCGCGCAATCCCAATACATATTGGCTTCCCAACTTTGCAATCGAGCCCTCCAGCACGGCAGCGCCTCCGGTGCGCTCGCAGACGTTCCGAGCGAGTTCAGGGGTGAGCGGAGCATCTGGCAACCACCCCATCAAGCGTAGCGTGTGTTGGATACGCTGCTCAGGGATGAGACTCAAAAACGGCGACTGCTCCAGTTGCACGGCGAGGCCTTGGCGCAGCGTCCCATCAAACACCGGGTCGCCAGTCGAATTGGCAAAATCGGCGAGCACGAGCGCGTCTTTTTGGCCGAGAACCGGCCCTCGGTCGAAGAGGAATCGAACCCCTATAGCGCCGGCGAGGACCGCGGCCACTGCTGCAACCGCGATCCATCCCCAACGCTTAGTTTCCCTGACTTGTATCTGCACCTTCGAGCGAGTCGCGGCAACGATGCTGACTTCCTGCTCGGGGACCAACCGCACGTTCTCAGCGAGGCGATACCCGCGACCGGGCACGGTAACGATGTAGCGGTGATCCTGCGGACTCTCGCCCAGTGCCTTTCGCAGCATGAAGATGTTTCGGCTTAGGTTGGCCTCCTCCACAAAGGTATCTGGCCAGACCGTTTTCATCAGGTCGTCTTTGGTGACGACCTCTTTGCTGTGTCGAATTAGAACGAGAAGGATTTGAAAGGTCTTCGGCGTCAGCGGCACAGGCTCGCCGGAACGAAGCAGAGTTTCTTTTTCAGGGTCGACACGAAAAGGCCCGAACTCGTAGAGTTCTTTGTTGGTTTGGCTTGCGCTCGCAGACATTGAGAGCACCCACCTAACACTGTGAGCCGAAGATTGGGGCCTATCTTAGCACGCCCAGGGACTCGACCGGTCTCCTCCGCCAACGGCTGCGTTGCCAGAACTCCCTTGTTTTCTTGCTCTTACCTGATTGCGAGAATTTATCAGAAGTTTTCATCCGTTTCGTAAGGACTTCTCCAGCGCCTTCCGGGCAAGCTGCGCTCGTTTTCGTCACGCGGCCGTTTCGCAAAGCAGGACCATGGCGAAGGATACGAAGATAACCATCGAAACCGAATCTTTGCTGATCCTGGGCGGTCGCAGTTCCAGGCGCGCATTGTGTCCCCTCTGCGCAGCCGAAGTAGAGATGATCGCTCTGGAAAACGCCAGCGTGATCTCGAACTTGGCAACTGCGGAATTAAGCGAACGGCTCAATTCGGGGGAGCTGCATCGGTCGCAGACGCCCGATGGCTCGGTGCTGATTTGCATGAATTCACTGTTGGCTCGCGTGCAAAACACAAAAACAAGCTAACTGCGTCGTCCGCAATTGCGAAACGCAAAAAGGAGAGAACCATGAAATCCAGATTGTTACCTATCATTCCACTCTTGGGCTTGGCTGTTCTGGCGATGCCGGTCGGGTTGGTCGCGCAGGCGCAGAGTCCCAAGCCCGCAAGGTATTCCGTTACAGATCTTGGTACCCTAGGCGGAACCTACAGTTTTGCTTACAGCATTAACGACTCGGGCGTGGTTGCCGGAGGAGCCGCAACCCCGAGCCAAACCAATTTCGTATCTCAGACCGCGTTTGTCTGGGACGGAGGACAGCCGATTAGCCTGGGTACGCTCGGTGGAGTCGACTGCCCGGGCTGCAGCAGCGAGGGATCCGCGGCTGACGCGAACGGGGTTGTCGCGGCGGTTTCCGAGACTTCGACCGCCGACCGGAACGGAGAAGACTTCTGCGGGTTTGGCACTTTTCGTCAATGTTTAGCGGCCATTTGGAAAAACGGGGCACTGAGCGCGCTGCCCACCTTGCCGGGAGGCAAGAACAGCTGGGCTTTGTGGGTCAACAAGCTAGGGCAAATAATCGGCTACTCAGAGAATGGCACTCCCGATCAATCCTGCCTGACCGCAACGCCTTTTCAAGTTATCCAGTTTGAAGCTGTGATATGGGAACCAAACGGCACAATCCGGGAACTGCCTCCGCTCCAAGGCGACACTGTTGCATTCGGCTTCGGGATCAACGACGAAGGCCAAGCCGTCGGGTCCTCGGGGCTGTGCTCAAACACCGCGCTGCCGCCTTTCATCGCCGGACCTCAGGCGGCACACGCTGTGCTCTGGGAAAAGGACGGATCGGCTCGCGACCTGGGTAGCTTGGTGAGCGGCGCGGCGATCAGTATTCCTGGTGGAATCAACAACAACGGTGAAGTGGCCGGCGGCACACAATCATCAGGCGGGGCTCCTCATGCCTTTTTATGGACCGAGGAAACGGGTATGCAAGATCTCGGCACGCTTCCGGGCGATTTCTTAAGCGCGGCCCCGTGCTGTCACACAATCAACAACAAAGGCCAAGTGGTTGGCTTTTCAATTCCCGGGCCGCTGGGATCCCGAGCATTCTTGTGGGAGAACGGCGTGATGACGGACCTCAACACGCTCATCCCAGCAGACTCGCCGTGGTATCTGTTGCAAGCTTCCTCGATCAATGACGCTGGCGAAATCGTCGGGTTTGCCGTGAACACGAATATGTTTGAAGTTCATGCCTTCCTGGCGTCCCCCATCGTCGGAATCGGGCCCGCGGCGCGAGGAGCAGCCCCGCCACCGGCCCTCCCGGAGAACGTACATGAACTTCTTCAAGGGCGGCTGCACCTCTGACATCCGAGATGGGCGGCAGCAGGGGCCGGTTCATCCGGCCCCCTGCGGATCTTTAGAACACTCGACCGGGCTGTGTGTGAAGGGCGAACTTGTTGGAGGGTAGTCGGCAATCCGGAAACTATCCAGAAACGGGGTTAGCGGAGATCACTGGTGATGTCCTCGAAGCGGACTTTTTGCCCAGAATAGCTTCCGAGTGCGCGTGATCCGGGCACGATCTTCGGTCACAAGCCCATTGCGCCCGTGGTCCCGGCAGGTGCTAGTCTGGCGTAGCAGCCGATGAACAACCGTGAAATCCAAGCAGCTTGGAAGTATCACGACGGCACGAAGCACTCCTACTGGAGTGTTCGTAACCGTCCTCACTTTCTGGACTGGGCGAATCGCCCGTTGCCTTTCAAAATCTACCCAAAGATAGAGCCTCTTCCGCTGCCGCGGGACGTGCCGCAAACAGGGGTGGCGGCGGTCTCCGCAATCTCAGAACCAGTGCCCTCGTCGCGGGCTGACTCGGTCCCTAGCGTTCAGGATCTGGCGCGCCTCCTCTATTTCTCGGCAGGGATTACCAAACAACGTACATATCCGGGTGGAGAAATCTACTTTCGCGCCGCAGCTTGCACCGGAGCTCTCTACGAGATTGAACTGTATGTTGTGACTGGCGATCTCCGGGACTTGGATGCCGGCATATATCACTTCAATCCGGCGGATGTTTCGCTACGGCTTCTGCGAAAGGGTGATTTTCGCGGAAACCTGGCTCAGGCGACGGCGATGGAACTCGCGGTGGCTCACGCGCCCGCGACGATCATCTGCACCGGAACGTACTGGCGGAACGCCTGGAAGTACCAGGCACGCACCTATCGCCATTTCGGTTGGGACAACGGCACGCTGTTGGCAAATACGCTGGCTGTTTCTGCGGCTTCGGGGCTGCCGGCCGAGATCGTGCTCGGGTTCGTGGACGCCGAGGTGAACCGCCTGCTCGATCTGGATACGCGGCGTGAGGTTTCCTTGTGCCTCGTCCCGATCGGGCGCGTATCGGAGAGTCCGCCGTCAACACCGAGAGAGGCTCCAGCGTTAAGCCTGGAGACGATCGTGCTGTCGCAGCACGAGGTCGAATATCCCGCCATGCTTGAGATACACGACGCGTCTTCGCTTGAGTCCGTAGAGGAAGTAAATCAGTGGCGCGGCAAGCCACCAGTCCTTCCATCTTCTGCTCCGGCGGGCGAGGAAGTTCGCCTCCCGCACTTGCCGGAAGAAGAACAACCAAAGGAGACGATCGAGCAGGTAATCCTGCGCCGCAGCTCTACTCGAACGTTCGATAAGGCGGCGTCCATTACACTGGCACAACTCTCAACCATTCTCGACTGTTCCACGCTGGGTCTTCCGGCTGACTTCCTTCAGCCGCCCGGCGCACAGCTCAACGATGCTTACCTGATCGTGCATTCGGTACAGGGGCTCAAGCCGGGCGCTTATTTCTTCCATCGCGAGCGGAACACTGTGGAGCTATTGAAGGAAGGAAACTTCCGCACCGAGGCCTACCGTCTTGGTCTGGAGCAGCAACTCCCGGCGGACGCCTGCGTGGACATTTTCTTTCTGTCCGATTTGAACCGCATTCTGGAGCGATACGGGAACCGCGGCTACCGGGCCATCCAGCTAGAGGCGGGTGCCATCGGCGGCAAGATCTACCTGGTTGCGTATGCCCAGCACCTGGGTGCGACCGGGCTGACCTTCTTCGACGATGATGTAACAAACTTTTTTTCACCACACGCAAAGGACAAGAGTGCCATCTTCCTGCTCGCGATTGGCAAGCCGCTGAAACGCAGACCACAGTAGGGTCAACTTCGGGTCGTCGGCAATCTGAAAGTTAGGCGGAAGCGGGGTTCGAGGACATTGTTAGAAGTCGCGTCCCACAACCGGACTTCTGGCTCGCTTCGCGTGATCGTCTTCTACGGGAGGGCAATCGATGCCCTTCAGACAATGCCTTCGCGTGCTATTGAACTGTGACATCGACCAGGTTCGCGTGCTGGATTGTGCCCGAGGTGGCTGTGACCGTGACAGTGTAATTCAGCGTGGGCGGTGACGCCGGTGGCGGTTGGTTGCTACTGCTTCCTCCGCATCCTATCTGTAAGGCGACAAACGCAATGAAAAGGCTGCACAGCAACCAGGGGCTGCGCCTCCGATTGGGCGACTTGTCGCGAGTCGGGCTCAGCCCAATTAGAGTGAGTCCCAGTAACGGTAGGAACGCAGCGTATAGAGAACCCGCAAGATTGCCTTGGCTGGACGGTATTAGATGAGCCGACTGGGAGGGTGCCGTGACCGTGAGTGTCGAGGTGACCGAATTTGCGCTGGGTGTAACCGACGTTGGGGATAGAGAACACGTTGCCAATGCCGTCGATTGGTTCACCGGAGATGGAGTGACCGCACAGGACAGTTGAACGGCAGTGGTAAACGCCCCCCCTAGAGGAGCAATGGTGATCACGTCCGTTACTTGACCTCCAGCCTTGGCGGTCAAGTTCACGGATGCAGGTTCAACCGTGAAATCGCCGGGCGAACCGAAAGTGGCCGTAACAAAGTCGTCGGAGTTCAGGGTGAGGCTGCACAAGCCTGCGCCAGTGCACGCGTCGCTCCACCCTGAAAATGTACCTCCCGGAGCGGGCGACGCAGTCAGGTTGACTGCTGTCCCGGGTGCGAAGCTCGCTGTGCACGAGGTTCCGCAATTCACGCCTGCGGGGTCGCTTGTTACCGTTCCACTCTCGTTGCCAGCCAGCAGTACCGACAGAAGGTGAGAAGTCGGGGTTGTCCCGCCATCAATCACGGTCACGGTAACGTTGCCACCGCCGCTTGGTGCGTAGTTTAGTACGTAAATCTTGTTCGTCGTAGGGTTGATCGCGAGAAAAGCCGGGTAGGTTGCATTGGGGTTGATGACCGTCGTCACAGCGTTCGTCGCTCCGTTGATTACCGTCACGCTTCCTGGGTGGGAGCACGCGTCGTTTTGACAGCCGGAGTTCGCCACGTAAATCGTGTTGGCCACTGAATTAACAGCCAACCTTTCCGGAAGGACTGCGTTTGGGTCCTTTACGATGGAAATTGCGTTCGTTGCGCCGTCGATTACGGCCACCTCGCCTTTTCCCGTGGCCGTGAGTGCAAAATTTGGGATGGCTACGTAAATCTTATTGGTGGTTTCATCCACTGCGACGGCTTGGGGTGCGACCACATCGGGATCGGTGAGGGTGGTGATGGAGTTAGTGACACCGTCAATGACAGTAACGTTGCCATCATTGGAGCCTGTGGGGTTAAGGTAGAAGTTGCCGTCGTTGGCAACATAAATTTTATTAGTAGCCGAATTCACTGCCACCGCCAGCGGGCTAAAAGCATTGGGGTCCGTGATGGTGGTTGTGGAATTGGTAGCGCCATCGATGACTGTCACGTTGCCCGGGTTGGTGCTAAAGGGTATGGGGATGCTGTTGTTGGCGACATAAATTTTATTCGTTACTGGATTTACTGCAATGGCGGCCGGAGACAGAGAGGATGCGTTGGGATCGATGACTGTAGTGACGGAATTCGTGGCGCCATCAATCACGTAGGTATAGCCAGCCCCGTTCGCTACATAGATCTTGTTGGTTACCGGGTTCACGGCCACGACAATTCCTCCCGCGGCGGACAAATTGGTCACAGAGTTAGTGGCACCGTCAATGACGCCACCAGGGAAGTAGATCTTGTTGGTCGCAGAGTTCACTGCCACGTCCGTGGGGCAGCCGCCCTTAATGACAGTAGTCGCATTCGTCGCCCCGTCGATTACGGTTAAGCTGCCGGAGGGAGGCCGGACGAAGCCTCCGAAGGTGCAACTTGCCACGTAAATTTTGTTGGTGACCGGGTTCACGCCGACCGCTCGCGGTAGATCGGTCCCAACTGGAATCGTAGCGACCACAGTTTGCGCCCAGGCCGATACAGGCAAGACGAGCAACACACCTACCGCGAGAAACTGGAAACTCCGAAGTGGCGATATACGTTCCTTGGATTTCATGACGATCCTCCCGTTGCGTCCGTTCGACGGGCTCTTACCAACCGTTTGTGTCGCGGCGAGCGCTGCTCGGATTTTGGATTGTTGAGCTGCATCATAGTTCCGGAGTAGCCATTTGTGCAATTATCGTGATTGGCGCTGCCGAGAAGCGAGGTGAGCCCAGGAGGCTCCCTCGCTCTCAAAACATCTCCCTGATCGGGATTTCACCTGTCCGTGCCGACCCTTCGCGCATGAGCGGTGATAACGGTTCCCAAGGCGGTGCCGTTGGGCAGCACAGCGGAAGTGAATATCGCGCGCAGCTCGCGGCCATTGTCGTCAAAAACGGTATTCATTGTTCCGGAAAGAATCTTGTTCCCCGAGAGATCGAAGATTTCGAAAGCGAATGTACCAGTGCAGTCGGGATTGACCGTGTAGGTTCCGGAAAACGTCTCGCCGGTGATGACCCCATTCAGACTGGACGTGGCTTCGCCGTTCACCAGCTTTCCGGCGCCGTCCAGAGTGAATACCCCTATAGAATCCCGTGGTCCGATGCCAACAACCATTCCGTTAGTGGTAAATCCCCACTTGCCCGCCACACTGGCGACGGAACATCCGCCCTCATCTTGGGCGCGCGTCGAGGGGGCCAAACTCAGAAGCGTGGCACCCAAAAGAGATACAAACACTGTCCGAAGAAAGGTGTGTTTCATGAGCGTTCTCCGTTTGCTGTTGATTCCGAGTACGACCTCCGACCTGGGTTGCCCCAAACCGGCCTGATCGCCCCTTATCTAATACCGCGCAAAAGAAGGGAAAAAGGGCTCAAATTACACACCGGAAGGCGTCGGGACGGCGACAAGAACTAACGGGGTAGAGGCAATGCTCATACCCTTGATTCAGATAGCTTTAGCCGTTCGGGAGCAATGTTCGGCCCTGTGAAATCTCTTGTAGATGAGTTTTTTACAGTTATATACTTGGCACAATTCATTAGGTCGCTCTCGGGGTCCTGCTGGCACTGTTCAACGCAATGTAATTGAGCGCCTTTTGTTGCGGGCCGTTCCTGCTCGTCCCCCAGGCCCTAATTCACCTGTTCGGGTCTCGCAATGACTCAAGAAGGACAGGGCAGTTCGCGCACCGACCTCGGCCATAAAGACGAAGCCCTGCCCGGTCTGACGCCCGAGCGCTGGCAGAAGATCAAGGAACTGTTCCTCGCCGCTTCTGAGCGAAGTCCCAAGGACCGAGCTGAATTCCTCAATCAAGCTTGCGGTGCTGACGAGTTCCTCCGCGCAGAGGTGGAATCCTTGCTGTTTGCGGAAAGCAAGGCGGCCGAATCTGCGCTCTTAAACACATCGGTGATGCGGCCTCTGGCAGCTCAGGTGATGCCAGATTTAATGGTGGGCCGCCGCGCGGGTGCCTACCAACTTGTCCAACGGATCGGCACGGGCGGCATGGCTGCGGTGTATCTCGCGGTGCGCGCCGACGACCAGTATCAGAAGCAGGTGGCCGTGAAAGTCGTCCGCCCGCAATCGGCTAATGAGGAACTTCTAAATCGTTTTCGCAACGAGCGTCAGACCCTCGCGGGCCTGGATCACCCCAACATAGTAAAGCTGCTCGATGGTGGCAATACCGACGAAGGGCTGCCGTACTTGGTGATGGACTATGTCGAGGGAACCCCCATTGACAACTATTGCGACGCGCACAAGCTCTCGATTGAAGAACGTGTCCGCCTGTTTTGCCGGGTCTGTGACGCTGTGCAATACGCTCATGAACATCAGATCATCCATCGCGACCTGAAACCCAGCAACATCCTGGTCACTCCGGACGGCGCACCCAAATTGCTGGATTTCGGAATTGCCAAGGTTTTTGATCCGCATGTCGCCGCGCAAACGCTGGTCGTAACACAGACCGGCACTCGCCGAATGACTCCGGCGTACGCCAGTCCAGAGCAGGTGCGCGGCGAGGCTGTTACCTCGGCTACCGACATCTATTCGTTGGGCGTTGTGCTCTACGAGTTGCTGAGCGGCCACCGGCCCTACAAGCTGAAGCAAACCACGCCGGCGGAAATCGAGCGGGCCATTTGCGAAGAGGAACCAGAAAAGTTAAGCACTGCCGTAGACCGCGTAGACACCGTAACCGCAGCAGACGGCACCACCGGCACCAACATTACGCCCGAGTTGGTGAGCCAAACTCGCGAGGGAGAGCTTGAGAAACTCCGGCGTTGCCTGCGCGGGGACCTCGACAACATCGTGTTGATGGCGCTGCAAAAAGAGCCGCAGCGTCGCTACGCTTCGGTCGAAGAACTCGCCGACGATCTTCAGAGGCATCTCGACCACTTGCCTGTTCGAGCGCGGCCCAGCACGTTGAGCTATCGCGCTTCGAAATTCGTCTCCCGCCACAAGACGGAGGTCGTCGCTGCTGCCTTGCTCCTGTTCGTGCTTGCTGGAGGGCTCTTGTTCACCGTCTGGGAGTCGCGTCGCGCCGCAGAGCGGGCCCGCGCCGAGATCTACAGCCAGCGGTCGAAGGGCCGGCGTTCCATCGCTGTGCTCGGCTTTAGAAATGCCTCAGGGCGCACCGACACCGCATGGGTGTCCAAAGCTCTCTCTGAAATGCTGACCACCGAGCTGACAGCCGGGGAGAAGATGCGCACGATTTCCGGAGAAGAAGTCGCGCAAGCGAAAATCAATCTTCTCATACCGGACGCGGATTCACTCGGCCGTGCGTCTCTTGGCCGCGTTTACAAAAATTTGGGCAGTGATTTCGTCGTCCTCGGCTCTTATTTGGATTTGGGTGGGGCGGACCGACGCGTCCGCTTGGATCTGCGGCTACAGGATGCGGCCCTTGGGGAAACTGTTGCTGCCATCGCCGAGGAGGGAGATGAAAACGCGCTTCCGGACCTGGTCATTCGGGCCGGGGAGGATCTTCGGGATAGACTAGGGGTCTCAAGAATCTCTGCTGCTGAATCGGCAAAGGTCGAGGCATCCCTCCCACAGAATTCCGAGGCTATTCGGCTCTATGCGGAGGGAGTGGCAAAGCTGCAGAGCTTCGACTATCTCGGCGCGCGGGACTTGCTGGAGAAGGCGGTCATAGCCGATCCGAACAATGCCTTGATTCATTTGGCGTTGGTTGAAGTGTGTGTGCCCCTTGGGTATGAGGCGAAGGCCAAGGACGAAGCTAAGAAGGCCCTTGATTTGGCTGGAGATTTACCCCGCGAGGAGAATCTTTGGATAGAAGGTACATACCATCAGATCGCCAGAGAGAACGAGAAAGCGATTGAGATTTATCGCACTCTATTCACCTTTTTCCCTGACAATTTGAGATATGGGTGGCGTTTGGCTTCGGCGCAAAAAGGCAAGGATGCCGTGGCTACCATTGAGGCGTTGCGAAAACTCCCGGCGCCCGCCAGGGATGATCCTTTAATTGACGTGGCCGAGGCCGACAACGCAGGACGCCTAGGAGAACCCCGGAAGCAAGCCGAGGCTGCCGCGAGAGCCGCGCGCAAAGCGGACGCTAGAGGCGCACGCCTGCTTGCGGCACGTGCGCGCATTACCGAAGCGAGCGCATTGGAACAGTTGGGAGAGCTCGATAAAGCCTTCGCAGAACTGACCGCTGCAAAACAACTTTTGGCCGAACTCGGAGATCGCTACGGGGAAGCTCGGGCGTTAAGACATATGAGTACTGTTTTAGCCGATCAAGCAAAGTTTGAAGAGGCGAAGCAGGCACTACTAGGAGCAATTGACATTGTCCGCCAGGTAGGCAATAGAGCTGTCGAGGCCCAACTCTTGAACAATCTCGCCGATATCCAAGCGCATCTAAACGACGATTCGGGAGCTCTTGCAAGCCTCAATCAGTCTTTGGCGATCTCGCGCGAGTTGGGGTATCGGCATGCCATTGCAGTTGTTCTCGACAGTATCGCGACCAGAGAAACAGATCACCGCCAGATTAAATCAGCCATACCGCATTTCCAGGAAGCACTGGACATTGAACGTGATTTGGGAGATCAGGGCGGAACTGCATCCGTACTTGGCGACTTCGCCGCAGCCCGGGAAGCCGAGGGCAAGATGGCAGAAGCAAAAGCGATGCTGGAAGAGAGCGTTCAGCTCCACCGGCACGCCGGCGCCAAAATCGACTTGGGCATGGCCTTAATTAACCTTGCCAGTTTGCAGGCTAACCGGGGGGAGCTGGCATCAACCAAACAGTCATATTCGGAAGCATTGCAGATTCTCGATCAGAGCAAGAGCCAGATGTATTTGGGCTACGCCATCGCGGGGCTTGGGGAACTCGCGCTTACAGAGGGGGATTTCGACGGCGCCCGCAAACTCCTGGATGAAGCTTTGGCGCAAAGGCAGCAAGTCGGAACCAAGCAGTATATCGCCGAAAGTTGGTTGTCTCAGGCGAACCTTGCGTTGGAAGAAGGGAACGCTTCTAATGCGTCTCAGCTCGCCCAACAGGCAGCGGCGGTGTTTCGTGATAACAAGAGTGTTGATCTCGAATTGCAAGCCGATGCGCTGATTGTGCAGTCTCTGTTAGTCGAGGGAAAGTTATCGGAGGCCGCAATCTTGATTGCAATCACAAGTGAGCGGGCCGCCACACTCGAAGACTTCTCGACGCAGATCATTGTGAGAATAGCCAACGCCAGGGTACGGACTGCTCGCGGCAAGGCGACGGAGGCCGAAAAATTGTTGGAACAGAGTCTTGCGGATACTCGAAAGGCTGGACTGCTAGCGTTACAATTCGACACGCGCCTTGCCTTGGGCGAGGCCGAAATCAAGGCAGGAAACTCCGCTGCAGGCCGCGCCGAGCTAAGAGCCCTTGCGCGAGACGCAAAAGCAAAAGGCTTCGTGCTAATGGCGCGGAAGGCTGCCATAGAAGCAAAACAGCACCAAACGTGACGCAACCATCCTCCAGCGACGTGACTCTTCTTTTGCAGCGCCTTAGCGACGGAGACCAGGACGCTGTTGCCCAATTAATTCCTCTCATTTATGACGAGCTACACCGCTTGGCGGCTTTCCATCTTCAGCGCGAGCGTGTAGACCATACGCTTCAGACGACCGGGCTGGTTCACGAGGCCTATCTTCGCCTCGTGGATCAGAAAGAGGTCCAATGGAAGAATCGAGGACACTTTTTGGCCGTCGCTGCCCAAGCAATGCGGCGCATCTTGGTCGATTATGCTCGGCGGCACCAGGCGGTTAAACGAGGCAGTTCCTCACCAAAGATTTCGCTGGACGAAGTAGTTGCCGTTTCGAATGAAACTGCGCACGAGCTGCTTGTAATAGATGAATTGTTGAATAGGCTTGCGGCTGTTGATTCCCAGGGAAGCCGGATCGTCGAGCTGCGCTTTTTCGGCGGCCTCACCGTGGAAGAAACAGCGGAAGCAATGGGAACCTCTCCCGCCACAGTGAAGCGGGAATGGAGCGTCGCAAGAGCATGGCTCCTGCGCGAAATCAGCAGGTGAAGCATTGTCGAGGAGGGTAAGCTTCTCAGCTCCTGCGCGTATTTGCGTTATAGCACATCAAGAGAAAATCCTTGATTATCCGCGTGCGATTCGCTTCCCTGGGTATAACCCATAATTTCAGAAACAATGCTGTGGCCCAGCTTGCACATATGGTTCATAGACCTCATTGTCCAGAAACGGGGTTCTGGGAAGGCGGTCGGACTGCTACGGACAAGTCGCCTAGTAGGAACTGATCTCCGAGCTTGGCATCGGTCGTAGACGGATTGCGGGAAACCGGAGACAATCCGCTTGCCCGCGAAATTGAAGCTGGCCTGCTACCAACCGTTTCGGACAACAACTTCCCCTTAAATCTGTTGATCCGCCTTTCTTCCACACCGTAGCTACTTGCGCTTTGGTTGAATAGAACATGAGGACCAGACTATGCAATTACCCAAGGACATCAGCGAATACTTGCGTGATTGGGCTCCCGAACTTGGTGAGCGGATTCTGCAGACCTATCCACCGCTGCAGGGCTTCGACGATGCAGCCTCCCCGCTTACCGCCCAACTCCTTCGTAAGCCCTTTCCCGCGCAAACGCTCGCCATGATGGGTGTGGTAAAGCGCTGGAACGAAGCCCGGGGCGCGGCGGTAATCGCGGAGTGTGGGACTGGAAAGACATTGATCTCGCTCGGTGCGGTTCACGTGCACAGTGACCGCAAGCCATTCACGGCCCTAGTCATGGTTCCGCCTCAACTGGTTGAGAAGTGGGCGCGAGAAGCATTTCACACTCTGCCGCGCGTGCGCGTTTTCTTCATCGACGGTCTGCGAACTCCGACGAGTCCCCTAGGCTATGCGGGGGTCAACGAAGTCAGGTTGCGCAATGGCCGCATGATCCGGGAAGGGTTGCGCACCACACTCACGGAGTTACGCCAGCGGAAGACGGCTCGAACTGCTCGCCATCGTTGGGATTCGATCTGCGGATTCCCGGCTCTATTTATCGTGGGACGTGACCGCGGAAAGCTCAGTTACTTCTGGCGACACGCATACGGGCTGGCGCAGTGCGGCCGGTACCAAGGCTCCGTTGTGAACGCGGACACAGGCTGCCCGGTCTATCTGGGCGAGGATGGGGAGCGACTTCTTTCCGTGGATTTCAAGAAGTCAAAGCTGAGCGAAATCTTGGGCAGACAGAATGGTGACGAGGCGGCCAAATCTCGACGCGAGTTGTACAGCGCGTAGTGGCAGGCGGACGGTAAGAAAATCCGGCGTTTCGCTCCAGTGGATTTCATCGGCCGCTACATGCCGGATTTCTTTGACTACGCCACCGCAAATGAGGTGCACGAGTTGAAAGGAGATACCGCACGGGGAAATGCGCTCGGCGCTCTGGCTGGATGCGCGCAACACACAGTGGTGCTCACCGGGACGCTGCTTGAAGGCTACGCCGACGACGTGTTCAACATCCTCTTCCGCATGCATCCGGCGAGGATGGTGCAAGAGGGGTTTGAGTGTGGGGAAGCCGGCGTGCGGATGTTCACCGAAACTTACGGGCTGCTCGAAAAGATCACCGTAATTGAGACAGCAGATAACGCTTGCTCGGAAGGACGTATAACGAGACGTGTTCGACGTTGCCCGGGGGCGTCGCCGCTGCTCTTTGGCCGTTTTCTGATGAGCCTGGGGGCGTTTATTTCACTCGAAGATATTTCAGAGGCTCTGCCGCCTTATCGGTAAGAGGTCGTCAGCGTCGAGATGGACCATCCTCTGAAGAAAGCCTGTCAGAAACTTGAAGAGGACGTGAAAAACGCGCTGAAGGAGCATCGGGGAAATCAGTCGGTAATGAGCGTAGCTCTGAATGCCTTGCTGCTTTATCCCGACCGGCCGTTTCACCTCGGGGATCTGTATGGATGGGAATTCGACCCTGAAACTCAATGGCGGGAAAGATTCCTCATATCTGCAACGCCAGATTTGAGCGAGGACCAAGTCTATGCGAAGGAGCGCCGCTTGGTTGCAGAGGTGAAAGCAGAGCTGACGGGTGGACGCCGCTGCCAGATCTATGCGGTCTACACGCAAAAACGAGATGTGACTCGAAGACTGGAACAAATCCTTCTGAACGATGGAATCCGAGTAGCTGTACTCACCACCGATGTACCTCCTGAAACGCGCGAGGGCTGGTATGAGCGCCAACTTCGCGTTGGGGTGCAGGCGGTGATTTGCCACCCCAAACTGATGCAGACAGGGCTCGACTTGATCGAATTTCCGACGATCCTGTTTTACGAGACTGGATATTCCATCTACGTTCTTCGCCAAGCCAGCCGGAGAAGTTGGAGGATCGGCCAGCATCTTCCGGTGAAGGTGAAATACCTGCACTACGCTGAGGCGATGCAGGAGAGCTGCCTTCGGCTGATGGGCAAGAAGCTGCTCGTCTCTCTAGCCATGGAAGGGAAGTTCTCTTCGGAAGGATTGCAAGCGATGAACGACGAGGATGACATCTTAATGGCCATGGCCCGTGAACTTGTGACAGAGAAAGGAATCGGAGAAAGAGCCGATGCCATCTGGGCCACCCTTCAGAAACAGCAGGAAGACATACTTGGCACACCAGCGAAGGAAGATCCGGAGACTGTGGCCGAGGAGACCGTCGCGGCAATTCAGATCACCAAGCCGGGTTCGACTCAAGTCGACCAGTGGTCTGCACTGAACTCGCCACTGGAATCACCTGGCCGGAGGGATTCCCCGCCATCGACCTCGACGATGCCTGGCGAACAACCGACGTTGTTCTGAGTGACTGGCAAAAGCCGCGATTCAAGCCGAGCTGGAAGCAATCCAATCACACAAGAAAAGGTGGGCACCATGGGTATTCTCGGACTAACACATAACGAGAACGGCAAAGCCCTCGAGAAGTTGCCAGTGACGATCAAAGTCGCCATCGGGGAAGGGCCGACCCCCGATGCTGAGAACAGTAGTCCGCGCGCGCTATTTCATTTCGTTTTCAAGCGGCGAACTATGCGGGGACAGACGGTGTGTTGGGAACCTGCGCCGGATATCGCCGAAGTCTTCGGGGACAAACCGACGGAATTGGCACTGATCTTCCTTCATGACGATCCCAGAGAAGTATGCCCATCGGAATACGCCCTTTGGACCCGAAAGGGCCGCCTGTGTCATGGAGAGCTTGTGCAAATCTCGAACGGCAACACCCCACGCTACAAAATGCAGGCAATCCGGAGGACAACCGTGCATCCGGAGGGAGAGTCCTGGCCAGGAAATCACAAGTATGCGGTTGGACCGAAGGAGGGCCAACCAATCGAGGGTTGCGGTGAAGGCTGCCCCGAACGAGAGAGTGGCAAATGCGGCCCTTCGGCGGATCTCTACTTCATCTTGGAGAAATTCCCGAGCCTAGGCGCCATCTGCCGATTGCACACAGGGAGCAAGACCTCGATTCCCAACTTGTCAAACGCGGTAGCTCAACTCCACAGTTGGAATGGGGGCAGATTGAAATGGGTCAAAGCCATCCTGAAGGTAAGGCCTGAGCTTCGCTGGCATCGTGGGGAATTTGGAGAATGGGAAAGTTCCATCGTCCCCATTCTGAGTCTTGAGATTGGAAGGAGAATGCCGAACAGCTTGGGTACGAATATGAACGATTCAGCAAGGCTGCGTCTCGAGGCGCAGCCGGCTTGCGCCCGTGGACAACGAGGGCCATTTGTCGTGCGCGAAAGCGAAGTGGAACGCGCCCCAGAGATTGCCGATGAGTTCTATCCACAGAACAAGAGCCTTCTGGAGGAGCAAACCGGCGCGATCATTCAAGCTGCTGGGAACGCTGAATTGTGCGCAACGATCTGCGAACTAGCACGGATGCTGGGCTACCACCCAGTCAAGACAAGGATACTGGTGGGACAATGGCGGCAAGACCTTGTGGGGCTCGAGAGGAAGCTGCAACATGAACTGGATGAGGGGCCGCAGGTTCCTCCCGAGAAAGGCGGTGGCAAGCGCTTCCAGCGCCACAATAGCAGGAACGAGCGACCCTTCAACAAAAATGTGAGCGGCAGCGCCTCTTCTACGTCTTCTGGCGTGCACTAACAGGCTCGTCGAACGGTCATGAATGCCGGCAATTTCCCAGAACAGGACGACTTGCCGGGGGAGCCGAGAATAATGCCGTGTCTCTTACCGGCTCTGGGACGACCGCGATTGGAACAGTGTTGAGGCGAGATCACGATTGATTTTCTTTGCTTGAAACGGCGCCGGCGGATACGTTGGCGCCACGGCCGCGTTCAAGGTCCGTGAGCCACTCTTCGAGTATGGTTAGCTGTTGCGGAGCGACGTGGGTGAACACGACCCCCACGCCGAGACTCGGGAACGCGAACACCACCCGGCCAAGGGCGACGAAACGCTGGTTGGCTTGAGTAATCGTGACTTGAATCTCGGTACCTTCCGGTAATGGATTCAACGTGTCAAGAAAGCAGCCGCCGGCGCTCAAGTCGCCAGTCTTGACGCATGACTTCGATCCGGAGGTGGTCTCCAGGAGTTCCGCATCCGCGATGAATTGGTACCGTGGCGTGCGGCGGCGTTCGATGCTCATCGCTTACCTTGCCGGAGACAAAACAGAGCGCGAGGCAAATTCTAAGCGATTGCGCCCTTGCCGTTTGGCGGAATACAGCGCCGCGTCTGCCTGCGAAATGAGCTGCTTTAAGTCCGGAGCATTCAGGCGGTTTCCGTTAAAACCAGCTGCTCCGAAACTCGCCGTCACTGTCAAGCTATTTCCGTCGAACATGAACTTCGTGGCTTCCAACTCTGCGCGTAGGCGGTTAACCACAAGGCGGACGTTCTCTTCTGTGATATGAGAGAGGGAAAAAAGAAACTCTTCGCCACCGACGCGCCCGCATATATCGCTGCTGCGCGAGTGAGATTTCAGAACTGCGGCGACTTTCTTTAGGACGGCATCGCCCGCTTCATGCCCGTACGTGTCGTTGACGGTTTTGAAGTAGTCCAAATCCGCCAACACAATCCAAAGCGTGTGCCCGTAGCGGATCGCTCCGCTGAGTTGGCGGCCCGCTCCATCTTCGATGGCTCGCCGGTTCGGGAGGTTGGTGACAGGGTCGGTTAGAGCAAGCTCTTCCATGAGCCGATTCTTCGCTTCGAGCTGGCGGTGCAGATTTATGAACCTTCGTCCGACTCCGGCGCGCGCGAGCAACTCGCCTTGGTCGAACGGTTTTGTGAGGTAGTCGTCCGCGCCGGCCAGCAATCCGTGAACGATTTCGGATTTCTGGGTCATTCCGGTAAGTATGATGATGTAGGTGTAGGAGGCTTTCGACTGTTCGCGGATGTACTGGCACAGCTCAGTCCCTGAAAAGTCGGGCATCATCCGATCCGTGATTACCAGTGACGGGCGATGCTCGCCGAAAAGACTCATGGCCTCGCGGCCGCTCTTTGCAAACAGCACCGACCACGGCTCTTCTGAGAGAGTCTGTTCTACGAGTTTTCGATACACGGGGGAATCATCGGCGACCAACACCTTGAACACTTCGTAGTGCGGATTCGTTTCTTTGCGGCCTACTGTCATGCGGTTTGAAGCCGCCTTAGCTCGGACAATACGGCTGCGACGCTCTCGGCGGTCAGTTGCCCGCTTTCGTGGAGCGCGCGAAGTTCCGACCGCGTTACGATGCAGCGGTCAACGACGTAGAGGCAGAGATCGTTGGGTGTGACAAACGCACCGGAGACGGGAATACCGAGGTTCTTTAGGGCGCGACCGGGAGCAAACTTGTTTCGATCCGCCATTCGGTCGGGGATGTGCATATGCCTTCTCCGATAGAACTCAACTCGCAATTTTCTGATCGAGGTATTCCGCTAGGACAGGTACATCTCTACTCTATAAATGGCGGGTGCCGCCAATGATTCGCGGGATTGCTCGGAATAACGAGCGCTGAGAAACGCAGTTACGGATATCTTGCCCGCGATCGCGCACGAGGGCTGAGGAACGACCGTAAACTGCGCGGAGACGAACAGCCGAAACCGCGGGCGTAGTCGAGCACCCGCCTTCGAGTCAACTGTCGGCAGCTCTGAGGTCTCCTGGTCCCCAAAAGTTGATTGCTATCCCAAGCAGAAGCATTTTGAGCGCGCCATCTATCACCAACGCGGGTCTCCGCCACGATTGACAGGATCGCAGCGGATGTGGTCGGTATCCCGAGCAGATTTGGGTTTACGCCGGACGGATAAGACTACGCAACTAGAGTGTACGTTGCCGACTGGCTCGCACCAATGGAGTAAATCGTAGAGGAATCTCTAAAGGCAGGCCTCGCGCGCCAGTCGATGGGGAATCTGCCTCTCGCAACAGCACGCGACCGTTTTTCTAGAAGTTATCTCATAAATGGTTTTGTGGCAGGGAAACCACAAACGGGTTGAATGGAATCGGGTGGAAAGTGATGATTTGGCTGAGTTTGGACGGTTTCATCCTGTAAGTGCTGTGCTTTCCGTACTGTCCGAGCATTTATGAGATGGCTTCTAGTATTATCGCGCGCCACTTAGATTCAGACTCTCGTGGGGGTATGGTAGTGGAACCTGGCGAACGGCTAAAAGATCTGCGCGCGCACCTTGGGATTACAACGCGGGAGGTAACTGAGAGGAGTCAGCGAATCGCTGAAGCCGAGGGCAACGAGGAGTTCTCTATTTCCAACGCCTGGCTAACGCAAATTGAAAACACCCACGCCACACCGAGCATCTATAAGCTCTACAGTATCAGCGCCATCTATCACGTGAAGTTCAGCGAGCTTCTTCTGTTGTTTGGAGTCGACCTCCAGACCATCGGGAAACACCAAATTTCGCTCATTCCAGAGCACACCCATTTGACTAGCTTGGATACCAGGGAGGGCGATCGGGCGGTCACACTTCCTCTCCGTTTTGACAAAGCCTTCGATGAGCAAAAGACCAACTTGTTGTCGAGAATGATCCAAGCTTGGGGAGAGCTTCCGGTGTCCTTGGTTCAACACTTGGACATCAAGCACGGGCACTATGGCTATGTCGGTCTTCAAGACTACACGCTTTCTCCGCTGGTGAGGCCTGGCTCCTTTGTGCAAATCGAGCAGAAGCTCCGCAAGGTACGTGCTTTCAAGTGGCGGAGCGAGTTTGAACGCCCCATCTATTTTATCGAACTCCGCGATGGCTACGCCTGCTCCTGGTGCGAGGTGCAGGGGAATAAACTGCTCCTCGTGCCGCACCCGCTCTCTCCCTGTAGCATCCGGCAATACGTTCACGGAACGGACGCGGAAATTCTCGGACAGGTGACCGGCATAGCTATGAGAATTGTCGAGGCCAAGAACGACGCATCCGACCAGACCACAGAGTTGGTGCGGAGATCTTGACGTTTGGCTACCGTGGTCGGGCTGGTCGGTTTTGCAAGCAAACATACAGAACATACAGGTGGTCCGCGCCTTGTCTAAGAAAGCGGTGTAAATTCCAAAGAATCAGGCGCGGGTAATTGGCACAAGACTTCAGAGCATCTGCTCCGATCCGCCTGTGGCGAAGGGCTCGACTTCCCTGGAACTGGTGTTGGGTTGTGCCGTTAACCCCCCTGTCTCCACTGGTTTAGGGCGTACGCGTTGAATTTCATAGTGTTTATGTGGCGTCAAAGTTTAGAACATGTGCGGTGACGTCGCATTACATGACAGCTAATCCCCATCCACGAGCCGGATCAACAGAGCATCTCGATTACAAAACCAACCAGGAACCACATCCAGACAGCCCAATCCTTTCAACAGGTTAAAGTCAAGAACAGCCAGCCACCCGAGGGGGATGTCAAAATGTTTATTCTGCTGAAGGGGCAGCGATTTCGTTGTCAGAATCCGGGCTGCCGAGCCGAGATTGAAGTTACACGGGATTCCGTCGGAGGCGGATCGAATCCGAGATGCTGTTGCGGGGCGCTAATGAAGAAGCTCTACTCTAGACCGAATTTCAGAGAGATCGACACGAAAACGGGAGAGACGATATTTGCGAAATAGTCCGTGAGCAGATCAGCCTGAGTCTGATCTGACTTGGAATACAACCGATGCTGGGTACGCTAGGTCTCTTGATTTCCGCGATGACTCTATTGGGCGGCACTCTCCTCCTCGCCAGTCCAGCCTCTGGTCCCGAGGTGACTCAGACGGTCCGGCTTCTTGCCGGAGCTGTCTTCGTGTCGCTCGGTTCGTTAACTCTACTCTATACGGTGAAGAATTGGTGGCGATGGAGAAGAAACTACAAAGCGGCGTTAAGTGCGGAAATTGAGAGCGCAGAAAGTCGCGTGCAGAGTGCATAGGCGCTCACTTGGAGTTTGGCCTTGATAAAGGACTAACTTTGTCATGCAGCGCGCAATGCCCGGAGATGTTGTGCCCAACGCTCCACAATCTCGGCCTTCCTCGAAGCTGGCACGCGGGTAAGTAAAGCCCCCCCCAAAATGGATAGATCTTCAACAAGAATTTTCGCGTTCCTGAGCGCATGAAACGTGGCGAACGGTCCGAGAATGAAAACAGCGATCCTGACAATCTTCAAGTAGAGCAACGCAATCAAGGCTGCCGACGCAACCGTCACCTCCTCTCGAAACGTGACCGGGAGACCGTCGCCCACCAAGAACCGTCGGAACTGCCAGAGTACGTTCACGTCACTGCGAAGTTCTTCCAACCACATCAGCACAATTCGACGCCGGTCCCTTCGAAAGCGTTCACTCGTCCGTCTTAACTCTGGCTTGCCCCGGAGTTTTCGGTAGTCGCGGTCTCCGAGCAGGGTATCCAGATCGAGGATGCAAACCGCCGAGAGGCCGGCTATAGACAGATCGATGTGCTTGGGTGCAGGAGTTTCGGCTGCGGGGGCATCAGTCCTGATGAAGAAAAGAAACAGCAATAAAAGACAAATTACGGAGATCAGGATACTGACGAAGATAGCAGCCATCAGCCGGCACCTACTCGCAGCAGTTTCCTAATTCTGACCCAAACGTGTAGCCACTCCATTTTCCACTGGGGACATGGAATTCCGTCGGCGCTCTCGCGTCGAGGCGGTGGGGCGTATTCCCAGAATGCCCAAAACCATAATACGACCATACCGACGAACGTCATGGGTGTCAGCACTCGCCAATAGCTACTGAACCCGCGCAGTAGTTGCAAGCTAGCAAAATTGACCACGCGTAACAATAGATAGATTCCGAATCCTAAACCGAGCCCGCGGAGATTTTTACCTAGAGGGATTCTGTAATACCAAGCGACCGCAGCGGTCGCTAATAATAGAAGTGCTTGCGCAAGGCTGACGTATTGCTCGACGACAGGAGAGAAATGCAGGTAGAGATAAGGGAGGGATGATGCTTGCTTCCAGCCAAGGAACACAATGGCAGGAAGTGTGAAGAGCACGACAGTCATTACTATTCTCGACGCAATATCGTAAAGCGTGGAGCGTCTGGGGAAGATGCCACGAAAGAACTCCCAGTTGACGAGGAACCGCAAGCACAAGGAAATCGACGCGATTCGCCAATACGCGTCCGCAAACCATTCTGGTCTGGAGCGATCAATGAGAAACAAGACAATGTTGCTCAGCAAGTCGAAAGCCACAAAAGCTGTGACATGCGGATAGCGAATGCATTGTCCGTGCCTTGCGAGCCGCCAAAGAAGCAGACCTTCGAGGAGAATGGCAGAACAAGGAAAGAGATAGCGTAGGGCATGCATAGCTCTCGCGATTCTACGCGAGTCGAGGGGGAATGGAAGGGACAACCGCTTTGCCCCTTCCACCGAGGTTTATTGACCGTCTGAAGGAGGCGTAGGAGGAGGAAAAGGAGGCGGCGGGGGCCAACCTCCTTTGAATCGATCTTGTCCTCTGCCCCATGCAGCGTTTTCAACGATAAGGCTCATAAACAGAGCCTCCTTTCTGAAAGATAGCTCGACCCTAACAATCAAGGAGGCTCTGCCGCGAAGATGACGGGAGTTTTCAGTTTGCTGAACGGAGTAGAAGGAGCAGCTCGAAAATTAATTTAGGGGTTGGAATCTAGGTCGAAAATCGCTATAAGGAAACCATTATGTTGGGTGGGAATTTCCTCGAACAGTACGTGGCCAGGGCGGTCCGTTCGGCGGACACCGTATTTCAGGGCCTAGTATTCCTTGGTTCTCTGCGCGATGTGTACAGCGGCCGGTATGTGCACGAGGGCTGGATGGAGATTGCTTCGTCAGCGCAGGTTTGTGAGGTGGTGAAAAAGGCGCATGAGACTTCGTTCGACAATGTGTTGCACCTCTCGATCATAGAACTCTGCAACCAACTGCGATTTCATTTTAAGTCGATCAAACAGGGCGAAGAGGAGGCTTCGCTATTGTGGCTGGAAACCGAACTGTTCCGCTTTCTTGTCCCTCCGGGATGCCCTCCGATCGCGCGCGAAATGTTCTTCTCGAATATTCGGACCGCATTGGAAGTCCTCGCCCTCGTACCTGATTGGCGCGAGCTCACCGGGCCAGTGGCATTGCAACACTCACAACCTGACCAATTACGTCCGCCTCCGTCGACAGATTGAACGTACGGATCGGAGCCGCGGAGATGGGATGCGGAATAATCATAATCTGCGGGCCGTCGACGCGGCACCAGCCGCACAGATAGCCGTCCCTCGTTTCTACAAGATAGATGGGTCGCTCAAATTCGTTGTGCCAACCTCCGCTGGTTACGCTTCGACGCCTCTCATCAATCATTACCAGCGAGCCCTGCCGCAGTAAGGGATACATGGTGTCATCTTCGAGCCCGATATAGGCGTACATGTTTTGCCTGGGATTGCACTCAAGAAGGAATGCGGCTGGAATCTCACCCCAAAGCGCGACGGCCTGATTGATAAGTTGAGTCTGTTCCCATTTGAATGAAGGGTCTAGCCGCACCGGCACTTTCACCAACGCGTCGAGACCGTATAGTTCGGCAGACACCGGTCGCGTCGCTGCCAACCTGATTTCGGCGCGGTACTTATGGACACGATTGGGGTCCACGCCGCAGGAGCTGAGGATCTCGTAGAACGAAAGCCCGTAAATTGCGGACAGGGTGAATATCTTGAAATGACTGGGTGTTTCGTTGTCGTTCTCAATTTGCGCGAGGCGAGCCGCCGAAAGATAAAACCGGCCATTCCGTTCTCTTGCGGCGATTCTTGAACTCAATTCTTCGACATCACGGAACCCCAGTTGCAGGCGCATTCTGGCCTGCTTCAGGAAATTCCCAGGAGACTTGTCCAAGGGTTCGGCGGCTGAACGCATTGCGGTGAACGGGCATTATACGGGTCTTACCGGAATCAAACAAATCGCCGAGATAGCTACGCGCTGTTCACTTTTCTGAACACAGCTCGGAGCGAGAAATCGGCGACAAGCGACGAACGTGGCGCATGGCGGGGAGGGGAAGGCGACCAGATATCGGAAGAAGAAGCTCCCGGGCGTTCCTGTTTCGCTTGCAGGGTGTTTGGGACGGCTCCGGCAGAGACCGGATAAACAGCCTGCGAGCGCTGCTCCTCAGGTCAGACGAGTGCAACGCGCGGCCGCGATCTATATTTCTCTCCGGACCTTTTTGAGGTCGCTGATACGTAAGAGCCGCCTCGCGTGGCAATTTGGCGACGCCGAAATCCGATGACAATGGGCTTGTCTCTCTGACGGCCACTCCTGATAAGTGACGAGTGGGCGTCTATGTCCTGATCAATCCGCATGCCGGGAAAGTAGCTTCTAGCGCGAAAGCGGCGCTAATATAGGCCAGCAGGCCTGGTCGAAAAGCAACATGCTTTGGGCAGGTGTCCGGTATGGGAGCCCACCGTCAACCGCGTGGTCTGAACGCGTGTGCAATTGCTTTGTTTTGCGACCACGGTTTGAGGTTTGACACCGCATGCTCCCGGCTGCGGGTACGCCGTAGCAACCGCAATTTGCACTGCAATGACGGCGGCGTTCGCTTCGTAGGCCGAGGCTCGGTTGCTGCGCGTGTTTGTGCGTGCGCCTATAACATTCCTCATATCAATAGGTTGGAGGATATTTGTTGTCGTTAGCAAAGTTGATTAATGCTGTCTGGGCGATCTCTGCCAAGGCATGGCTGAAGAACCTAGTGCTCACAATTTTTTCGGTGAAACTGGTGCGGTTATTAAAGTGAGCAGGGAATCCAAAACGGAAACCGAGTCCGACTTGATAGATAGCATCGGGACATCTTGATCTCTAAGAGGAGAACGGATGATCGCCATGCGGCGGGGGCAGTACTATCGCGGTCAGAATCCGGAGTGTCGCGCTGAGACCGAAGTTACAAAAGAATCGATCGAGGGGATGTCAAATCCCAGATGTTCTTGCGGGGCCCGATGAAGAGACGTTACACCAAGCCTCTTTTGCGAATATTCGACAAGCATGAGGCACCTCGAGCAGAGTTTTTTGAGAAACGGACATAGTACTGCGGGTTCATTCGTAGCGCTGCGCGAGCCCGCCCCGTGGCAAAGCGAATGTTAGACAAGCTCGGCTTATCTTTTGCGTTCCTCTCCCTTCTCACGGGCAACTGCCTTCTTTACGATGCAGTTTCCATCTCGGATCCGACGCAAATCGGAATGGTCACCGGTCTAGCGGTCTTCTTTTCACTTGGGTTGGTAAGCATTTCGTTGGTCGCGAGAAACTGATGGGAGTGGAGGAAAGACCACAACGACACCGCGAGACCCATTTCCGGCTAGAACGCAACGGGAGTTTTTTCGCGAGTTCGTGGTCAAGGCCTCAAAGAAAACGGCTCGTCGTTTCGAGAAGAGTTAGCTTTCTATGGATCTCCTCGAATGAAACGCAGAGATGGCGGACCTGAACGGAGCGCAATCACTCGTGTAGAGACGCGAACTTACATCCGAGTCCGGTGATTTTTTGCGGCCAGCGATGCAGCGGAACGAAATCTGAGCGTCATCCGGTCATCGCTACCGTCAAGAACCTTGGCAAAGCCTGGACAACTTGAGCGTTATTGCGGAAATTCAGACGTGCTCTGGGCAAACGAAAGGGCAACCGGTTCGGAATGAAGATGGAAGTAACTGACGGGACTGGCCTCGGCAGCGCAAAGAATGAAACTTTTTCAGTTCCGGCTGCCGTCATCCGGGTTTTGATCGTAGACGACGAACTCGCCACGCGGAAGCTGCTCGTTGCGATGTTGGCAGAAGCGGGACTCTCGTGCAACGCCGCCGGGTCGGCACAAGAGGGCCTGGCGGTCCTCGAGAGAGAACCTGTGGACGCTGTGGTCTCTGACCTCCAAATGCCCGGGGGCTCTGGTATGGAATTCCTCGCGGAGGTGCGACGGCGGCACCGCTGTCTGGCTTTCTTAATGATCACCGGCGTGGACGACATTCAAGTAGGCATCGAGGCAATGAGAAGGGGTGCCGACGACTACCTCGTCAAGCCCTTGCAGATAGAAGTGGTACTGGCAAGTCTTGGGCGCGCCTTGGAAAAGAAGCGTTTGGAGCAGGAGGTGGACAACTATCGTCGGCATCTCGAGGAGATGGTCAAAGAACGGACGGGACAGCTCGAAACGGCGCTGTGCCAGGTCGAGCGCGGTTATGAAGACACCCTTGAGGCCCTAGGTGCGGCCATCGATCTTCGCGACAGTGAAACGGCTGGACACTCTCACCGCGTGGCGGTGTACTCGGTCAGGATTGCCAAAGAACTGGCTGCTACACAACAGGAAGTGCAGACTATCGCCAGGGGAGCGTGGCTGCATGACATCGGCAAATTGGCAATACCCGATGCGGTCCTGCTGAAACCCGGAGCTCTCACCGAGCAAGAATGGACCATCATGCGGAGCCACGCGCGACTCGGGTTTGATCTTGTCAAACGCATCCCTTTCCTTGCCGATGCCGCAGAAATCATCCTGACGCACCATGAGCGTTGCGATGGTAGCGGGTATCCGCGAGGCTTGAGAGAAGCCGACATTCCGCTTGGGGCGCGAATATTTGCGGTGGCAGACACGGTTGACGCGATGACCTCGAATCGCCCCTATCGTTCTGCTCTCCCGTTTGAAGAGGCTCTGGAAGAGATCCGGCGTGGCTCGGGAAGTCGCTATGATCGTCACGTGGCTGGCACGTTTCTGAAAACTCCCATTGAAAATTGGAAGGCGCTCCGGCGTTCTATCGAGGACTCCTCCGCGGCAATGCGAGAAGACAAATGCTGAAATCTACCGAGGCCGGTTCGCGAGGCTATTTCGCGTCGTGTGCCTAAATCGGCTGCCCTGTTGCTGCTGCGGAAGAAAGCCAATCGTCGAGAACCGTTAGCTGGTCCGCGGGGACATTTAAGAAGGAAAGGCCCATGCCCTCACGCTCCACGGAGTATGTGACTCGGGCATCCGTTAGAAAGCGCAGTCCGCGGTATCTAATTTCTATGAACAGCAGCGCGCCAAAGGGGAACGTTTGACTTGTGCGGACGTAACATCCACCTTTGCTTAGGTTCAGTATCTGGCCCCAAATCTCGCTCCGGGAATTCCAGTCGGTGGCGAGGATTGTCGCCACGAAGCGAATTCGCGGTGACCGCCTGACCGGCGAGTGAGCATTACTCACGCTTTCTGCTCCTGCAGCAGCGTTCCCCAGATCGCTCCGCCAAGGCAATGATGCCTGACGAGAAATAGGGCAGCGTGCCAGAAACGATTATGCTTGGCTTACTAATCAGGCCTAGCGCAGCGGGCGAGTTCGACGCCGCAGGCATTCTGCTCGGAGGACCAGCGCTCGGCCACTTTCCCACCCCCGTCGAGTGCTCCTGCGTAAGCACGCGACAGCCGTTCGTGGTTTCCCGGAACGATTCGCACCCCGGTGTAGTGAGTCGGTTCCCTTGCCTGCTCGCTATTCCGAGCAATCCTACAATTCGTTGGTTGGCCCCCTAGGCTGTGGCTTAGGGTGCTCAGATAACAGTTAGAAAACCATGAAGAATGACCGCTAGAGTCTGATGAGGGCTATGGAGTCCACTGCGCCGGCGAGCCAGGAACATTCGGCACTCCGAACTCAAGCGTCTCTTGCAGTGTCAGACACCGGGCATCCGGCCGACGGTCTAGGATTGACGTCAGTGCCGATCCCACGAAAGCAGGCTTTTTCAGACCGCGTCATACCAAGGGCTGAAGATGGGCGATGAAACCAAGCCTGGCGTTGTTCCTGAATCCACCAAAAAACGAGCTTCCCAAGAGGGACAAGTGGGGGCCGTGGGCCACCTCCGCCGGATCGAGCGGCGGGAATGGTGGCTTTGGACCACGGCGGTAATCATCACCTTATTGTTGACGGCGGGCATGCTTTCCTTTTTGCCTCCGATTTTGCGCTCCGGAGAAACAGAGGCCGCGTCGAACTTGCGGCGGGCCCTGCGCGGCCTCGTTGGCATTGTGCTGCTGTTCGATGTGTACACGGTCTATCAACAACTCCAACTGCACCGAACCAGGAGAAGGCTGCTCGAGCGCGAGGAACTCTTCCGGCTGATCACTGAGAATGTCGCGGACATGATCGCGGTTGTCGACATGGAAGGTCATCGCCTCTACAACAGCCCTTCCTATCACCGGCTCCTCGGTTACACCGAGGAGGAGTTGAAGGCCTCATCCTCCGTGGACCAAATTCACCCCGACGACCGCAATCGAGTTCGAGAGGCCGCCGACGAGGCGCGCCGGAGCGGAGTGGGCCGGCCACTCGAATATCGCATGCGCCACAAGGACGGTACCTGGCGCGTATTGGAATCCACCGCCAGTGTCATTCGCGGGCCATCCGGCGAGCCTGGGAGGTTGGTGATAGTGAACCGGGACATTACCGAGCGGAAGGAAGCTGCCGAATCCCTCCGCTTATCGGAAACAGGTTTTCGATCCATGATCGAAGACGCACCCTACGGCATCTACAGGGCCAGCATCAACGGCAAGCTTCTGAGCGCAAATCCCGCCCTACAAAAGATCCTGGGCTACGAGAAGCTGGACGAACTGCTTGGCGCCAGCCTGCCCAGGGACATCTTCCGCAGCCCCTCCGACTTCAGCGGACTCAAGGAGTTACTCGAAAACGCAAGCGAATTCAAAGACGTTGAATTGGAATTGAAGCGCAGGGATGGAGCCCCTATCACCGTCAGGTGTACTGGTAAGAAAGTAAAAGCCGAATACCAGGGTGAGCCTTGTTTTGACGTATTCGCGGAGGACGTCACGGAAAGAAGAATCCTCGAGCGCCAGTTGCGGATGGCGGGCAAGATGGAGGCCGTCGGGCGTCTTTCCGGAGGAATCGCCCATGACTTTAACAACCTCCTCGGTGTGATCATTGGCTATAGTCAAGTCCTGAAACGAAAACTCAGTTCCGACGTTCAGATGTTGGAGTGCGCAGAAGAGATCGAGAAGGCCGGACAGCGCGCGGCGTCCTTGACCCGGCAACTTCTGGCCTTCAGCCGCCAGCAGATTCTGACGCCATCAATCCTACAGCTCAACGACCTCGTGCTGGATATGGTGAAAATGCTGCCCCGGCTGCTCGGGGAAGATATCACGGTGAGCACATCCTTGAGTTCGGACTTGGGTATGGTCAAAGCTGATCAAAGCCAAATCGAACAGGTGATCATGAATCTAGCCGTGAATGCCAGGGACGCCATGCCGGAAGGTGGTGCCCTCCGAATCGAAACCGCGAACGCGGAGTTGGATCAAGCCTACTCTTGGCAGCATGCCGGAGCGAAGCCGGGGCACTACGTCATGCTCGCTGTCATCGACTCGGGGACCGGCATCGACGCGGAAACTCTCACTCACGTTTTCGAGCCTTTCTTTACGACTAAGGAGGTCGGGAAGGGCACTGGCTTGGGTTTGGCCACCGTCTACGGCGTGGTCAAACAGAGCGGCGGTTATATCTGGGTAGACAGCAAACCTGGGGAGGGCGCTAGCTTTCAGATTTTCTTGCCGCGCTTCACGGAACCGGCCACCGAGACCGCGTCGACAACGCCCTCCGTTGAAACCATGGGCGGAACAGAAACAATCTTGCTGGTCGAAGACTCGGAGCCACTTCGCAAGCTGACACAATCATTTCTCCAATCGCATGGCTTCCAAGTTCTCTCGGCGCAGGACGGAGAAGAAGCCTTGCGCTTGGAAGCTCAGCACTCGGGAAAGATCGACCTCTTGCTGACCGACGTAGTTATGCCCGGCATGAACGGAAGGGTTCTTGCCGACAAGCTGTTGCCGAAACAGCCCGGCATGAGAGTCCTTTACATTTCGGGATACACCGACAGCTTTGTCGCCCGGCACGGAGTGCTGGAGCTAGGGATGGTTCTCCTCCATAAGCCCTACACGGAAGAAGTGCTGATCAGCAAGGTGCGCGAGGTGTTGAGCCCAGAAACTACAGCCGCTCGAAAGCCAGAATCCAGCCGATTCTCAAGTCCGGATCGAACCAATCCAAGATAGCGGGAGCCAGGAGATGAATAAACTTCTCGTCGTGGATGATGATGATGCGATGCGTCGGGTGATTCGTCTGAACCTCGCAGACAGCTATGAAATCATCGACACGGGTGAACCGGAACATGCTTTGGCCCTGGCGCTGGAGCATAAGCCGGCGGCGATTTTGTTGGATCTGCGCATGCCCAAGTACTCCGGCTTTGAACTTTGCCAGACTTTTACCTCCTTCAGCTCTACGCAAATGATCCCCGTGCTAGTGATCAGCGGAGAGGCCGGAGCCAAAACCAAGCAGTTCTGCCGCGATTTAGGCGCAGTGGCCTACTTTGAAAAACCCGTTGACTTCGACCTACTTCGCGTTCGGCTAGCTGATTTCTTACAGACCCGGCGCAAGGAACGGCGGTCGGAAGTGCGGGTGCGCCTGAGAGTTCCGCTCCGGATCATCGGAACGGGCGAGAATGGAGAAGAAGTCGACATTCGCACGACCACCGAAAACGTTAGTCGGAGCGCTTTCCTGTGTGCCTGCGCAGCGGCAATGTCGGAAGGTTCCATATTGGAGGTCTATCTGGTGAGCGCGCAGGACGAGCTCGTTGGAAAAGCGCAAATTATTCGCTCGGAATGGAGGGACACTGCCTACCCTCGATATGCGTGCCGGTTGACCGAGAAGACCGGCCACTGGGTCTTGGACTAACCATTCCATCCGCTTCGTCTCCCTTTAGTTCCCCTAACGATAGTGTGCAGGCCCTGGCGAGCGTTGTTTCGCTGTCAAATCGGAGAGCGGGAGTGCTGCGGGACTCCGCCATCTGGCGGCCCCTCGCTTCGTCAATTCCTCAGCCTAGCTGGGTTTTCAGTGCTCGCGGTCACCATCGCCTCGAGCTTGAAGTCCTGCTTGCTAACCGATTCCACTGTTCCACGCTCGGTTCATCCGATATTTCAAGCGCTGTGCACATCCACAAGTCCGGCGGCGAGCATTTTTTCGAGCAGATTTATTAGGTCGCGTTCACACTGCTCTGGCTCCAATTCGTACGCCTCCAGCACGGAATCCTGAAGGTCGCCGATACTGCGGGGCTCGGTTAGTAGATCCCAAACATGCGCTCCTACGGGATTCAGGCTGTAGAACACGCACTTCTTAAAGTGCAGGAGCCTCAGCTCGTCGCCTAAAGCTATAGAAACCTGGCGCCTGGATCTAGCGACAATTGAATGCCGAGACAGAGGTTTGCTCATCCGGCCCATTCCGATTGCATCGCCGGCTCGAAGTCATTCCTCGAACTGGCGCCAGCGTACCCAGCTATGCTAAATGGCGTCCAGCTCCTATGCCATTGAGACTTTCACTCTGGTCAGTGTCCCAACCAAGGCTGGAATGAAAGCCGACGTTGAGAATATGGGGCGTGGCGGTTACTGCCTTCAGAGTAGAAGGCACCACTTTGCACTTAGGGGCGCTTTGCATTCTATGTAGCTGCTTATTCACACAGAGGATTCGACCAGTTGCTTTTGAACTGTGACACCGCTCAGGGCTACCGTCTTCGTCGTTCCTATGAATTGTTTGCTCTCGGGCCGCAACCGGTCAAGAGAATGGCGATCTCTCTCGGATCGCGCGCGCTACGCCGCAGGTTTTGTGCCGCGAGTTCTTCTACTCGCTGCAAAGTGGGCCGCCTAAGAATCCGCAGGCAGATCTCAGTCGAAGGGACCGGATCTCTGTTCAGTACGCTGGCGCTGGCATGAATTCAATGCGATTTCGCCCGTCGCGTTTGGCGGAATACAGCGCAGCATCCGCCATCTCCCGGAGTCTGACAAAAGTAGATGCTTTTTGACTTCCTTCGAAGCCCGCTAGGCCAAAGCTGGCCGTCACTGCAACCGTACACCCCGCGAACGTAACCGGCGCGCTCGACAGTTCAATGCGGATGCGCTCGATTACCCGCAGGGCGTCCTCCTTCTTCGCATGCGTCAAGACCAAAAGAAATTCCTCCCCGCCGAGGCGGCCGCAGAGGTCGCCGCGTCTCAGTGAGCTCTTGAGGATTTTCGCGAACCTTTTCAGAACTGCATCCCCGGCATCATGTCCAAAAGTGTCGTTCACCTGCTTGAAATGGTCGAGGTCAGCCAGGGCTACCCAAAAAGGAAAGCCGTGCCGAGCGGCGCTGCTGAGCTGGGTGCCTGCCCAATCTTCAATCGCCCGCCGGTTCGGCAGGCCCGTAAGGGCGTCGGTGAGCGCAAGTTCTTCCAGTTGTTTATTCTTGCCTTCAATCTGCCGCTGTAGTCCGGTAATTCTCGCTCCTGCGCCAACCCGAGCCACGAGTTCCCCGCGGTGAAAAGGCTTGGTCAGATAGTCGTCGGCCCCCAACGCGAGGGCCTCCACAAGATTTTCCTTGCCGGTCTGGGCGGTGACTACGACGACGTAGGTGTAGGGATTCTTGCTGCTCGATCGAATGCGCTCGCAGATGTCCTTTCCCGTCAGGTCGGGCATCGTCCAATCGGTGATGACCACGACGGGTCTATGTTTCTCGAACAGCTCAATCCCTTCGCGGCCGCTGCTCGCCAAGAGGACGGTATACCCACTCTCCACGAGCGGCAGCTCGACCAGCTTTCGAGCGACAGGTGAGTCGTCGATGATCAGCACTTTGAATCCTTTTTCAGCCAGGGACATATGCTCCTCCAAATCTGCCAATCTCGCCACGAAGTCCACGAGGTCTGCTTACGACGCTTGGGCCTGACCCTGAGTAAGGCAAGCGCTGGGCCATCCCTACACGGACGGTATGTCCTCTATTTTCAACGAGATAACGACTGCGCGTGGATGTCAGGAGGAATTCGAAATGTCTGGAAAACAAACAGCCTGTCAGGGATCAAGGCAACTCTTACAGCCCGAATCGCGTTGCCGGCAGCTGGCTACGTAGAGGCGTTCCCGTCGTCCGGCGGGTTTGTTGATGCGGCAACATTGGCTGCTGGCGATTCGCACTCGCCCAAGATCCGATACAGTTTCGCCCGGCTGACTCTCAGCACTTCCGCAGCCCGTACTTTGTTTCCACCAACACTTTCTAACACGCGAAGCGTGTGGCGTCGTTCCACCTGCTCAAGCGTAGAAGAGGTGTCACGCTCCTGAACTGCAGCCTGCTGTCCCTCACGGAGATATTGCGGAAGGTCGCCAATGTCGACCATTTCTCCCTCGGCCATCATGCAGGCGTTTCCGAGCACGTTTTCAAGTTCTCTGACATTCCCCGGCCAAGCATGCCGCGCCAGCAAAGCCTGCGCGCGGCTGGTGATTCCTCTCACCGGTTTGTCGTATTGTTCCGCGAACCGCTTTACGAAATGCCGTATGAGCAGCGGCAAGTCTTCTTTCCTCTGGGAGAGAGACGGCAGCTTAACTTCCACCATCGAGAGGCGGTAGAACAGATCCTCCCGAAACCGTTCATTTTTCACCATAGCCTTGAGATCGCGGTGCGTGGCCGCGACCACCCGTACATTTACCCGGCGGGCCACCGGCGCTCCCACCCTCTGAATTTCTTGATTCTGCAGCACTCGCAACAGCTTGGCCTGCGTCGAAGTAGTAAGCTCAGCTACTTCATCCAACAGGACTGTCCCTCCGTTGGCTGCTTCAAAGACACCCGGGCGATCCTGGACCGCTCCGGTGTAAGCGCCCTTGACATGCCCGAAAAGCTCGCTCTCCGCGAGAGTTTCGACCACCGCCGAGCAGTTGCAAGTCACAAACGGTCCCTCGCCGGCCGGACTGAGTTTATGCAATGCATGGGCCGCAAGTTCCTTCCCGACTCCCGTCTCACCGGTCAACAGCGCTGTGCGGAAGTGCGGCGCAACGCGGCGGATCCGATCGAATACCTCCAGCATCGCTGCGCTGTGTCCAACCATAGAAGCGAACTGGGAATTCTCAAGAAGTTCCTGCTCTAGCTGTAAACAGCGCTGCCCTTTGCTTAGTTCCGAGAGGAGTAAATCCACCCGCTTCTGCAGCTTTGCTACGTCGACGGGTTTCGTGAGGTAATCGGCGGCGCCTTTTTGGATGGCCTGCACCGCGAATTCGGTGCTGTATTCGCCCGTAAGCAAAACGACCTCAATCGCCGGGCTGAACTCGACGATCCTTTCCAGCGCCTCTAGTCCACTCATTCCCGGCATCATCAAATCGACCAGGACAAGTTGCGGACGCTCTTGGTACACCCGCTCGAGCCCCTGCTGTGGACTCGTGAAGGTAGAAACCACGACGTTGTCCTGCGAGAGGGCTTTCGCGACGAATTTGAGGTGTTGCTCCTCATCGTCGATGGCGACAACTCGTAATGCGGAGCCAGCGGAAGCGGACATTCAAAATACCCAGGAAACAAAGAAAACGAATTCTCGGACGTTGACGGCTGCCCTTATTGTAATCCTCCCCGGACCATACTCTCTGCGATTCGTGAAGATCCGATGACACCTGCCTGGTTCTTATTCCGACCAAATATTTTATCTTTGGTTGTTATTCTAACCAGTGATGGATGACTTAATTAACACATCAAAGGCAATTTCGGCGATGGGCGCGACCCCTCGCTGTTATAAATCATTATATGTCCCTACGTGTGTTGAAAAGCTTTCTCCTTGAGCGACGGACGGCGGCGAACAGCATACCCATAACATCCTGGTGGATAGTCATCCTCAGCGTGATCGTCGCTGCGACGGCGTCGTTATCGGCCCGCGAATGCAGCCAGACGCCGAACTGGCAGGCGCAGGTGCGCAATTACGCGCAGGCGCGGGATTGGCAGTCGGCGATGCGGCTCGTCGACGAAGAAGTAGCCCGAGCGCCCCAGGACATGGACGTGAGAGCTTGGCGGGCGCGCGTCCTCGCGTGGTCCGGCCGTCTGGCGGCAGCCGAAGCAGAATACCTCGAAATCCTGAAGGTCACCCGAGCGGACCCCGATGATTGGATGGACTTGTCGGGCGTTTATTTGCGCGAAGGAAAGGTTCAGGAAGCGCAGCAAGCGATCGATACCGCCGAAGGCCTCGATCCGAAACGTGCGGACGTGCACGCGGCGCGCGCGCGCGTGCTGCGTGCTGCGGGGAAACGTGACGAAGCACGAACGGAGTTTGAGAATGCGCTCAATTTGGACCCCACCAGCGCGGAAGCACGCGACGGATTGCTTTCCGTGCGCAGCGAACCGAGGCAGGAACTGCGGTTCGGAGAGGACAACGATCTTCTGAGTTTCACGAACGACTACCACGCGGAATGGGTAAGCCTGGTCTCACGATGGACTTCGCGATGGACCACGAATCTCGCTGGAGACCTTTATCAGCAGGCGGGAGTACAAGCGGGAAAGTTTGTGGGGAGCGTCACTCTGCGGCAATCGAATTGGGGCGCAGCGACGGTGGGCGGAGCGATTGGCCACAACCAGACGGTGATACCCAAGAGCGAAGCTTTTTTTGACCTGGACCGCGGGTTTAAGGCGAGTGACGCGAGTTTTCTGCGCAGTGTGGAATTCGATTATGCACAGCACTGGTACTGGTATCAAGCATCGAGGATCTTGACGTTGACCGGCGGCGCGATTGCTTATCTGCCGCAAGAGTGGACCTTGTCGTTAAGAGCCACCGGTGCGCGTAGCGCTTTTGCGGGAACGGGCGCGGAATGGCGTCCGTCGGGGCTGGCACGACTTGGATTTCCACTCGCGCGTTGGAGAAACACGCGGCTTTCTGGGAATTTATTTTTTGCGGTGGGCACGGAAAACTTCGCTGTTGTGGATCAAATCGGCAGATTCGCTTCGCAAACCTACGGTGGCGGACTGAAATTCCAGATTACGGCACGACAGGACATAACCGGGTACGGCGGCTATCAGAAACGGACGCAAAACCGCAGCGACACAAGTTTCGGACTGAACTATGGGATCCGTTTTTAAGAAATTGTGGAGGTTAGGCCCGGCCGCCTTTGTGCTGAAGGCCATCGTGGCGGCGCTCGTGGCCGACGCCCTGCTGCTGGGATTCATCTTCGCTCGCAGGGCGTACCGCAAATCGTATTTCAGGAAGCGCGACGCACGCGTCTTCGAATTGCGCCAAATCTGGGAAGCGTTGATTTCAGGCCAAATTCCCCACGAACGATGGCGGAAGAAACCATTTGATCGTCGAATTGTGGAGTCGATAGCGCTGGACGAGTTTGAAGGCGCCGGACCGGAACAGTCCAGGCGCCTTCTGAGATTCCTGCGCAGCAGCGGGCTCATCGAGAAACTGGTCCACGAAGCACGACGGCTGCACGGCTGGCGACGGATGCGGGCCCTGGTGGCGCTGGGAAGAACGCGTGCCCCCGAAGGGATTCCCGCGCTTACGGAGGCGCTCCGCGACCGCCATCTTGAAATACGGCTTGCCGCGCTGCGCGGGCTGGGACGGACGGCGAGCCCCCAGGCAGGGGAGGAGATCCTGAGCTGGGTCGGAGAGACCGGATTGACCGTGCCGGCCTTGCCGCTGCAGGCCGCATTGATCCAGTGCTGCGCGGAGCGCCCACGACTGCTCTTGCCGCTCGTGCAGCACGCAGAAGGCCCATTGCGTGAGGTTATAGGCCGGGTCCTCGGCGAAGTTGCGACTCCATCGCTGGGACTGGACCTCCTGCAGTTCGTGGGAGACGAGCGGGAAGAACTGCGCGCCGCCGCGGCGCGGCTGGCGCCGCAAGGCGATCCCAAGCTGGCGTTTGAAGTTCTGAGCGAGCTGGCGGAAGACTCCGTATGGTTTGTGAGGCTGCGCGCCGTCGTAAGCCTCGGCAAGTTAGCCGATTCGAAGACCATTCCCACGCTGCTAAAAGGTCTGACAGACTCGCACCGGCTAGTTCGGTTGAGGGCTGCGGAAGGACTGGTGGGGCGCAATGCGGAAATAGCTCCGATCTTCCAGCGAGTGGCGGAGACGCGCGATCGCTACGGATTGCATGCCTATCTGACCGCGCTCGAGAATGCGAACTTGCGGGGAAAGCTAGAGGCGGAATTGGAAGCCGGCGCAAACATGACCCTGAAAGAAAAAGACTGGCTGCAAGAAGTGTTGCGGGCCGGAACATTCCCCGCGGAAGAACCTGTCCGCATGGAACCCGTGCCCAGCACAGCTGGATCGCAGCCATGATCCGGGCTCTCGATTTTTCGAATCACGCGCTGTTCTGGTACTACTTGGTGAGCAATTTGGCGTACTTGGGAATGCTCATTATTGCTTTGAGAACTAGCGCGCTTCACCAGCGGCACCTCCAAAGCCATCAGCTGGGCTGGCTGAAGCAGACGCCGATGACCCCGCCGATCACCATCATTGTCCCCGCGCATAACGAGGAAGCTTCCATCCGCGTGTCCATCCACAACCTTCTCGAGCTGGACTATCCGGAGCTCGAGGTCATTGTCGTCAACGACGGCTCGGAAGACGGCACGCTCGAAGAGCTGCGCGAAGAGTTTCGGCTCCGGCTGGTAAGAGCAGTGTATGTTCCGGAGGTCAAGAGTGCGCCGGTACGCGGTTTGTATCGAAGTGATGCGGTCCCGAAACTCCTAGTGGTGGATAAAGAGGCGGGCGGCAACAAGGCGGATGCGATCAATGCAGGCCTCAATGCCGCGACCTCGCCCTACGTTTGCGTTGTGGATGCCGACTCCGTGCTGGAGCGTGACGCCCTGCTGCGCATCATGGTGCCGGTGCTGGCGGACCCGAAGCGCGTTGTGGCAGTCGGCGGGATCATCCGGGTGTTGAACGGATCGGAAATCGAAAAAGGACAATTGGGGCGAGTGCGGCTTCCCCGCAAGAGCATCGAAGTGATCCAGGTGATTGAGTATCTCCGTGCGTTCTTGATCGGCAGAGAAGCCTGGGCTCAGGGGAACATGCTGATGATTATTTCGGGAGCGTTTGGACTGTTTCGAACCGACCTAGTCCGAGCGGTTGGCGGGTACCGGTCGCGATCCGTCGGAGAAGACTTGGACTTAGTGGCGCGCCTGCACCGTCACCTGCGTGAAAACGGGACCGACTACACTATCGGGTTTGTGCCCGACCCCATGTGTTGGACGGAAGTTCCTTCCGATCTCAAATCGTTGGGAACACAGCGAGCGCGCTGGCAAAAAGGCTTGCTCGACGTGCTCTGGCCCAACCGCGACATGCTCTTCCGGCCGCGATACGGCAGGATTGGCTGGTTCGCCCTTCCGTACTTGTGGCTGTTTGAGTTATTTGCGCCCGTCGTGGAGGTCGCGGGGATTGCGACGATAGGTCTGGCATTGTGTCTCGGCGTGTTGAGCAGAGGATTTTGTCTCCAATTTTTGATCTTCGGGTACGCCTTCGCGACGGTGATCTCGATCGGCTCCGTCCTACAGGAAGAGATAACCTACAAGCGGTACAACGACTGGAGAGACGTGGTGAGACTGGTGAGCTATTGTTTCTTCGAGCATTTTCCTTATCGGCAGATGCATATGGTCTGGCGGCTGCAAGGGGTATGGCAGTACTTGCGCGGTGACCACGAGTGGAGAGCAATCAAGCGGAAAGGCCTGGTCTCCGCCTGAGTTCGTTAACCGATGCCATGGAGATCTTCTCGTGTCTACTCGACAGCCTCGGTATCGTTATGAATCGCCATGCGCACAGGTTGAACGTGAGGTAGCTCCGAGTGCTGGCGGGATGATGCCGAATCTCTAGTAACTTTGACGGCGACGCGGCGCTCGCGAATATCAGCAACCGCAAGAATCTGCGCGCCGACGGGAATCTCGTCGACGCAAAGGCCCGTTGGCTAGCCGTTCCCGTGGGAGCGCTCGCGAGGAGCAAGGATGATATCCGCCCCGTCGGCCGGAAAGGGGGCACCTCTCACGAGGTCAAATCCAGTCTGTACAAGTTGCTGCATTACTTTCCGTTCATCGGGAGTCAAAAGACCTGCCTGGAGAAGAATGGCGTCGGAGAAGCCCAGCTTGCCGATATCGTGGAGATAGCCGCCCCGGGGCGACGTGAATCGACGATTTCGTGGGTGCGTTGCAAATCAAGGCGGAACAGCCTGGGCAGCGCCTCGTCGTGATCCATGATTAAGAGCTTCGCCATTCCGGGGTTCTCCTGTTGGCTGGATCGGTATGTGCACTCCACGGACTCGGCCGCAGGGAGCGACACCCGTGCCACTTTTTTTGCCGTCATCGAGCAATTCGCGGGCCTTTCGGATCCGTCCCGCCACAGACGGCGGAAAGAGTCGCGACGTAAATTAAAGTACTTGACAACCGCTGCCAACAATACTAGATTATTAATTGTAGTCTGTTGCATCGGCAGGTGCGCTTTGGCGCTGATCGTGCAACGGAGATGCCGCATGCCAAGCGGTAAGCGCTTGAGCTTCGCACATGACAAACGGCGCAAACACCATCATTGGCGGGTGATTGTGATCTATCCCGACGGAGAGATCTTCGCGAGAGTGTATACGGACCAAGAAAAAGCCAAGAGGTTCGCGGAACGCCAGAGAAAGTCACCCGTGGTGCAAAACGCCCGAATCCAGCAGATGAGCTAGCTGGCAAGTAGTAGGGACCAAGTTATCTCGCACGTCTCGCGCACAGTGCTGACGTGATCCGTGATCCGGGCTTCCGGCCGAAGATACGCTTCAAATCTGGATGCAAGTCGGAGCTGCCGCTACCAGGTTTTCTCGTTGTCGTAGATAGCCGCAAAGCACGCGGATCTCCTCAGGTGGGCGGAAAGAGTTGTTCAGCAGGCCAAAGGTGTGCAGCTTTTGCAACCATTGGCATTCCCGCAAGTCCGTTTTACGTCCCGGCAGTGTTTTGGTGTGCCGTGCGTTGGCCACGTTCACTTCGAATCCGTGACTCTCCAATACGTCGTGGAGCGCCATCCAGTAGACTCCGGTGGATTGCATGACTACTGTCGTAATACGGCAGTCCTTAAACCAGCGCGCCATCCGATGAAGGTCTGCTGTGAAACTGCCGAACTTTCTCACCGGCTCTGCGTCGCGGTCCGACGATACCGCCACGTAGTGTTCTGCACTTCTTACGTCAATCCCCGCTGCATGCAGATTCAGCGGTGGAAGCCCTTCGGTTGCATCTGCTTTCGCTCCATCCTTCTTTCGCTTGCCAGACTGCTTTGCCATATCGTCGGCTCCCAAGAGTGAAGTTCGACGGGCTCGGCCCGGTTGCGAATCGGTTTTATGAAACTCTCCAACGGGGTCGAGCCAACTGGCCGAAGCCAATCCACTGCCACCAAATCACTGATCGCCAGAAACCGGAACCATACTCGGAAACGGGCACCTGTGGCGCCATAATTGCCTCGGCCTTAGCTGCCGAGCCACGTCCGCGTCAGCATCTCTTTCAGAAACAGTTTCTGGCACCACTTACAGCGCCCCGCTGTCCCCTGCTCGGAAGAAATCGCACTTGCCCGATCAGTCGCAAACCGCACATGTTCCAATTTCAGAACACTTTGTTCTGCTTTCGGAACAGCGATGTCGAGGTTTTGGCATAAGGTGGCACGTGTCCGATTGAGCCGACAGCGTTTGTCAGCTATGCCGGGGAGGCTGAGTTCGGCCGCTTCGCGGGACAGGCAGAATTGGCTCTGCGTAAGGAAGGGGCTAGTGAACGTAGAAGCCGGTCTTGGCGAGCACGACGTAGTCACGGCCATTTTTCCCGAAC
>Ga0070730_10000555_pt1 | contig 42098 bp, 36 predicted proteins | sample Coa_R1_3_FD_66447 | JGI IMG/M metagenome (GOLD analysis project Ga0070730, IMG submission 66447) | Surface soil microbial communities from Centralia Pennsylvania, which are recovering from an underground coalmine fire - Coalmine... | ecosystem: Environmental > Terrestrial > Soil > Unclassified ...
GCTCGCACAGCGACAAGAGCCGCTCGAGCCCGAAGCTTTCCTCGTGCGCCGCGATCTGCAGCACGCTGTCGGCCGAGGTATAGACGATCGGCCGACCGGTCGCGATATGCTCGGCGCCCAACTCGTCGATGATCGCCGTGCCCGAGGCGGCGCAATTGCCGAGGATGCCGGGCACCCCGCCCTCGCGCACCAGGCCCGCGACCAACTCGTCCGGGAAGCTCGGAAAGGCGGCCGGGAAATAGCCCCAGTCGAAATGCACCGGGCAGCCGGCGATCTCCCAATGGCCGGTGGGCGTGTCCTTGCCGCGGCTGGCCTCGGCCGCCGCCGCCCAGAAGCCGGCGCCACGGCCGGGTGCCGCGAAGCCCTGCGGCCGGCGGCCGGTCGCGATCTCGGCCGCGGCACCGAGGCCGAGGCGTGCGAGGTTCGGCAGCTCGGGCCTCACCCGTTCGGCGATATGGCCGAGCGTATCCGCGCCGGCGTCGCCGAAGCGCGCCGCATCGGGCGCGCCGCCGATGCCGAGGGAATCGAGCACGATCACGAAGGCACGGCTCATGTCAGCTCTCCAGCCGTTCGAGGATCAGAGGCCGCTCGGCCGGGGCCGTATCGCCGATCGAGGCGGCGGCCTGCAGCAGGGCGATGGCGCGCTCGGCCGCAGCCTCGCTCCGAGCGTGAACAAACGCCAGCGGCCGGTCCGCGTCGACGCGGTCACCCAAGCGGGCGCAGCGCTCGAGGCCCACAGCATAGTCGATCTGGTCGGACGGCGCATGGCGGCCGCCGCCCAGCGCCAGAACTGCGAGCCCGACCTGGCGCGCATCGAATGCGGTGAGGAAACCGGCAGCGCGCGGCCGGACCGGGCGCACGATCGGGGCGACGGACAGATGCTGTCCCGCGCGCTCGATGAAATCGGTCGGGCCGTCGAGCGAGGCGACCATCTGGCCGAATTTCTCGGCGGCCACCCCCGATGCCAGCAGATCCCCGACCCGCATCGCCGCCTGCGCCGCGTCCCGGGCCAGCCCGGCCAGCAGCAGCATCTCCGCCGCCAGCGCCCGCGTCACCTCATCGAGCCGCGGCTCGCGCGCCTCACCGGTCAGATAACGCACCGCTTCGAGCACTTCCAGGCTATGGCCGACGCTGTCGCCCAGCACCTCGTCCATGTCGGTCAAGAGCGCCGTGATCTTGAGCCCGGCCCCGCTGCCGACGTCGACCAGGCTCTGCGCCAGGTCATGGCCGCCCCGGGCATCCGTCATGAAGGCACCCGAGCCGTATTTGACGTCGAGCACCAGCCCGCCCAAGCCCGCCGCGAGCTTCTTGGACAGGATCGAGGCGGTGATGAGCGGGATCGATTCGACCGTGCCGGTCGTGTCGCGAATGGCATAGAGCCGCCGGTCGGCCGGCGCCAGATCGTCGGTCTGGCCGACCATGGCGGCACCGGTCGCGGCCATCGCCGCCCGGATGCGATCGAGCGAGGGCCGCGACTGATAGCCCGGAATCGCGTCCATCTTGTCGAGCGTGCCGCCGGTATGGCCGAGGCCGCGCCCGCTGATCATCGGCACCGCCGCCCCGGCCGCCGCCAGGATCGGCGCCAGCATCAGGCTGGTCTTGTCACCGACGCCGCCGGTCGAATGCTTGTCGACGACCGGCTTGCCGAGTTCACGCCAGTCGAGCACCCGGCCCGAGCGGGTCATGGCGTCGGTCAGGGCCACACATTCGGCCGGCACCATGCCGCGGCAGCAGATCGCCATGGCGAAGGCCGCGACCTGGCCCTCGGTCATGGCGCCGTCGGCGATGCCCCGCACCAGGAACGCGATCTCGTCGGCCGCAAGCGTGGCGCCATCGCGCTTGCGCGCCAGGATTTCCTTGGTGATCAATCGGCCAACCCGAGGCAGATCAGCACGTCGTCGAGCAGCGCCGAGGCGCCGATGCGGAAATTGGCGGCGCTGGCGAAGCCCTCGCCCAGGATCCGGTCGGCCAGCGCCAGATAGGCCTGGGCCTCGGACACGGTACGCACACCGCCCGACGCCTTGAAGCCGACCCAGCGGCGCTGGCCGCGCGCGGCCGCGATCGCGTCGAGCATGACCTCTGCCGCCTCCAGGCTGGCGCCCGGCTGGGTCTTGCCGGTCGAGGTCTTGATGAAGTCGGCGCCACCGGCGATCGCGATCTCCGAGGCGGCGCGGATCAGCTGCGGCGTCCGCAACTGGCCGGTCTCGAGGATGACCTTGAGCAGCACCTTGGGGCCGCAGGCGGCCTTCGCTGCCTTGACCAGTTCGAGCCCGACGGCCCGGTCGCCGGCGATGAGCGCGCCATAGGGGAAGACGACATCGACCTCGTCGGCACCGAGCGCCACGGCCGCGCGCGTCTCGTCCGCCGCGGCCTCGACATCGGCGGCGCCGGCCGGGAAATTCGTCACGGTCGCGATCGGCACGTCGCTGCCGGCAAGGGCTCGTTTCGCAACCGGAATATGCGGCGCATGGATGCAGACGGCGGCGACATTGCCGGCGGGCGTGCGCGCCCGGGCGCACAGCCTCTCGATCACGGCCGCATCGTCATTGTCGTTGAGGCTGGTCAGGTCGATCAGCGGCAGCAGCCGCTGGGCGATGCGGCGCAGGTTGGCGGGGGTATGCGGATCAGTGGCCATGCTTCAGGCTTTCGAGAAAAGCGAGGATCAAAGTTTCGAGCGACCGGGCGATGGCGGCGCCCTGGGCCAAGGTCTCGTCGTGGCTGGGCGTGGTGTCGCTCATGCCCTCGGCGAGGTTCGTCACCGCCGAGAGCGCGGCGACCGCCAGGCCGCAATGGCGCGCGACCAGCACCTCAGGCACGGTCGACATGCCGACGAGGTCGGCGCCCAAGGTACGAAACGCGCGGATTTCCGCCGGGGTTTCGAAATTCGGCCCCGGATAGGCCAGGTACACACCCTCGGGCAGCGCGATGCCGGCGGTCGTGGCCGCGCGCCGGAACCGGTCCGCGAGCGCGGGATCATAGGCGTCGCGCATGGAGAAGAAGCGCGGGCCCCAGGCCTCGTCGTTCGGCCCCTGCAGCGGGTTGAAGCCCAGCATGTTGATATGGTCGCGGATCAGCACCAGGCTGCCCGGCCCGACCTCGGGCCGGAGCGAGCCCGCGGCATTGGTCAGCACCAGCGCTTGCGTGCCGAGCTGCTTCACCGTGCGGACCAGCACCTTGAGCCGCGCGGCGCCGTCGCCGCCCTCATAGGCATGGACGCGGCCGTTGAGGCACAGCACCTCGACCCCGGAGAGACGGCCCAGCACCAGCGAGCCGGCATGGCCGGCGACGGTCGGCACCGGAAAGCCCGGCAGTTCCTCGTAGGAGATCCGGGTCGGATCCTCGATCCGCTCGGCGACGCGGCCGAGGCCCGAGCCCAGTACCAGCGCCACGCGCGGCCGGAAGCCGGGCCGGCGCTCGGCGATGATGCGGTGAGCGGCGTCGATACTCATGATTGCTCCTGCTCTTTCACCTGGCGCCAGCCGAAGGCGCGCGGCAGTAAATCGCCGAGGCTGACGGTCGCGCGCACGCCGTCGGGGCCGGCCAGGTGGACCGGCGTCGACGGATCGGCGAATTCGACCAGGCGCTGGCGGCAGCCGCCGCACGGGGTGACCGTCTCCGGCCCGTCGGCCACGACCAGGATCTCGGCGATCGGCCCGGCGCCGGCCGCGACCATGACGCCGATCGCCGTCGCCTCGGCGCATTGTCCTTGCGGAAAGGCGGCGTTCTCGACATTGCAGCCGGCATGGATGCTGCCGTCGGCCGCACGCAGCGCCGCGCCGACCTTGAAGCCCGAATAGGGGGCGTGGGCACGGGCGCGGGCCTTGAGCGCCGCCTGCAGCAGATCCTCGGTCGCCATCGCTTTCCTCACCGGGTCTTGACGAACGGCACGCCGATCGCCCGCGGCGCCCGGGCGGTGCCGACGAAACCGGCGAGCAGCAGCACCGTCAGCACATAGGGCAAGGCCTCGACGAACTGCACCGGCACCACGCCGACGATCGGCAGCGCCACCCCCTGCAACCGCACCTGCAGCGCGTCGCAGAAGGCGAACATCAGGCAGGCGGCGAACGCCGGCCCCGGCCGCCACTTGCCGAAGATCAGCGCCGCCAGCGCCACATAGCCGCGGCCGGCCGTCATGTCGCGCCCGAAGCCGGCGCCCTCGGCGATCGAGAGATCGGCGCCTGCCAGCCCGACGAGGATACCGCTCAAGGCCAGCGCCACATAGCGCAATCGGGCGACCGACAGGCCGGCGGCATCGACCGCATGGGGATTCTCGCCGACCGCGCGGACACGCAAGCCGAACGAGGTCCGGTAGAGCAGCCAGGCCGAGAGCGGCAGCAGCAGCATCGCCAGATAGACGATCAGGTTATGGCCGCCGATCAGGTGGTTCCAGACCGGCCCCACGACCGGCACGCCGGCGAGGCTGTCGGCGCCGGGCAGTGCGATCGGCATGAAGCGCTGGCCGGGCTCCAGCGCCGGCGTTTGGCCGCCCTGGTGGAACCAGGCGAGGCCGAGGCTGGGTGTCAGGCCGGCGACCAGGATATTGAGCGCCATGCCCGAGACGACCTGATCGCCGCGTTGGGTGACCGAGGCGAAGCCATGCAGCAGCGACAGCAGCATCGAGATGCCCATGGCCGCCGCAAGCGCCAGCCAGACCGAGCCGGTGACGGCGGCGATGCAGGCGGCAGCGAAGGCTGCGGCCAGCATCATGCCTTCGAGCCCGAGCGCGATCACGCCGGCCCGCTCCGAGAACAGGCCGCCCATGGTCGCGAGGATGAGCGGTGTCGCGAGCCGGATCGTCGCCGCCAGCACCGAGAGCACGTCGATGAGGCTCATGCCGGCACCGTCCGCCAGCGCTGCCAGGCGCGCGTCACCGGCACGCGCAGCATGTTCTCGAGCGCGCCGCAGAACAGAATGACCAGCCCGTCCATGACCACGATGATGTCGCGCGTCACCTGCGGATAGTCGAACGCCAGCTCGGCGCCGCCCTGGTAGAGCGCCCCGAACAGGATCGCCGCCAGCACGATGCCGAACGGGTGGTTGCGGCCCATGAGGGCGACCGCGATGCCGACGATGCCGGCGCCGGCGGTGAAGCCCAGCACCAGCCGATGCAGCACGCCCATCACCTCATTGATGCCGACCAGCCCGGCGCAGGCGCCGCCCAGGCACACGGCCAGCACGGTGACCCGGCCGACCGGGATCGCGGCATAGGAGGCGGCCGAGGGATTATGGCCGGTCGCGCGGATCTCGTAGCCAAGGAGCGAGCGGCGGATGAACAGCCAGGTGAGGAAGGCCGCGACCAGGGCCACGAGGAAGCTGAGGTTGAGCGGCGATTCCTCCATGGCGAGGCCGAGATGGGCCGCCCATTCATGGGCGAACGGCAGCGCCGTCGACGGCGGGAATGCTGCGGTCTCCGGCGACGGGTCGCCCGGCGCCCGCAGCATGTCGATCAGCAGATAGGTCATCACGGCGCCGGCCAGGAAATTGAACATGATCGTCGTGATGACGAGATGGCTGCCGCGCTTGACCTGCAGCACCGCCGGCACCGCCGCCCAGGCCGCCCCGCCGACCATCGCCGCCAGGATGGCGAGCGGCAGCACGAGCCAGAGCGGATAGCCGCCCATCGCCTGGCAGACGAGGGTGACGCCCAGCCCGCCCAGCATCGCCTGGCCCTCGCCGCCGATGTTGAACAGGCCGGCCTGATAGGGAATGGCGACCGCGAGCCCGGTGAAGATGAAGGTCGTGGCGTAATAGAGCGTATAGCCCAGCCCATCGAGCGAGCCGAACGCGCCCTGGAACAAGGTGGCAAGCGCGTCCAGCGGCGAGACGCCGATCAGCCCCAGCACGACCGCGCCGACGACGAAGGCGAGCGCGAGGTTGAGTGCCGGGATCAGCACGTAATCGACCAGCACGGGCAGATCGCGTTGCATCACGCGGCCTCGCCCTGGACGCCGGCCATCAGCAGGCCCAGCGCCCGTTCGGTCGCTTGGCCCCGGTCGAGCTCGCCGGTGAAGCGGCCGTCGACCATGACCAGGATCCGGTCGGCCAAGGCCAGGATCTCGTCCAATTCGACCGAAACAAGCAGGATCGCCGTCCCCTCATGCTTCAAGGCGCGCAGCCGCGCGTGGATCTGCTCGATGGCGCCGACATCGACGCCGCGCGTCGGCTGTCCGACCAGCAGCACTTGTGGCCCCCGCGCCATCTCGCGCGCGCAGATCAACTTCTGCTGGTTGCCGCCGGAGAAGGCGGCGGTCCTGAGCCGCTCGTCGCGCGGGCGCACGTCGTAATCGACCATGCGCTGACGGGTCAGCGCGCGGATGAAGCCCTGGCGCAGCCAGGCGCCGCGGGCATGTTCCGGGTCGCGGTGATAGCCCAGCACCGAGGTCTCCCAGGCCTCGAACGGGCCGACCATGCCGCTCTTGTGCCGGTCCTCGGGGATATGGCCGAGGCCGAGCCGGCGCAGCGCCCGGGCTGTATCTTCGGTCGGCACCGGCTCGCCCGCCCAGGTGAGCCGGCCGCCGGCGAGCGGCACGAGACCGGCCAGCGCCGCCATCAATTCCGACTGGCCGTTGCCCGACACGCCGGCGATGCCGACGATCTCGCCCGGCCGCAGTGCCAGATCGATCCCCCGCACCCGCTCGACGCCGCCGGCATCGACGACGCGCACCCCCTCGGCCACCAGGATCGGCGTGGCCGGCGTCACCGGCTCGCGGTCGGGCAGCGGCGCCAGCTTGCGGCCGACCATCCGCTCCGCCAGGTCGGCCTCGTTCGTTTCCGAGGTCGCGACGTCGCCCACGACCTCGCCCGCGCGCATGACCGTGACCCGGTCGGTCACCGCCATGATCTCCTTGAGCTTGTGGGTGATGAGCAGGACCGTCTTGCCCTCCGACTTCAGGCGCCGGAGGATCTGGAACAGCTGCAGCGCCTCGTCGGGCGTCAAGACGCCGGTCGGCTCGTCCAGGATCAGGATCTCGGCGCCGCGATAGAGCGCCTTCAGGATCTCGACGCGCTGGCGGGCACCGACCGGCAGGTCCTCGACCCGGGCGTCGAGATCGACCGCGAGGCCATAGGCGGCCTCGATCGCCTCGGCCGCGGCCCGGGCCCGGTCGATGCCCGGCTGCAGCACGATGCCGCCCTCATGGCCGAGGGTCAGGTTCTCGAGCACGGTGAACGGCTCGACCAGCACGAAATGCTGATGGACCATGCCGATGCCGAGCCGGATGGCGTCGGCCGAATTGTCGATGCGCACCGGCCGGCCGTCGAGCCGGATCTCGCCGCCGTCGGCCTGGTAGAAGCCGTAGAGGATGCTCATCAAGGTCGACTTGCCGGCACCATTCTCACCGATGATGCCGTGGATCGTCCCCGGCGCGATCTCGAAACTGACGCCGCGATTGGCGACGACCGCGCCGAAACGCTTCGTGATCCGGTCGAACGCGATCGCCGGCGCCGATCCGTCAGCCGCCACTATTTGGCCGCGACGTCGGTCGGAACGAGCTTGCCGGCGATGATGTCGGCCTTGGCCTGATCGACGCGTGCCTTGGTTTCCGGCGCGATCAGCGCCCGGTTGTTGTCGTCGATCGCGTAGTCGAGGCCGCTTTCCTTGAGGCCGAGCGACAGCGGGCCGCCCTGCCACTTGTCGTCCTTGGCCGCCATCATCGCGTTGTAGGTCGCGACATCGACGCGCTTCACCATCGAGGTCAGGACCGAGCCCGGATGCAGCGCGTTCTGGTTGGAATCGCAGCCGATCGAGAATTTCTTGGCATCGGCCGCCGCCTGCAGCACGCCCAGGCCCGTGGCCCCCGCTGCGGCGAACACCACGTCGGCGCCCCGGTCGAACTGGCTGCGCGCCAGTTCGCTGCCGCGCGCCGGGTCGTTCCAGGCCGACACGGTCGTGCCGGTCATGGTCTGCAGCACCTCGACATCGGGCTTGGCGAACTTGGCGCCCTCGGCATAGCCGGCGGCGAAACGGCGGATGAGCGGCACGTCCATGCCGCCGACGAAGCCGACCTTGCCGGTCTTCGAGGTCAAGGCCGCGATCATGCCGACCAGGAAGCAGCATTCCTGCTCGCGGAACACGATCGACTGCACGTTCGGCAGGTCGACGACCGCGTCGATGATGGTGAAATGGACCTTGGGATATTGCGTCGCGACCTTGGTCATGGCGGCCTGATGGCCGAAGCCGACGCCGACGATCAGTGCGGCACCGCGCTTGGCCAGCTGCAGCATCGACTGTTCGCGCTGGCTTTCGTTGGTGATCTCGAATTCGCGGTAGGCGAGCCCGGTTTCCTGCTTGAACCGCTCGGCGCCGTCATAGGCGGCCTGGTTGAAGGACCGGTCGAACTTGCCGCCGTAATCATAGATCAGTGCCGGCTCGAACGTCGCCGCCCGGGCCATCGACAGCGGCCCGAAGCCGTAGAGGCCTGCCGCGGCCGTACCCACCATGACCCGGCCGAATGACCGGCGCGACATGCCGTCGAAACCAATGCCCATACGAGGAACGCCCTTGCTTGAATTTTCCTATGTCTAAGCCGGGCGGTCGGACTTGTCTACGCGTCCGCTGCATCGCAACGGCGCGTCGCCGTCAGCGCAACGCACCCCGTTTCGGCCCGAAAACCGGTGCGGTCTCCGGGCCGTCCCCGGTGATTACTGCTTCGGCGTCGCGTCCTTCTTGGCCGGCATCTTCATCTTCATGCCGCCGGCCTTGACGACCTGGCCGCGGATCTCGCCGGCCGGATTGGCCTGGGTATGAATGTTGAAATACAGCATGCCGTCGGTCAGCGCCTTGGCCTGGTCGTCGGTCAGGGTCGAGGAGCCGACGATCGGGCTGATGAGGACACCCCCCTTCGGCGCGGCCGGGACCATGACGTTGGCGGCCACGCCCGGCTTGGCCGGACCATGGAAATGGGCGGCGGTCGCGTCGCCGGTCAGGCCGGAGAACTTGATGTTCCAGCTCAATGCCTTGGTCTCGTCGTCATACTTGACGATGCCCGTGCCGGTGCCCTTGCTGGTGGTTGGCGGCACTTCGCTAGGGCCGTTCAGCGAGACGCGATAGGTGATGGTCTTGGCCTCGGCCGACGGTGCGGCGACGAACGCCGCGAGCGCCAGCGCCATGGCGGCCATGCCGGCCTGCAATCCGATCTTCATTCGCCCACTCCCCTAGGGTTCAAGTCATTGGCGCAGCGGGCTTGCTGCACGTAATTATCTATACAGGACCCGTTGCAACAACGCGACGGCCGCATCCTGTCGCAGGGGGCCCCTGCTTTCATCGATGATGGCGCGCCGGGCCGCCTGTGGTAGAAGCCCTCGATCCATCCTCGCAAGCGAGCCCGTAATCGATTGTCGGCCCCCATGAGTGCGCCCCCCGCCCCCGTCGCCAATCGGCGGACCTTCGCCATCATCTCCCACCCGGACGCCGGCAAGACGACCTTGACCGAAAAGCTGCTGCTGTTCGGGGGCGCGATCCAGATGGCGGGCGAGGTCAAGGCGCGCGGTGACAGCCGGCGCGTGCGGTCGGACTGGATGGCGGTCGAGCGCGAGCGCGGCATCTCGGTCTCCTCCGCCGTCATGACCTTCGTCTATGACGGGCTGACCTACAACCTGCTCGACACGCCGGGCCACCAGGACTTCAGCGAAGACACCTATCGCACGCTGACCGCGGTCGACAGCGCCGTCATGGTCATCGACGCCGCCAAGGGCATCGAGACCCAGACCCGGAAGCTGTTCGAGGTCTGCCGGCTCAGGGACGTGCCGATCATCACCTTCGTCAACAAGCTGGACCGCGAGGCGCGCGATCCGTTCGACCTGATGAGCGAGATCGAGGAGCAACTGGCGCTCGACGTGACGCCGGCGACCTGGCCGATCGGCATGGGCCGCGACTTCCTCGGCACCTACGACATCCTGAACGACACGCTGCTGCTGTTCGACCGCGGCGAGGGCGCGCGCGTGACCGAGGCGGTGCGCTGCACCGGGCTCGACGACCCGAAGCTCGCCGACCTGCTGCCGGCGAAGGCGCTGGAGAGGCTCCGGGAAGAGGTCGAGATGGTGCGCGGCCTATGCCCGCCGTTCGACGTCGAGTCCTATCGCGCCGGCCACCTGACGCCGGTGTTCTTCGGCAGCGCCATCAATAACTTCGGCGTGCGCGAGCTTTTGGGCGGCGTCGCCGAGCTGGCGCCGCCGCCGCGCCCGCAGCCGGCCGAGCCGCGCGCGATTGCGCCCGGCGAGGCCAAGGTCACCGGCTTCGTCTTCAAGGTCCAGGCCAACATGGACCCGCAGCACCGCGACCGCGTCGCCTTCGTGCGGCTCTGCTCCGGCCGCTTCCAGCGCGGCATGAAGCTGAAGCATGTCCGCACCGGCCGCATGATGGCGGTGCAGAACCCGATGTTCTTCCTGGCCCAGGACCGCAACCTGGCCGAGGAGGCCTGGCCGGGCGACATCCTGGGCATCCCGAACCACGGCACGCTTCGCATCGGCGACACGCTGACCGAGGGCGAGGAGCTCAAGGTCACCGGCATCCCGAACTTCGCGCCGGAAATCCTGCGCCGCGTCCGCCTCGACGACCCGATGAAGTCGAAGCACCTGAAGCGCGCGCTCGAGCAGATGGCCGACGAGGGCGTCACCCGCGTGTTCAAGCCGCTGATCGGCACCGACTGGATCGTCGGCGTCGTCGGCCAGCTGCAGATCGACGTGCTGGCCGAGCGCATCCGGGCCGAATATGACCTGAAGATGCATTTCGAGCAGGCGCCCTACGAGACCGCCCGCTGGGTCAGCTGCCCGGACAAGGCCATGATGAAACGCTTCCTCGACGAGGTGCGCGGCAGCTTGGCCGAAGACCATGACGGCGCCCCGGTGTTCATGGCCCGCAACAGTTGGGAACTGAACCGCACGCTCCAGGACTGGCCGGACGTGAAATTCATGGCGACGCGCGAGCAGGGGTAGGAAGCGCGACTGCCAAGGCACGCCAGTTTCGGCACGGTCTCGGCGGATAAAAACTCTCATCGTCATGGCCGACTTGATCCGGCCATCCACGTGCAAGCAAGTGCTCGCCCTCACGCCGTGAGTAACTCGCTCCCCAGTCCCCCAGAGCGGGCAAGCGGAAGCGCGTGGATGCCCGGATCAAGTCCGGGCATGACGGCTTCTGGGGCTGACGGCCTATCGTGGAATGACCCACCCGTCACCAATCCGCAGCCGCACCGCCGCTCCGGGCGCCGGCACCGCGCCCGGCTTCGCCAGCAGCTGAAGCTGCCGGTCCTCCTGGCCATCGACGGTCAGTTCGACCAGCCATTCGCCGCCCTGGTACTGGGCGCGGCGGCAGCGGGCGGGCAGGCCGTCGTCGGCGAGCGCCAGGTCCTCGGGCCTGAGGCAGACGAGCGCCGGGCCGGCCGGCTGGCCTGCCGCCGCCCGCACCAGGGCATGATGGCCGGCGATCTCGACCAGGGTCCGGCCGCCGGCGGTAGCCGCCGGCAGAACCGCTTCGACGATCCCGCCCATGCCGATGAAATCGGCGACGAATGCCGTCGCCGGCGAACGGTAGAGCGTCTCGGGGTCGGCCAGTTGCTCGACCCGGCCATGGGCCATGACGGCGATGCGGTCGGCGAGCGCCATCGCCTCGCTCTGGTCGTGGGTGATGTAGAGCATGGTGGCGCCGGTGCGGGCGCGGAAATGCTGAAACTCGTCGAGCAGGCTCGCTTTCAGATGCACGTCGAGATTGGCGAGCGGCTCGTCGAGCAGCACCAGGTCGGGCGACATGGCGAGGCAGCGCGCGAGCGCCACGCGCTGGCGCTGGCCGCCCGAGAGCGACGCCGGGCGACGGTCCTCGACGCCGCCGAGCCCGACCGTGTCGAGCGCGGCCGCGACCTGGCGCCGGTATTCCGCGCCCTTGATCCCGCGCGTGCGCAGCGGATATCCCACATTCTCGCCCACGCTCATGTGCGGCCAGAGCGCGTAGCTCTGGAACACGATGCCGACATGGCGATCCTCGGGCGGCACGTGGGTGCGGCCGTCCGCGACCACGCGGTCGCCAAGCCGGACGGCGCCGCCGCTCGGCCGCTCAAAGCCGGCGACGAGGCGTAGGAGCGTGGTCTTGCCGCAGCCGGACGGGCCGAGAATGGCCAGGAACTCGCCGTCGGCGACATCGAGCGACACGGCATCCACCGCCGCCGGCGCGCCCGCGGCGAAGCGCTTGGTCAGCCGGTCGAGGATCAGGCCTGCCATGGCAGCACCGGATGGGCGAGGTTGCGCGTCAGGAACGAGGCGATGGCCATCAGCCCGACCGTCGCCACGATGGTCAAGCTGGCGATGGCTGCGGCCAGCGTATTGTCGCCGCCCTGCTCCAGGCTGAACACGACGACGCCCAGGGTCTCGTGCCCGGCCGACCAGAGCAGCGCCGAGACGGTGAGCTCATTGAACGCGGTCAGGAACACGAGCAGGCCGCCGGCCGCCGCCGCAGGTGCCACCAGCGGCAGCGCCACGGTCAGCACCCGGCGCACGAAGCCGGCGCCGGACATTTGGGCGGCTTCCTCGAGGCGGATGTCGAGCTGCCGGAAGGCGGCCGCGACCGGCCGATGGGCGAGCGTGAAGAAGCGGGCGAGATAGGCCATCAGGATGATGCCGAGGGTGTTGTAGAGCGTGAAGCCGAGGACCGGGCGGATGAAGATCAGGATCGCGGCGATGGCGAGCACGACGCCGGGCAAGGCATAGGACAGTTCGGTCGCCAGCACGAGCGCGCGCATCAGGCGCCGGCGGCGCCAGACGGCGAAATAGGCGACGGGCACCGCCGCCAGGAACAGCAGCACGGCGGCGCCAAGCGCCAGGAGCAGGCTGTTCGCGACCGCGCGCCGCGCCGCCGGATGGCCGAACAGGATGAAGCGGAAATTCTCGAGCGTCGCAGTCGCGAGCCCGAACGGCTGGCCATAGGCGGCGACCAGCGCAGTCGAGAGCAGGGCCGTGAGCGGCACCAGCAAGGTCGTCGCCAGGAAGCCCCACACCAGGAGCATGACCGGCCAGCGCCAACGGCCGAGCGGCAGCCGCACCGGTGCCGCGGCGGCGCCGTCGACCCGGACATCGCGCCGGCCGGCGAGCCAGGCCTCGATCAGCACGCCCGCGACCGCGAGCACGCCCAGGAGCAGCGACAGCACCGCGACCTCGGCCAAGACGCGCGGGCCGAAACCCGACAGGCGCTGATAGATCAGCGTCGTCAACATCGGGAAACGGGCCGGGATGCCGAGCAGCGCCGGCGTGCCGAAATTGCCGATGTTGGAGACGAAGGCGAGCGCCATGCCGGCGATCAGGCTGGGTCCCATCAGGGGCACGATCACGGTGCGGACGACGCGGGCCGGCCGGGCGCCGGACGCGCGCGCCGCCTCGACCAGTTCGCCCGGCAGCGCGCGCAGCGCCGTGCGCAAGCCCAGAAACACCAGCGGCGCATGCTCGAGGCCGAGCAGCACGGTGATGCCGGTCGCCGAATAGAGCGGGTTGCGGGTGCCGGGCACCGGCGCGAGGCCGACGAGGTGCAGGAGCGCGCTCGACGGCCCGAGCAGCTCGATCCAGGCGATGGTCGTAACCTGCGACGGCACCATCAGCAGCATGGTGAAGGCAAACACCAGCGCGCGCTTGGCCGGCAGGTCGGTCAGCGCGACGATCAGCGCCATGGCGCCGCCGACCAGGCCGGACAGCACCATCGCCGCCAGGCTGACCCACAGCGTCTGGCCAAGCGCGACCCAGGTCGCCGGATCGGCCAGCACGCGCCGGAACGGCCCGAGACCGGGAATGCCGCCGGGCATCACGCCTTCGGTCATCAGACGCGCCACCGGCACGACCGCGATCAGGCCCAGCAGCGCCGCCAGGCCCCAGAACAGCGACCGCTCGGCGGCGACCGACCGGCCCCGACCCGGCATCAGGCCCGGACTCACCCGCCGAACAGGTCGGTGAACTGGCGCTTCAGCAGATCGGCGTCGGCCGCGGTCTTGGCGAGATCGACCGGCAGGATGTGCAGCTCGGACGTCTTCGGGAAGCCCGGCGGCGGCGCCACGTCGGTGCGCGCCGGCAGGAAGCCCTGGGACACCGCCAACTCCTGCCCTTCCTTCGACAGCAGGAACTTGACGAAGGCCTGCGCCGCTTCCGGATTGTGCGCGGTCTTCAGGATCGCGACCGGCTCGGTCACCGCCGAGACGCCTTCGCTCGGAAACACGAAGTCGACCGGCGAGCCCTTGTCGCGGGCGTTCAAGGCCATGAACTCGACGATGATGCCGTACATCTTCTGCCCGCCGGCGACCGCGGTCACGACGGCGCCGTTGCCCTTGGCCGCGTCGGCACCGTTGGCCGCCAGCCGCTGGTAATAGTCGGGACCGAGTGCCGGCGCCGTGTCGAGGGCAGCCATATGGATGGCGGCGGCGCCGGAATAGAGCGGGCTCGGCAGCACGACCTGGCCCTTCGCCTCCGGCTTCAGCAGATCGAGCCAGGACGCGGGCCGCGACGGCGCCGCCTTGTTGTAGATGATGCCGGTCGTGATCAGCTTGGTACCGAAATAGGTCTTGCCTGGGTCATAGGCGGCCGCGGGAAAGGCCGCGACATCGGCCGCGGGATAGGACGCCAGGCGCCCGTCGGCCTTGAGCTGCTCCATCGAAACCGCGTCGGCGATGAACAGCACGTCGGGCTTCGGCGCCCCGCCGACCAGCTCGGCCGCGACCTTGTTCATGATCTCGGTCGTGCCCGAGCGGAACACCTCGACCTCGACCTGCGGCTCGCGCTTGTTGAAGGCGGCGACCGTCTCGGCCGCGATCTTGTCGGGCTGCGAGGTATAGAGCACGAGCTTGCCCGACGCGGCCGCGGCCGAGCCGGAGCCGGCGAGCAGCAGGCCGGCCGCCAGCACGGCGCTCCGCGCAAGACCACGACGTTCAAAGAACCGCATCATCCCCCTCCTGCTCGCCCACTCTCTTGCCGAAGTGTCTGCGAGACTGCCGATTCTCAGTGACGGATTTTTGACGGGCCGGCGCGTTTCAGGCTTGCGGCCCGTTGCCGTCGACCGCGCGCAACACGGGTGCCTCGCCTCGGCCCGACCGGATCTCCTCGGCGGCGTGCTTCAGGCGGCGGAAGGAGCGGATCGACAGCGGGATCAGCCCCAGATAGATCAGCCCCGTGACCAGCAGCGTCTCCCACGGCTCGGCCGCGAGGAAGGCGGCGAAGGCGCCGATGCCCAGCATCGTCGGCACGACCCAGTTGTGGGGCACGCGGAAGCGCTTGAACGAGAAGGTCGGCACGCGGCTGACCATCAGCCCGGCAATGAGCGCCGTCGTAGCGGCGACCAGATAGGGCGAATGGAAGAAGGTGTCGCCGAACTCGAAGCTGGCGACGACCGGCAGCAACGACAGGCCCGCTGCCGCCGGAGCCGGCACGCCGGTGAAGAAATTATAGGCATAGGGCGGCGGATCGGGCAGACCGAGCTGCGTATTGAAGCGCGCGAGCCGGAGCGCCATGCACACGGCGAACAGGCAGGCGACCGCCCAGCCCAGGCTGCCGATCATGCTCATGGTCCAGATGTAAAGCAGCACCGCCGGCGCCACGCCGAACGAAATGAAGTCGGCGAGGCTGTCGAGCTGGGCGCCGAAGCTGGAGGTGCTTTTCAGGAGCCGCGCGATACGGCCGTCGAGCCCGTCGAGCACGCCGGCGATCAGGATGGCGCTGACCCCCTGTTCGAACTTGCCGACGACGGCGAAGCGAATCGCGGTCATGCCGGCGCACAGCGCCAGCAAGGTCAGCATGTTCGGGATCATGCGGTTGATCGACAGGCCGCCGATCGGCCGCATACGCACCCGTCGGCGGCGCGGTCGAGCCGGCTGTTCGCGCGGACGGATCATCGCACGAGGCCCAGGCGCTTGGGCTCGACCGCCAGCGCATCGGCCAGCACCGTCTCGCCGCCGACCACCCGCTGCCCCTCGATCGCGAACACCGCCCAGCTGCGCGGCACATAGAGATCGGTGCGGCTGCCGAAGCGGATCAGGCCGAAGCGCTCGCCGACCTGCACCTTGTCGCCGACATTCGTCCAGGTGACGATTCGGCGGGCGACCAGGCCGGCGATCTGCACGACGGCAATGTCGACGCCCTCGGCCGTGGTGATGCGCAGCGCGTTGCGCTCGTTCAGGTCAGACGCCTTGTCGAAGCTGGCGTTGAGAAACTGGCCCTTGTGATAATGCGTCTTCGCCACCGTACCGGGCACGGGTGCCCGGTTGATGTGCACATCGAACACATTGAGGAAGATGCCGATTCGCGTCATCGGCTCGGTGCCCATGTCGAGCTCGGCCGGCGGCGCCACCTCGGCCACCGACACCACGAGCCCGTCGGCCGGGCTCACCACCAGGCCGTCGCGCACCGGCGTCACGCGCGGCGGGTCGCGGAAGAAATAGACGCACCAGAGCGTCAGGATCAGGCCGATCCAGCCGAGCGGACCCCACAGCAGCGCCAGAACCAGGGAGACGGCGGCGAAAATCGCAATGAATTTCCAGCCATCGCGATGGATCGGCACCAGAACATGTTCGAGCAATTGGTCTCTTCCTTCGATGGGCCGGGGCGCGGTCCCGACAGTGAATGGGTCATAACCTAGCGCCAAACGCGACATTCCGCATCCGTCGGCAAATGCACCCCCGCCTTCTGGCCCGCTTTATGCTTCACTGGAGCGGTGTGGCGCCCCGGTGCCGGACGGCCCGATCGGCGGTTCCGGTCCGCGCCCATGGCTGATAGTTTGGAAGCGGCCCCTTCGAGCCGCCCGCAATGAACGGACGACCGATGACCATCCATGTCGCCCTGAATCACAAGACCAGCTACCATTACGACCGTCCCGTGGCGCTCGGGCCGCAGATCGTCCGGCTGCGCCCGGCGCCCCATTGCCGCACGCCGATCCTGTCCTACTCGCTCAAGGTCACGCCGGCCGAGCATTTCATCAACTGGCAGCAGGATCCTCAATCCAACTATCTGGCGCGGCTGGTGTTCCCCGAAAAGACGCGCAGCTTCACGGTCGAGGTCGACCTGGTCGCCGAGATGGCGGTCTACAACCCGTTCGACTTCTTTCTGGAAGAGAGCGCGCAGCATTATCCCTTCGCCTACGAGCAGGATCTGGCGCGCGACCTGCGCCCTTATCTGGAAACCAGCATGCCGGGGCCGCGGCTGCTCGACCTCCTGGACGAGATCCCGCGCGAGAAGACCGTGACCATCGATTTCCTGGTCTCGATCAACCGCACCATCCAGCACAAGATCGGCTACGTCATCCGCATGGAGCCGGGCATCCAGACCTGCGACGAGACGCTGGAGAAGGGGCTCGGCTCCTGCCGCGACTCGGCTTGGCTGCTGGTCCAGGTCTTCCGGCATCTGGGCATCGCCGCGCGCTTCGCCTCGGGCTATCTGATCCAGCTCGCCCCCGACCAGAAGTCGCTCGACGGCCCGTCCGGCACCGAGGTCGATTTCACCGACCTGCATGCCTGGGCCGAGGTCTATCTGCCGGGCGCCGGCTGGATCGGGCTCGACCCGACCTCTGGCCTGCTCGCCGGCGAGGGCCATATTCCGCTCGCCTGCTCGCCGGACCCCAGCTCCGCCGCCCCCATCACCGGCGCGGTCGAGAAGGCCGAGGTCGATTTCGGCTTCGAGATGTCGGTGAAGCGCATCCTGGAAACGCCGCGCGTCACCAAGCCCTATACCGACGAGCAATGGCAGGCGATCGACGCGCTGGGCACAGCGATCGACCGCGACCTCGAGGCCGGCGACGTGCGGCTGACCATGGGCGGCGAGCCGACCTTCGTCTCGATCGACGATATGGACGGCGCCGAATGGACCGTGGCGGCGCTCGGTCCCGCCAAGCGCCGGCTGGCCGGCAACCTCGTCCGCCGCCTGAAAGAGCGCTTCGCGCCCGGCGGCGTACTGCATTTCGGCCAGGGCAAGTGGTATCCGGGCGAACCGCTGCCGCGCTGGGCGCTCAGCGTCATCTGGCGCAAGGACGGCGTGCCGATCTGGCACGACGACAAGCTGATCGGCGACGATTCGACGCCGTGCAAGCTCGACTCCGATGTCGCCCGGCGGTTCATCGAGGCCTTGGCCGACCGGCTCGACGTGGCGCCGGAGTTCGTCATCCCGGCCCATGAGGATGCCTGGGCCTACCTGTCCCAGGAGCGGCGCCTGCCGGTCAATGTCGACCCGATCGACAACAAGCTGTCGGACGCCCAGCAGCGCGAGCGCCTGGCCAGGGTGTTCGAGCAGGGGCTCGACAAGGTCGCGGGCTATGTCCTGCCGCTTGAACGGCGCAAGCGGCCCGGCGGCTACTATCATTGGGCATCGGGCCCCTGGTTCCTGCGCCACAAGTACCTGTTCCTGCTGCCCGGCGACAGCCCGGTCGGCCTGCGCCTGCCGCTCGACAGCCTGCCCTGGGTCACGCCCGAGGATGTCGAGCCGCTGATCGAGCCGGATCCGTTCGAAGGCCGGCCGCCGCTGCCGCCGCAGAGCCGCAGCGCCACGCCGACCGTCCGCTATGCCCCGTCCGAGCAGGAGGTCAGCCCGCCGAAGCCGGGGCAGTCGGCGCCCCATCTCGTGCGCACTGCGCTCGTCACCGAGGTGCGCGACGGCAGGCTCTATGTGTTCATGCCGCCGGTCGAGCGCGTCGAGGATTCGCTGGCGCTGATATCCGCGATCGAGGAGACCGCCGACGAGCTGCGCGTGCCGGTGTTCCTCGAAGGCTATGGCCCGCCGCGCGACCCGCGCCTCGGCCATCTGAGCGTGACGCCGGATCCGGGCGTGATCGAGGTCAATATCCATCCGGCCGCGGGCTGGCCCGAGCTGGTGCGGAACACGACCGTCCTCTACGAGGAGGCGCGCCAGGCGCGGCTCACCACCGAGAAGTTCATGATCGACGGCCGCCATGTCGGCACCGGCGGCGGCAATCATATCGTGCTGGGCGGCATCACGCCGGCCGATTCGCCGCTGCTGCGCCGGCCCGACGTGCTGAAGAGCCTGATCGCCTACTGGAACAACCACCCCTCGCTTTCGCGCCTGTTCTCCGGCCTGTTCATCGGCCCGACCAGCCAGTCGCCGCGCGTCGACGAGGCGCGCGACGACGCGCTCTACGAGCTGGGCCTGGCGTTCGAGCAGATCCCGGCCGGCGGCGATTGCCCGCCGTGGCTCGTCGACCGGGTGCTGCGCCATCTGCTGGTCGACATGACCGGCAATACCCACCGCGCCGAGTTCTGCATCGACAAGCTCTATAGCCCCGACAGCACTTCGGGCCGGCTCGGCCTCCTCGAGCTGCGCGCGTTCGAGATGCCGCCGCACGCGCAGATGAGCCTGGTGCAGCAGTTGCTGCTGCGCGCCTTTGTCGCCCGCTTCTGGCACCAGCCCTACGAGGCGCCGCTGGTGCGCTGGGGCAGTGCCATCATGGACAAATGGCTGCTGCCGCATTTCGTGGCCGCGGACATCAAGGAGGTGATCGAGGACCTGGCCCGCACCGGCTATCCGCTGGCGCCGGACTGGTTCGCGCCGCATGTGGAGTTCCGCTTTCCCCACTACGGCCAGATCCAGGCGCAGGGCATGACGCTCGACGTCCGGCAGGCGCTCGAGCCCTGGCACGTGCTGGGCGAGGAAAACACCGCCGGCGGCGCCGTGCGCTATGTCGATGCGACGGTCGAGCGGCTGGAGGTCAAGGTCCAGGGCATGAGCGGCGAGCGCTATGCGGTCGCCTGCAACGGCCGGCGCCTGCCCCTGACGCCGACCGGCGCCACCGGCGAGTTCGTCGCCGCCGTGCGCTTCCGCGCCTGGAATGCGCCGAGCTCGCTGCACCCGACCATCGCGCCGCACGGGCCGCTGACCATCGACATCGTCGACACCTGGCACGATCAGTCGGTCGGCGCCTGCACCTACCACGTCGCCCATCCGGGCGGCCGCAACTACACCACCCTGCCGGTCAACGCATACGAGGCCGAGAGCCGCCGGCTCAATCGGTTCTTCGCAATGGGCCATACGCCGGGTACCATCATACTGCCGCCCGTCGCGGTAAACCCATCCTTCCCCCTGACGCTCGATCTGCGCCTGCGCGGGTGACAACTGGAGTGGCGATCACGCCGTGAGCGACAGCTTCCTGGCCGGATACCAGGTTCCGGCCGGTACCTTCGACGAGATGCGCGGCCCCGACGGGGCGGTGCGGCCGGCCTGGGCGGCGTTGCTGAAAGCGCCCGACTTCGCTTCGGCGGCGGCCGTCGAGTCGCGCTGGCAGCTCGCGGAACGGCTGATCCGCGAGAACGGCGTCACCTACAATGTCTATGGCGACCCCAAGGGGCTGGCGCGCCCCTGGCCGCTCGACCCGCTGCCGGTGATCGTGCCGGCGGCGGAATGGCGCAGTGTCGAGGCCGGCCTCACCCAGCGCGCGCGCCTGCTCGACCGGCTGCTGGCCGATCTCTACGGGCCGCAGACCGTGTTGAAGGACGGCATCCTGCCGCCCGCCCTGCTGTTCGCCAACCCCGGCTTCCTCAGGCCCTGCTACGGCGTCGAGCCCCCGGACGGGGTGCGGCTCCATCTCGCCGCCTTCGACCTGGCCCGCCTGCCCGACGGCAACTGGGTCGTGATGGACAACCGCACCCAGGCGCCGTCGGGCGCCGGCTATGCGCTGGAAAACCGCATGGTGCTGTCGCGCGGCCTGCCGGAGGCGTTCCGCGCCCAGCCGGTCGAGCGCGTCTCGGGCTTCTTCCGCGCGCTACGCGAGACGCTCGGCCACGCCGCCGCCGCGGCCGCCGCCCGCTCGCGCGGATCGGCGAGCGAGCCGCGGATCGTGCTGCTGACACCAGGCCCCTATAACGAGACCTATTTCGAGCACGCCTATCTGGCGCGGTACCTGGGCTATCAGCTGGTCGCCGGCGAAGACCTGACCGTGCGCTACGACCGGGTCTATCTGAAGACGCTCGGCGGCTTGCAGCCGGTCGACGGCATCCTGCGCCGGCTGGACGAGGACTTCTGCGATCCGCTGTGGCTGAAGAGCGATTCGAGCCTCGGCGTGGCCGGCCTGGTCGCCGCCGCGCGGCGCGGCCATGTCGCGATCCTCAACCCGCTCGGCAGCGGCGCCGTCGAAGGCGCCGGCCTCATCCCCTACCTGCCGGCGCTGGCCCGGAAGCTGCTGGGCGAGCCCCTGCTGCTGCCCCAGGCCGAGACGCGCTGGCTGGGTGCCGCCGGCGCGCTCGACGATCTCGACCGCGCGCTCGTCGACCGGGTGGTGAAGCCGGCCTTCGTCGGCATGAACGCCTCGCCGGTCCATCCCGACCATCTGGACACGACGCGGCGGGCGGCACTCGTCGAGCGGATCAAGGCCGCACCGCAGCGCTGGGCCCTGCAGGATCACCTGCCGCTGTCCTCGGTCCCGGCCTGGGTCGACGGCCAGGCGGTGCCGCGCGGCCTGGTGCTGCGCGCCTATGTCACCAGCGACCAGGACGGCGGCCACAAGGTCATGCCCGGCGGCCTCGCCCGCGTGGCGCCCGAGGCCGGCCGGCTGATGGTCTCGCTGCAGGCAGGCGGCGGCAGCAAGGATGTCTGGATCGTCGGCGACCGGCCGAGCGAGCATGTCAGCCTATGGCAGTCGCAGCCGGATGCGGTCGAGCTGAAGCGCCATGCCGCCGACCTGCCGAGCCGGGTCGCCGACAACCTGTTCTGGCTCGGCCGCTACGCCGAGCGCGCCGAGATCACGATCCGCCTGGTCCGCGCCGCCCGGCAGCGCGGGCTGCCCGATCTCAACAATCCGGGCGGGCCGGCGGTGGCCCCCTTGCGGGAGTGCCTGGCGAACCTCGGCTTCGTGCTGGCCGAGGGGCCGCCGCAGCCGGCGGCGATCATGGCCGGCCTGCAGCCGCCGATCGAGGCCCTGCACCGGGCGGCGACGACCGTGCGCGACCGGCTGTCGATGGACACCTGGCGCGTGCTGAACGCGCTGCCGGCGCTGGCCGAGCTCGATCAGCTGCTGCAGCGGCTGGCCGCCTTCAACGGCCTGGTCATGGAGAACATGACCCGGGGCCTGGGCTGGCGGTTCCTGGAAGTCGGCCGGCGGCTGGAGCGGGCCTATCAGACGCTCGCCTTCACCCGCGTGCTCGGCCGGGCGGTCGGCCCGACCGAGCCGGCCCTGCTCGAGGCGCTGCTCGAGATCGCCGACAGTTCGATGACCTATCGCTCGCGCTATTTCATGGGGCTGAAGCCAGCTGCCGTTCTCGACCTGGTGCTGGCCGACGAGGCCAACCCGCGCGCCGTCGCGTTTCAGCTGGTGGCGATCAGCCAGCATCTGGCCGCCCTGCCGCGCGAGCGCCACGGCACCGCGACCACGCCGGAGACCCGGGCGACCGCGGCGATCATGGCGGCGCTGCGCCGGGCGGACATGGTCAAGATCGCGCGCGGCGGACCGGCCGAGGCGGACGGGCGGCCGAAGCTCGACAAGCTCTGCACCGGCCTCACCAACGACCTGGCCGAGGTTTCCGATCTCTTGAGCGAAGCCTATTTCAAGCATGCCGCGGCCGAACCGCTCGAAGCGGCCGCTGCGCAGCCGGCGCGGGCCTGAGACGATGCTCTATTCCGTCCGCCACCGCACGACCTACCGCTATGACGAGCCGGTCTCGCTGTCGCACCATGCCGCCCACCTGCGGCCGCTCGACCGGCACCAGCAGACCTGCCGGTCCCATCAGGTGATGATCGAGCCGCTGCCGACCAGCCTCGGCGAGACCAGCGATTATTTCGGCAATCGCGTCACCGTCTTTTCGATCGCCCGGCCGCACCAGTCGCTGATCGTCGAATCGACGAGCGAGGTCGAGATGCGGCCGCTGGCGCTCGACCCTGCCGTCGGCCGCACGGCGTGGGAGCGCATTGCCGAAGCCGCGGCCGCACCGCGCGACGCCGACGCGCTCAAGTCCGCCGAGTTCTCCGTCGCCTCGCCGCAGGCCGACGTGACGCCGGTGATCCGCGCCTTCGCCGCCCCCTCCTTCGCGGCCGGCCGGCCGCTGATCGAGACGACGCTCGATCTCGCCCACCGCATCTATGGCGAATTCAAGTTCGACCCGACCGCGACCACGGTCTCGACCCCGACCGAGGAGGTGCTGCGGCTGAAGCGCGGCGTCTGCCAGGATTTCGCCCATCTGATGATCGCCGGCTGCCGGTCGCACGGCGTGCCGGCGCGCTATGTCAGCGGCTATCTGGAGACCGACCCGCCGGCCGGAGCGGCCAAGCGCCTGGTCGGGGCCGACGCCTCCCATGCCTGGGTCGCGGTCCATGCCGGCGACGGCGTCTGGCTGGAGATCGACCCAACCAACGACCGGCTGGCCGGCACCAGCCATATCGCGGTCGCCGAGGGCCGCGACTATGGCGACGTCAGCCCGCTGCGCGGCGTGATCCTCGGCGGCGGCGACCATGTGGTCGAGGTCGCGGTCGATGTCGAACGCATGCTGATCTGACGGCTATTTCGGCGCCGGATAGAGCGCCTTCGCGTCCCGGGTCAGCGCCTTGCGTGAGTCGGGCACCAGATAGACCATATGGCCGCCCTGATAGGTCTTGAGCTGGACCCGGCCCGCATCGCCGAGGTCGGGCAGGTGATCCAAGAGATATTGGTCGATGCCGTAGGCGGTCAGCAGGTCGGTGTAGCCGTGGGCGACCAGCAGCTTGAGCGACGGATCGAGCGCCAGCAGCTGGCGCAGATCGTCGATGCCGCCCTGCTGGCCGTGCCCGGCGTTGTGCCAGTCCCATTTCTCGTTCACGTCTTCGGCCAGCAACCGGTAATCGAGATCGGTCTTGAAGCCGAGCTGGTCGCGCGCATAGCCGGCAAAGGCGCTGGCGAAGGCGCGGGTGAAGCCTTCGAGCACCGGATCGTCGTGGCGCGCCTGCTCGCTGTCGGGAAACGGATCGGGTGTCGCGAGCGTCGCGTCGTAGATGCTGACGATCCGGCCCTCGTCGGCGCGGAAATGCTTGCCCATGACCTCGACCGGAATGAGGCCGCGATATTGCGCCACCAGCGGCTCGGGCAGGCCGATGAGCTCGGCAACCTTGCCGTAGAACGCGTCGGCCGCAGCACCCGTCGGCGGCTTGGCCACCAGGGTCGAGAGGTACTCCCCGCGCGCGAACTGCTCGATCGGGGCGAGCTTGTCCGGGGCGAAGTTGCCCTTGCGCATCAGCTCGGCCGCCGCATAGGACGGCAGGCGCAGGGCCGCCACCAGCGGATTATGGGCGGTGCCGAACAGCATGTTCGCCTCGATCAGGGGCGAGACCATGGTGATACCCGACAGCACGACGCCCTGGTCCCGCTGCAGCACGCGCGCGACCTTGGCCGCGCGCAGGCCGCCGTAGCTTTCGCCCAGCAGGTATTTCGGCGAGGCAGTCCGCCCGCTGCGCACCAGATAGAGGCCGACCAGCTTGGCCAGATAGTCCGCGTCCTGGCGCACGCCCCAGAACTGCTTCGGCGCCGCCTCGGGCTTGGCCGCGACGCTGTAGCCGGTCCCGATCGGATCGACGAACACGAGGTCGGTGAAATCGAGCCAGGTTTCGGCATTCTCGCCCAGGGTCGCGTGGCCGCCGTCGGTGCCCGGACCGAAATCCAGGCGGTAGGGCCCGGCCAGGCCCAGCTGCAGATAGGCCGATCCGGCTCCCGGGCCGCCGTTGAAGGCGAAGGTTATCGGCCGGTCCGCGGGCCTCGCCCCGTTCAGGACATAGGCGGTATAGAAGGCCGAGGCGATCTGCTCGCCCTTGTCGTCCCGCACCGGCAGGATGCCGGCCGTGGCGGTATAGGCGAGCTTGCGCCCACCGGCCTCGATCGTGTGCTGGGTCGCCGAGTCGGCCGGCAGCAGGGCCGGCAAACCGGACGCATGCTCGTTTGCATGCTCGGATGCGGCCGGCTTCGCCGGTGCGTCCTCCGCCCGAGCCCCGGCCCCGAGCAGGACCAGGAACCCCACGGCACAGCAGGACGTTAGGCGGAAAATGGCAAGCATCGGCACCTCGTCCCACGGTAGGAAACGGCGGCACTCTAGGGCGCCGGCAGGGCCGCCGTCCATGCCCCGGACCCGACGCGCTTCGCCGCAGGCCCGTTCCGCAGTATCTTGGAATTCATGATGATCCGTGGGACCACCCCATGCTGCCCCGCGCCCTGATCCCGCCCGACCGGCCGAAGGTCACGGTCCGCCCGGAGCATTTCCCGCTTGAGCCGGCAGCGGACGGCAGCTCCGGCCTGGCCGAGATCGTCCTGGTCGAGATCCAGGAGGGCAGCAAGCGCGGCCGCGGCGAATGCGTTCCCGATCCCGGCCGCGGCGAGACGATCGCCGCGACCGTCGCGGCGATCGAGTCGTTCGCCGACGGCATCTCGACCGGGACCATCACCAGGCGGTCCCTGCAGCGCGCCCTGCCGCCCGGACCCGCCCGCAATGCGATCGATCTGGCGCTGTGGGATTTCGATGCGAAGCGGACCAGTTCGTCGGCCTGGCAGATCGCCGGGCTCGACGTGCCGCATCGGCTGACGACGGCCTTCGCCATCCCGCACGGCAGCGCCGACGCCATGGGCGCACGCGCCGCCGAGGAGGCCCACCGTCCGCTGCTGAAGCTGGAGCTGGACTCGATTCATGAGTTCGACCGGCTGCTCGCGGTCAAGACCGCGGCACCGCGAGCACGGCTGATCATCGATGCCAATCGCGGCTGGACGCTGGCATCCCTGGTCCATGCCCTGCCGACACTGGCCGAGGCCGGGGTCGAGCTGATCGAGGATCCGCTGCCGGCCGGCGAGGAAGCCGGCCTCACGAGCTTCAGGCATCTCATCCCGATCTGCGCCAACCGATCCTGCGCCGACCGGTCGAGCCTGCCGGCGCTCGCCGGCCGGTACGACGCCATCAATGTCGAGCTCGACCGGACCGGCGGTCTGACCGAGGCGCTGGCGCTGGTCGAACAGGCGCGCGACGAGGGCTTCCGCATCAAGGTCGGCTGCCGGACCGGCACCTCGCTCGCCACCGCCCCGGCCGCCATCGTCGGCCAGGACGCCGACTGGATCGATCTCGCGGCCCCCCTGCTGCTCGGCCGCGACCGGCAGCCCGGCCTGCGCTTCGACGGCAGCGTGCTCTATCCGCCGAGCGTCTCGCTCTGGGGCTGAACCGGGGCAAGAGGGATGGTACCGCGGCGCGGAACGTATCCCATTACGTCGGTGTTTTCCGATTGTAACCGCATCCGAGGACTAAATTGCGCCCACCCAGATTTCTTCTGATGTCCCTTGTCGTCGGCTGTGCGCTGCCGGCCGCCGGCTGCGTGGTCGAGCGGCCTGCGCCGCCGCCAACCGAGACGGCGGTCATCGTCGCGCCGAAACCGCCGCCGCCGCCGCCGCGCGCCGCCGAATATGTGCCGCCGCCGCCGGCCGGCCCGCCGGGCGTGGTCTATGTCTGGCAGCCCGGCCATTGGCGTTGGGACGGCCGGGAATACGCCTGGCACGAGGGCCGCTATGTCGAGCGTCCGGCCCGTGTCGAACGTTGGATCCCGCCCCATTGGGACGAGCGTAACGGCCAGTGGTTCTACGTCGAAGGCCACTGGGCCTAGACTATGCGAAGGACGGTCCGGCCGGACGGCCGGCCCGTCTGCTTCTGTGGCAGACCTGGCCGGCCGGTCCTTGACTCTTGACCGATCGGCCGCAGCGGGCCATGTCGATGAGGCTGATACCTGTTTCGACCTCTAGAGCTGCGTCACCCTGACCATGGTACCAACAACCGCCAAATTCTCGATCGGCCAGATCCTGCGCCACCGCATCCATTCGTTCCGCGGGGTGGTGGTCGATATCGACCCGATCTACAGCAATGGCGATGAATGGTACGAGCGCATCGCGACGACCAAGCCGCGCAAGGACCAGCCCTGGTACCATCTGCTGGCCGAGGATGCGAGCGAAGGCCATTACCTGGCCTATGTCTCCGAGCAGAACCTGATCGTCGACGAGGCCGCCGAGCCGGTCGGCCACCCCGAGCTGCCGACGCGCTTCGGCCCGCTCGTCGACGGCGTCTATCAGACCAAGCAGCTGCTGAACTGAACGCCGCCTCTCGGGACGGCGGCGCTCACGGCCGTCCCGTCTCCAGAATTTTGTGCAGCGTATAGAGCGACCGGCCGGCGACGTAATCCTCGAGCACGCCGATCTCGACGTAATCGAGCCCGCGGTAGAAGCCCACCGCCGGCTCGCCCAGCGCCGTCAGCCAGATGCTGCGGCAGCCGCGCAACCTGGCCTCGTCCTCGACCGTCCGCATCAGCTCGCGGCCGAGGCCCCGCCCCCGACGGGATTCGGTGATCCACAAGGTCTTGATGAACAGCCGGCGCCACATGATATGGCCGTCGGCCCCGCCCTCGATCTGGCCGGCCGGGTCGCGCGCGAACACGGCGAAATGCGCATGGTCCGGGGCCCCCAGCCGCGCCTCCTCGAAGGCGAACAGCCCGCGCTCGAGAACCGCGACGTCGGAAGGGTTCGGGTTGGGCTCTACACCGATCAGGACGGTGTCGCGGTCAGGGCGGATCATGGCGTCGGGCGGTCCGTCCCGATCAATTTTCGTCGATGGCGGAGATACGGCGTTCCAGTTCCGCGATCTTGCCCTTGATGCGTCCGATCTCCTTGTGGCGATCGACGCGCTGCGGCTTCGGCTCGACATAGGCCTCGCCCGGATGGGCGACCGCCTCGACCGGCTCGCCGGCCTCGAGCGCGATCAGGCGGCGCGAGGCGCGGAGTGCGTTATAGAGCTTGTCGTCGGCCATCAGCTCGCGCAGGTGGGCGATGATCGGCGCGGACGCCGGCCATGCCACCTGGAACCGCTCCATCAGCGCCTCGCCGATCGTCTCCCATTCGCCGCGATTGGCCTCGAACAGATAGGCGTTCTGGATCGCGTGGTAGATCTCCTTGGCCGGCGTATTGGCCTCGGGCTGCGTCAGCACATCCTTGTCGCGCAGGATGTTCGCCTTGTTATGGACGGTGAGCGAGATGTTCGCCGAGCCACTATTCTCGATCACGGCGCCGTTGATGATGATCTTGGCGCCGGCCGGCAGCGGGATGGAGAGGGGCATCGGTTTCCTCGAAAGGCAATACGTGACGAAAGCGTCGGGTTGGATTCGCCGATTGTACCCGATCCCGGCCGAGATGCGAGCCGGCAAGAACCGCCGCCTCGCACGGTGTCTGCCCGGCAGGATTTGCCGGGCAGACACCGTCCACCTCGCGGTGACGGAGGACTAACTTATTGAATTATAACAAATAAGCAAGATGGAACGGTGCTTGCGACGAGGCTTTGGACGAATTTCGCCAGCCTTGGAGGCACCCATGAGTTTGTTCAGCAGTTTGACGACGGCCGTCAGCGGTTTGAATGCCCAGCAAGCCGCCATCGGAAACATCTCCGACAATGTCGCCAACGCCCAGACCGTCGGCTTCAAGGAGATCAACACCAGCTTCGAGAATCTGGTGACGGAGTCGGACCAGAACTTCAACCAGCCGGGCGGCGTGCTGGCGAAGCCGGTCTATGAGAATTCGCTGTCGGGCTCGCTCGTTCAGGCGCAGCAGTCGACCGACCTCGCCATCTCCGGCCAGGGCTTCTTCCAGGTGAAGGCACCGCCCGCGACCGCGGCCGGCTCGGCGGCGGGCACCACCTTCTCCGGGACCGACTATTACACCCGCCGCGGCGACTTCTCGGTCAACAACCAGGGCTATCTGGTCAACGGCGCCGGCTATTACCTGGAAGGCTACAACGTCAATCCGCAGACGAACGTCGTCACCAACGCCGCCGGCTCGGCCGTGCCGATCCAGGTCACGCAGCTCCTCTACAATCCGGTCGCGACCTCGATCTCGACCCTCACGGCCAACCTGCCGTCGAACTCCGCGATCCAGGGCTCCCCCGGCTACACCTCGCCGTCGCCGGTCACGACCACGGTCTTTGACGCGCTCGGCAATCCCCACCAGGCGGCGATCCAGTTCAACCATATCGGCCCGGATCCGGCCGCGGTGCCGCCCATCACGGCCGATACCTGGAGCGCGTCGATCACGCTGGCCGGCAGCACCAATCCTGCCGCCACCTTCAACATGACCTTCGGCGACGGCACGTCGACCTATGCGGCCCTGGGCGGCACCGGTGCGACGGTTCCGCCGGCCGGCACCCTGGCGTCGATCACCGAGACGGACGTCCCGGCGCAGGCGGTCTTGCCGGCCGCGACGGCGACGGGCACGGCGGCCACCATCGGCATGACCTATAACATCGGCACCGCCGCAAACCCGGTCAACCTGCCGCTGACCTTCAATCTCGGCCAGTTCGGCACCGACACCGGCGTCACCCAGTTCGCCGACACACAGGTCACCTCGACGTTCAATTCGAACGGCATCGCCCGCGGCTCGTATCAGGGCGTTTCCATCGACACGAACGGCAACGTGTCGATCAACTACTCGAACGGCCAGTCGCTGACCTATTTCCAGATCCCGATCGCCCAGTTCAACGCCCCGAACCAGCTCCAGCGGCTCGACGGCAGCGCTTTCGCCGCCACGCAGGCGAGCGGCAACGCCAATCTGTCCGAGGCAAGCACCAACGGCGCCGGCTCGATCTCGTCCTCGACCCTGGAACAGTCGAACGTCGATATCGCCAGCGAATTCACCAAGCTGATCACCGCGCAGAACGTCTATTCGGCGAACTCCAAGGTGATCACCACCGACAATCAGCTGCTGCAGACGATCATCAACGTCATCCAGTAATTCCGACCGCCGATACCGGACGCGCGCTGCGCGTCCGGAACCTTTGGAACCCGTGCCATGTCGCTCCTGTCGATCCTAAGCAACGCGACGAATGCCCTGCTCAACTCGCAGGCGCAGATCAATGTCGTGTCTACCAATATCGGCAATGCGCAGAACCCGAACTATTCGCAGCGCAGCGCGGACGTCATCGACAAGACGCCGCAGAACGGCGGCGGCACCCAGGTCGTCGACGTGACCCGGGCCGTCGACAACACGCTGCAGAACAACTACCTGGGCCAGACCACCAATGCCGCCGCGGCGAATACCGTCAACCAGCTCTATACCCAGCTCGAGCAGCTGACCGGTTCGTCGACCGCATCCCCCGTGCTGAGCTCGGCGCTGCAGACGTTCCAGAACGCCTGGGCGGCGCTGCAGGCGACGCCCGAGGACACGACCGCCCAGGCCCAGGTGCTGAACAGCGCCCAGGCACTGGTCAGCACCATCCAGAACGTCTCGCACGGGGTCGAGCAGATCGCGGGCCAAGTCACGACGCAATTGGGCACGGACGTCAGCACGCTCAACAGCTCGCTGAGCCAGATCGCCAGCCTCAATGCCCAGATCGTCACCGGCAGGAACGCCGGCCGGGACACGACGGCGCTCGAAGATACCCGCGACCAGCTCATCACCACGGTCGCCGGCCTGGTGCCGATCCAGCAGCAGCATAACACCGACGGCAGCATCTATCTGTCGACCCCGTCGGGTGTCACCCTGGTGCAGCAGAGCGGCAGCAGCTTCGCCTATGACGCCGGCACCGACTCGCTCTACAACACCAACGATCCGACCAAGACCTCGCTCAATCGCGCGCTCACCAATGGCCAGATCGGCGCCGAGATCGGCATTCTGGCGAATACCGGCTCGCAGGCCGCGTCCGACGTCAATTCGCTCAACGGCTATCTTGGCCAGCTCAGCACCATCAACGCCGCCGTCACCGCCGGCACGGCGACCCCGGCCCAGCTGGCGCAGCAGGCGGCCCTGGTCACCGCCATCCAGGCGCAACTGCCGGCAACGGTGACGGTCGGGCCCAACGGCGAACAATATCTGTCGCTGCCGACGGTGCCGCCGACGCCGCTTGCCGATGCCGCGGGCGCCCATCCACTCGCCTACAACAGCACCACCAATACGGTCTATCTGGCGAGTGACCCGACGCAGGCCTCGCTCAACGCGGCGCTGAACCCCGGCACGATCGCCACGGATGTCGCGAGCTTTACGCCGGTCGCGAACCCGACGGCGACCGGCGTCGGCGTCCTCGACAAGCTGCGCAGCCAGTTGAACGGCCTGGCCGACCTGTTCTACGTGCCGCCCCCGGGCACGCCCAGCGCGTTCCAGGCGGCCTATAATCCGAATGCGACCGCCGGCGCCGACTTCTTCTCCGGCACGACGGGCGGGTCGTCCGATCGCTTCACCCTCACCCTGCAGGCCACGGCCGCGACCCTCAACACCTCGGTCGCGACCAACGTCGCCGCCGCCTTCACCGCGACCACGACCAGCTTCAGCGCCGGGGGCCTGTCGACCGGCCCGACCAATTATCTGGGCGTCGCCAACGCGATCGCGTCGAACCAGAGCGGCAGCGCCGCGCAGGCCACCAGCAACCAGACCACTGCCGCGGCCAACACCAGCGCCGCGCAGCAGGCCTATCGCAGCGTGACCGGCGTGTCGTCCGACCAGCAGCTGGCACAACTGGTCGCGCTGCAGAACGCCTATTCCGCCGCCGCCAAGATCATTTCGACGGTGCAGGAGCTGGAGACGACCCTGCTCAACGCCGTCGGTGGCGCGTAACCCGGAGGAGACGACCCGATGAGTGCCGTCAGCTCGCTCAGCAGCTTCCTGCAGAACATCACCCTGGTTCAGAACTCCCAGAACCAGATCTCGAAACTGACCTACCAGGTCGATACCGGCAACAAGTCCGAGGACCTGCAGGGCTACGGCAATCTGGCGAACCAGCTGCTGAACCTGCAGAGCGCGCAGTCGACGGAACAGAACTACGTCTCCAACAACACCCAGACCTCGACGTTTCTGACGGCCTACGACACGACGCTGGGCCAGCTCTCGAGCGACGCCACCAAGCTGGTCGGCTCGCTCGACGCCTTCACCGTCACCGATCCGAATGCAGTGTCGCGCCTGAAGGCCCTGGTCAACGGCCTGCAGACCGACGTCGCCGCGACCCTGAACGCCCAGGTCGGCGGCCGCTATCTCTACGGCGGGACGCGCTATACGACGCAGCCGGTCGGCGACCTCAGCAACCTGCCGGTGCCGGCGATCGTGCCGCCGGTGCCGCCCAGCACCACGCCGACCGTGGCGCCGCTGGTCATCGCCACCCTGCCGCTGCCCGTGCCGCAGACCGTGCCGCCGACCCAGCCGCTGCCGCCCTACGACACCCAGGCCGCAACGGTGAACGCGCCGGCGGTGCCGACCGCGGCCCAGCTGGCGCAGGCCCAGCAGTCCTACGGGACCCAGACGACAACGATCGCCAACAATCAGCAGGCGACCTACGGCATCAGCTCGAACGATCCGACCTTCCAGCATCTGGTCTATGCGCTGCAATGCGCGCAGGCGGCCGTCGGTGCCGCCGGCGCCAACCAGCAGGCCTACATCCAGCAGGCGGCAAGCGAGATCCAACTCGCCCTGAACGGCACCCCGGCAAGCCCCGGCGTCGCGGCGGTCACCGGCCTCCAGGGGCTGCAGGACGCCAACGGCACGGCCGAAACGCTCGTCGCCAACGCCAACAAGGTCCACAGCCAGACGCTGGCAACGTTGCAATCGCAGATCACCACGATTACCCAGGTCGATCCCGCGACGGTGGCAACCGAACTGTCCGCCGCGCAGACCCAGCTCGAGGGCAGCTACAAGGTCGTCTCGTCGGTTCTGAACGAAACTTTGCTCAACTATCTGAAGTAGCTCGTGGTCGGAAGGGAAGTGTTAACCCTGCCCGGTAACACTCAGGCCCGAAGCGTCAGAGTCCAAATCGGGAATCCCATTGATGTCGGCACTGTCCGATCCGTATCGCGAGTTTGACAACAAGTCGGTCCTGGTCACCGGCGGCACCGGCAGCTTCGGCAAGAGCTTCATCAAGAACCTGCTGGAGCGGTCGAAGGTGCGGCGCGTGGGCATCTACTCGCGCGATGAGTTCAAGCAATATCAGATGCAGCAGGAATTCGCCGGTTCGGCATCGGCCCTGCGCTTCTTCATCGGCGACGTGCGCGACGCCCAACGCCTGTCGCTCGCCGCGCGCGAGACCGACATCATCGTGCATGCCGCGGCGCTGAAGCATGTGCCGGCGGCCGAATACAACCCGTTCGAGTGCATCCGCACCAACGTCATCGGCGCCGAAAACGTCGTCCATGCGGCGCTGAACAACGGCGTCGAGAAGGTGCTGGCGCTCTCCACCGACAAGGCCGCCAACCCGATCAACCTCTATGGCGCCAGCAAGCTCGCCTCGGACAAGATCTTCGTCGCGGCCAACAATCTGTCCGGCTCGATCGGCACGCGCTTCGCCGTCGTCCGCTACGGCAATGTCGTGGGATCGCGCGGCAGCGTCATTCCCTTCTTCCGCCAGCTGATCGCCAACGGCACCGACCATCTGCCGATCACCGACCTGCGCATGACCCGCTTCTGGATCACGCTGCAGCAGGGCGTGGACTTCGTCACCTCGTCGATCGCCATGATGCGCGGCGGCGAGATCTTCGTGCCGAAGATTCCGAGCATGCGCATGACCGACCTGGCCGCCTGCATGGCGCCGGAGCTGCCGATGCGCGAGGTCGGCATCCGCCCCGGCGAGAAGCTGCACGAGGTCATGGTGACCGACGATGATTCCCGCATGACGCTGGAGCTGCCCGATCGCTACGTCATCGAGCCCGCCTTCAGCTTCTGGAAGCGCGAAACCTACCTCGAGTCGGGGGCCGCGTCGGTGCGGGAGGGCTTCCGCTATGCCTCCGACACCAACGACGATTGGCTGGACGGCCCGCGGCTTAAGCGGCTGATGGCAGAGACGCTCTGATGACCGAGGCGGACCCGCGCCGACATTTCCTGCCTTACGGCAGGCAGGCGATCGACGAGGCCGATATCAGGGCCGTCGTCGAGGTGCTGAAAAGCGACTACCTGACGACGGGGCCGAAGGTCGCCCAGTTCGAGGCGGCGCTCGCAGCCAGGCTCGGCGCCCGGTTCGCCATCAGCAATTCGAGCGGCACGGCCGCCCTGCACCTTGCCTGCCTGGCGCTGGGCCTCGGGCCCGGCGAGGCCGCGATCGTGCCGTCGATCACCTTCCTCGCGACCGCCAACGCGGTGCGCATGGTCGGCGCCACCGTGGTGTTCGCCGATGTCGATCCGGAAAATGGCCTGATGCGGCCGGAGGATCTGGCCGCGGCCTTTGCCCGCGCCGCGGCGGCGGGCCTCAAGGTGCGCGCCGTGTTCCCGGTTCATCTCGCCGGCCAGTGCGCCGACATGGCGGGGCTGGCGGCGCTCGCGAAGCAGCATGATTGCGCCGTCGTCGAGGATGCCTGCCACGCCATCGGCACCCGGCACGCGTGCGGCGACGGGTCAATGGCGGCGGTCGGCGGCTGCCGCCTGTCGGACATGGCCGTGCTGTCGTTCCATCCGGTCAAGACGGTCGCCGCCGGCGAAGGTGGTGCCGTTACGACCAATGATCCGGCCCTGGCCCAACGGCTGGAACGGCTGCGCTCGCATGGCATGGTTCGCGACGCCCGGGATTTCGAGATCGCCGAGATGGCCTTCGACCAGGCGGGCGACGCCAATCCCTGGTACTACGAGATGCCGGAGATCGGCTGGAACTACCGCCTGTCGGATATCCACGCCGCCCTGGCACTCAGCCAGCTCAACCGGCTCGATCATTTCGTCGCAGCGCGCCGGGATCTCGCCCGCCGCTACGACGAGTTGCTCGCCCCGCTCGGCGACGAGATCCGACCGATCCGGCGCAGCCGCTTCTGCGAGCCCGCCCTGCATCTCTATAGCGTGCTGATCGACTTCGACGGCGCCGGGATCGAGCGCGCCCAGGTCATGAACCGGCTGCGCGCCCAGGGGATCGGGACCCAGGTCCATTACATCCCCGTCCATCGGCAGCCCTACTATCGCCGGCTCGATCCGGGCCTCGTGCTGCCTGGTGCCGACGGCTATTATCGCCGCACCTTGTCGCTGCCCTTGTTCGTCGGCATGACGCCGGCGGACGTGGCGCATATCGTCGGCTGCCTCGGCGACCTGGTCGGCAGCCGCCGGACACGGGCGGCCTCATGACATCGACCAGGGCGGCGGATGGCCGCCATTGACGACCCGGATGCGAACGGCGCCCCGTTCGGCATCCCGCGAGACGAGGACTTGGTAGAGGAACGGCGATGAAGACCGGATACGCAAAGCAGCAGACCATGGCGATGGAACACGCCAGTCCGGAACAGACCCTGGCCTGGGGCTTGACCACGACGGCGCGAAAGATGGCGGCGGTTACGGCGCCCGATACCCCGCGCGAGACGGTCCTCGATGCCGTTCGCCTGAACTGGCGGCTGTGGACCATCATCCAGGCGGAACAGGCGGACCCGGATTGCCAGACGCCGCGCAGCATTCGCGAAGGGCTCTTGAACCTGTCGAATTTCGTCGACAAGCGCTCGGTCGACCTGCTCGCCTCGCCGTCGGCGGAGAAGCTTGAAGTCCTGATCAACATCAACCGCAACATCGCGGCCGGCCTGCTCGGCACCGACCTGACGCCGGAGCAGAAGGCCGAGCGCGATCGCCAGGCCGCCGCCGGCGGTGCCTAACACCTCTGCCCGATGATGACGGTTGCAGGGTAGCCTGCATATTCCCCCTCTCCGCCCTTCAGGGGGGAGAGGGTCGGGGTGAGGTGGGCCTCTCGACCGAAAACCATTTGGCGACAACGCATTGTCGGCAGGACCCACCTCATCCTAAATCCTTCTCCCCCCTGAAGGGCGGAGAAGGACTTTTCGGCGAGAGTCAGAGGGCGTCCGAAGCCGCCGGGGCCTCGGGCGGCACTTCGTAGTGGAATTCCCGGCCATGCAGCAGGACGGACATGCGTCCGCCCGGCTGCTCGGCAAAGGCCCGCCGCCGACGCTCGAATTCGGCCTCGTCGATATCGGGCGTCACCCGGCACATGGCTTCCAGATCGGCCCGGCGCGTCTTGGTGCCGCTCCAGCGCTCGGCCGACCGCGGCAGCGGCCGGTCGTCGTTGATCAGCCAGGGCGCCCAGCGGATCAGCAGCTGGATCGCCGCCTGATAGGCGCGCAGGCCATAGGCGGCCTGGCCGCCGCCCTCCTCCATCTCGAACCATTGCACATCGACGATCGGCCCCTCGTCGACGCGCGGCGCCATCTCGTGCAAGGTCGCCCCGAAGCGGACGGCGCCGTGATAGGCGCCCCAGCATTCTGGATGGCGCCCCGGGAAGTTGGGCGGTCCCGGATGAATGTTGTAGGAGGGGCCGGGCAGCAGCGCCAGCAGCGACGGCGGCACGATGACGCTCGTGCAGAAGGCGAGGAGCCGCGTCTCCTCGGTGCCGGCGAGGATGGCCGCCTCGAGCGCATGGCCGAGATGGACCGCCTCGATGCGCGCCTCCGGCGCATGCCGGGTGAAGAACGGGACGAGGATACCGGCCTCGAATTCACCAGTCAGCAGCAACAAACGGGCGGGCATGACAAGAACGCACCTTCCAACGAGCCGGGCGGGAGCGCGCCCCGCCCTCGGGCGGCCATTAGAGCAAAGCGGCGGGCGCGGCGGGAAGCCCCGAGCGCGTTGCAATCATCGAATTCTTGGTCTCGGCGGGATAAACGGCTCCCGCCTGGTCGCGGCCAACCGGCACGCGAAACGGCGCGTCACAGGACGCCGGCGATAGGCCGTGCGCCTCAGGCCACCGAGCTGGTCGAGAGCTCCGGCACCGGGCTCGTCGGCGCCTGACCGGGAATCTCGACCCGCGACTGGCTGATCTGATAGAGCCGCAGCTGCGCCTTCGACGGGGTCTGATATTCCGTGTCGCCGGTCGCGCTGTTGCGATATTCGATGACGAGCTGGCTGGTCGCCGGATCGATCGAATCGATGGGGCTCGGATAGAGGACGGACGCTTTGCCTTGCGTCGCCGACTGGCTTTTAGCCGTCTCATTCGTCGAGGCCGATTCGGCTGAGCTGATACCGGGCTTTACCGGCGATGCAGCCGTCGGCCCCGAGGCTGGCTGGACGGAAATGCTTGACATTTTGCAAACACTCCTTCGGGGTCAACTCATAATATAGATCGGCCGATACTTGTCAAGTGCAGGTAATTGGTTAACCCGACAAGCCGTCACGGCTGGGAGTCGGATTCGCTTCGTTCGGCAGTATCCGAGAGCGAATATTCGAAACGTGCATGGTCAAACCGCCGGCAGTTTCTGTATTGATGGTTTTAAATTCACATCCTAGGCATATTTCAATTCGTTAAAATGAGATATTGACCGACGCATCTCCCGGGTCTCCGCACCGTGCGGCCCGAGCTTACGAATTCATTAACCCTACCAGAGACATAGTCGGCCAGCCCCATGGGAGCAGGCATGGCCGAAGACCAGGACTCGAGGACAGAAGACCCAACCGGTAAACGGGTAAGCCAAGCCCGTGGCCGCGGCCAGGTCGCCATGTCCAAGGAGGCGACGACCTTCCTCCTCCTGGCGATGGCGACCTTCGTCTGCTATTCGGTCCTGCCCTGGACCATGCGGCCGATGCTGATGATGATGCGCCGCTTCGTCGAGCAGCCGGAACGGATCGCGGTCGGGGTGGAGCCGAGTTTCGAGGCGCTGCTGAGCGAGGTCGCCTATAAGCTCGCCTTTGCGCTCTCGATCCCGCTGCTGCTGCTGATCGCCGCCGCCATGGTCGCGACCTGGGCCCAGACCGGCTTCGTCTGGGCGACCGAGAAATTCGACTTCAGCCTGAAATTCCTCAATCCGCTGAACGGCATCGGCAGGATCTTCTCGGCCAGGCAGTTGATCGAATTCGCCAAGGGGCTGGTCAAGGCCGGCATCGTCGGTGCCGTCGCCTACAGCTATCTGGCGCCGGAGCTGGCGAGGATCGAGATGCTGACCGGCATCGAGCCGATCGCCATGACCCGGGAGCTGTTCCACATCCTGCTGCACCTGATGATCGGCGTGCTGCTGGCCATCGCGGCGATCGCGCTGTTCGACTATTTCTATCAGAAATGGTCGACCCTGAAGTCGCTGAGGATGACCAAGCAGGAGGTCAAGGACGAGCACAAGAACACCGACGGCGACCCGCACATCAAGGGCCGCATGCGGCAGATCCGCACCAGCCGGGCGCGCAAGCGCATGATGGCGTCCGTGCCCAAGGCCTCGGTCATCATCACCAACCCGACCCATTACGCCGTGGCCCTACAGTACGAGATGGGCACGGCCGGCGCGCCGCGCGTCGTCGCCAAGGGCGTCGATTTCCTGGCCAAGAAGATCCGCGAGGTCGCGGCCCAGCACGACATCCCGATCATCGAGAACCCGCCGGTCGCCCGCGCGCTCTACGCCACGGTCGAGATCGACGACGAGATCCCGCCCGAACATTACAAGGCGGTCGCCGAGATCATCGGCTACGTCATGCGGCTCAAGAAATTCAAGACCGCGTCCTAGGGACGGCCGCTCCCGGCGCCGACGGGCCTTGACCGGCGGGCCGTTCGGCCCGATGACGCTCGGGTCATGAGTGATCCCGCCGGCCTGCTGCCCCCTAATCTTCCGATCCGCGCGGCGCTGCCCGCCCTGCTGGCGGCGCTGACCCGGCACCCGAATGCCGTGCTGCAGGCGCCGCCGGGCGCGGGCAAGACCACCGGCGTGCCGCTGGCGCTGCTGAACGAATCCTGGCTCGACGGCGGCAAGATCGTGATGCTGGAGCCGCGGCGGCTCGCCGCGCGCGCCGCCGCGCGCCGGATGGCGGCTCTGCTGGGCGAGCCGGTCGGCGAGACTGTGGGCTATCGCGTGCGCCTGGAAACGCGCGTGTCGCGGCGCACCCGGATCGAGGTGGTGACCGACGGCGTCTTCACCCGCCTGATCCAGGACGATCCGGGGCTCGACGGCATCGGTGCGGTGCTGTTCGACGAATTCCACGAGCGCCGGCTCGAAACCGACCTGGGCCTGGCGCTGACGCTCGACGCCCAGGCCGGCCTTCGGCCCGAGCTGCGGCTTGTCGCCATGTCGGCGACGCTCGACGCCGGCCCGGTCGCGGCGCTGATGGGCGACGCGCCGGTCGTCACGTCCGAGGGGCGCGCGTTTCCGGTCGAGATCCGCCACCTACCCGCCCCGGCGCCCGGCCGGCTGGCCGAGGCCGTGGCCGACGCGGTCGACCAGGCGCTGGCCGAGCCGGGCGGGCTTTTGGTGTTCCTGCCCGGCGGCGGCGAGATCCGGCGGGTCCAGCGCCTGCTGGAGAGCCGTCGCCTGCCACCCGGCACCGACCTGCTGCCGCTCTACGGCGATCTCGACCCCACGGCCCAGGACCGGGCGCTGACCCCGGCGCCGTCAGGGCGCCGCAAGATCGTGCTCGCCACCTCGATCGCCGAAACCAGTCTGACCATCGACGGCGTCCGGCAGGTGATCGACGCCGGCCTCGCGCGCGGCGCGCGCTACGATCCGCGCACCGGCATGGTCCGGCTGGAGACGAGCCGGGTGTCGCAGGCGGCGGCGACCCAGCGCGCCGGCCGCGCCGGGCGCACCGAGCCGGGCATCGCCTGGCGGCTGTGGCCCGAGGCGCAGCACCGGGCGCTGGCGCCGCGTCCCGAGCCGGAGATCGCCCAATCCGATCTGGCGCCGCTGGTGCTCGAACTGGCGCAATGGGGCCTCGCTGACGCCGGCGCGCTGCGCCTGCTCGACCCGCCCAATCCCGCCGCCTTCGCCACCGCCCGGCGCCTGCTCGAGGATCTGGGCGCCTTCGACGAGAGCGGTCGCCTGACCGCCCACGGCCGGCGCATGGCCGAGCTGGGGCTGACGCCGCGACTGGCCCATATGGTGCTGACCGCCGCCGACCAGGGTACGGGCGTGCTCGCCGCGGCGATCGCGGCGGCGCTCGGCGAGCGCGACATCGCCGGGCGCGATGCCGACCTGCGGGCGCGGCTGGAGCTGATCGAGCGGCCGGCCGGCAATGATGCCGCGCGCCGGGCGCGCGAGATCGCCCGGCGCCTCGCCCGGCAGATCGACCTGCCCTGGGGCCCGGTCGATCCGGCCGGCGCCGGGGCGGTGCTGGCGCTCGCCTATCCCGACCGCATCGCCAAGCGCCGGGCCGAGACCGGGCGCTTCCGCCTCTCGGGCGGCCAGGGCGCGTTCCTGCCGGAGCAGGACCCGCTCGCCGGTGCCGATTTCCTGGCGGTCGCCGATCTCGACGGCCAGGCGCCCGACGCCCGCATCTGGCTGGCCGCCCCGCTCTCCCAGGCCGAGCTGGAACTGGCGCTCAGCGAACGCATCCGCATTGACGACGAGGTCGTGTTCGAGCCGGCGACCCGATCGGTCCAGGCCCGCCGGCGCCGGCGCCTGGGCGCCCTGGTGCTGGGCGACGCGCCCCTACCGAAGCCGCGGCCGGAGGCGGTCACCGCGGCCCTGGTCGACGGCATCCGGCAGGCGGGCCTCGCGGTGCTGCCATGGACCGAGGCGGCGGCGACCTTCCGACGACGCGTCGCCTTCCTCGCCCGGCTCGACGGCGACGGGAGCGCCTGGCCGGCGCTCGATGATACGGCGCTCATCGACGGCCTCGCCGACTGGCTCGGCCCCGCGCTCGACGGCAAGCGCAGCCTGGGCGACCTCGCCAATCTCGATCTTCTGGCGCTGCTGCGCGACCGGCTCGACTGGAACCAGCTGCAGGCGCTCGACCGCCTCGCCCCGACCCATGTCACCGTACCCTCGGGCTCGCGCATCGCCATCGACTATGGCGAGGACGAGGCGCCGGTGCTGGCGGTCAAGCTGCAGGAGATGTTCGGGCTGGCGGAGACGCCGACGGTCGCCGGCGGACGGGTGCGCCTGAAGCTGCACCTGCTGTCACCGGCGCGCCGGCCGATCCAGGTGACGAGCGACCTCGGCGGCTTCTGGGCCGGCTCCTACAAGGCGGTGCGCGCCGACCTGCGCGGCCGCTATCCGCGCCATCCCTGGCCGGATAATCCGCTGGAGGCGCCGCCGACTGCGCGGGCCAAGCCGCGCGGCACGTGACCTACCGGACCGTGGTGGCACGGGCGCGACACCTGCGCGCCAAAGTCGTGCCGCACCTGCGAACCGCCTCGCAACCGGGGGCGGCCAGGACTAGACTCGGGCCAGTCCATCGCATCGCCTGCCGGGAGCGTCCCTTGCGCCATCTCACGCCCTTCCTGATCGCCCCCGCCCTGCTCATCGCCGGCTGCCAGCCGCCGCCGAGCAAGCCCAGCGCCGAGGTGCTGTCGTCCCAGAGCACCGCCGCCGCGGCCGAGCCGCTGGTCGCCAAGTGCCGGGCGGAATTCATGAAGTCGCTGGCAGGATTGCCGGTGACGTCGCTGGGCGGCCCGTCGGTGACCAATTGGGGCGACGCCATCACCGTCCGGCTCGAGGCGCAGCCGGTCGATCCCAACATCATCGACGCCAAGCTCTATAGCTGCGACTTCGACAATGGGGTGATGACCCGGCACGGGCCGGCCTAGGATCGAAGCCCGATCGGCTTGCGCCCGTGCCGGTTTTAGGAATTTGCCGCAACGTCCTCCGAAAGAGGACATGTGCCGGCCGTCAACGGCCCCCTCGGCCTCTTGTCGAGAGGGGCCAGGCAGGTTTCAAGCGGTCAGCCGACCCCGAGAAGCTCCACATCAAAAATGAGCGTGGCATTCGGCGGAATGACGCCGCCGGCGCCGCGTGCGCCATAGCCGTGTTCGGGAGAGAGCAGCAAGGTGCGCCGGCCGCCGACGCGCATCGATGCGACGCCGAGATCCCAGCCGGAAATCACCTCTTGCACGCCGAGCGTGAACTGGAACGACGAGCCACGGTCGCGCGAGCTGTCGAACTTTTTGCCTCGCGCACCATCGTCGTCGAGCCAGCCTGTATAATGGACAGTAACCAACTGGCCCCGTGCCGGCTGCGCACCATCACCGACCACGTCGTCGCGGTAGCGTAGGCCAGGGTGCATGGTCTCGAATTCTTCTGACATGGTCGGACTCCGTAGATGCGATGGCAGCAGGTGCAGCCCCGCCTGGTTAGGTCAGTCCGTTAGCCGTGCCAGACAATTGGCTTTGGTGGAAGGGCGTCGTGCGCCGGGCAATCGAGCGGATCCAACTGAAGGAAAGCGACTGCTGTGCGCCCGAGTACTAACCCGCTCCGCGGGAGGGGTGTCTGGGGGCGAGGTAGAGGACAGCCATAGACGGCAATGAGCCCATGAGAGGTTGAGCGGGTCC
>Ga0070730_10000557_pt1 | contig 42023 bp, 37 predicted proteins | sample Coa_R1_3_FD_66447 | JGI IMG/M metagenome (GOLD analysis project Ga0070730, IMG submission 66447) | Surface soil microbial communities from Centralia Pennsylvania, which are recovering from an underground coalmine fire - Coalmine... | ecosystem: Environmental > Terrestrial > Soil > Unclassified ...
GGCCCGTGGGAATTCGGCGCGGACTACGAGCAGTCGGTCGGCATTCCGGGCGGTCTGGTCGGCGGCGCCAACGGTATCGTTTCCACCTTCTCGAACCAGATCATCAACAAGCAAGCGGATATGAATCTCTCGTACACGATCGGCGCGATCCGGATCGGTGCGGAATATTCGCGTGGCGAGTTCGAAGGCGTCACCGGCGATGCGAACGTGAAGCGCGCCGCGATCAACAACGAAATCCAGGTCGGCGCCACCTATACGGTCGGACCGGGCGTGGCTCTCGTCGGCATGATCCAGCAGGAAAGCTACGACGCGAACGGCAAGTACGTCCCGCTGACGGGTTCGAGCTTCTCGAGCGCCGCCACCGGCGTCGCCGCCAACAACAACGTCTACGCGAAGGGTTACGACTCGACCGCGATCATCTTCGAGACGTCGATCCGCTTCTAATCGGTTCGATCGGACGGAAGACTGGGGGAGAGCGGTTCGCCGCTCTCCCCTTTTTCATTTCGTGGCGTTGCCGGCCGAACATGGCATCATCCTCGTGCCGTGACGGGACGGTGCGATCAGGCTCAGCGGAGTTCGTCGGTATTCATGGGTGGCATCATCTGGCTCGCATCCTTCCCGAAATCGGGAAACACCTGGATGCGCTCGTTCCTGCACAATCTTCTGCGCAACCCGACCGAATCCTATGACATCAACACGCTGACCGATTTCACGCTCGGCGAAGCCCAGACCCGGTGGTTCAAGCAGTTCGACCCGAGGCCGGGGTCCGAATATTCGCTGGCGGACGTGCGCCGCATGCGCCCGGCCGTGCATCGCCATTTGACGACGCTCTCACCCGACAGCGTATTCGTGAAGACCCATAACGCGCTCATCGAGGACGAGGGCGTCCCGCTGGTGACCATGGGCGTCACCGCCGGCGCCATCTACATCGTCCGGGATCCGCGCGATGTCGTCATTTCCTATAGCCACCACCAGGGCAAGTCGCTCGACTTCGCCATCGACATGCTGGGCCAGGATGCCGCCTGCACCGGCGGCGACGACATCAATGTCTACGAATATCTGTCGAGCTGGTCGCGCCATGTCGCTTCGTGGACGAGCGCGCCCAACCCTCAGCTTCTGGTCCAGCGCTACGAGGACCTGCTGGACCAACCGGTGAAGAGCTTCGGCTCGGTCGCCAAATTCCTCGGCCTCGATGTCACGCGCGCTCGCCTCGACAAGGCCATGAAGCTCAGCTCGTTCAAGGTTCTCAAGGCGCAGGAGCAGCGCAAGGGCTTCATCGAGCGCCCGGCCCGGTCCGATGCTCCGTTCTTCCGCGAGGGCAAGGCCGGGCAATGGCGCAAAATCCTGACACCCGAGCAGGTCGCGCGGATCGAGGCCGATCACGGCGAGCAGATGCGCCGTTTCGGCTATCTTTGAAGCCTGATCCGTTCACATCGAACGGATGTGAACGGATCAGCGATCGAGCGGGCCGACCGCTCACGCCGCCAAGGTCGGGCGGAACGGCCGCTGCTCGAGCGTGACGCCACGGCCCTTCAGCACCAGCGTCCGGCGGTCGGCGAGCGGCAGGGAGACGCCGATCGCTGCCGGGCCCGCAGGCGCCGGGCCGTTGATCTCGGCCGACAGGGTGACCGTATCTTCGGTCCAGCTCAGCTCGAACCGCAGCTTCGTGACCGGGCCGGAGACCGACAGGCCGTCGTCTTCGACCAGGGTGAAGCGGCTCTGCCCGGTCCGGCCGCCCGGGAACAGACGCAGGCACCGGCTGGTCTCGTCATGCAGGCGGGAGAAGTCCGCCGGTTCGTCGGTCATCGGGATGATGGCGCCGGCCGGGGCGACCAGCGGCAGCCGGTCGAGCGGCGCCGCCAGGGTCGCGGCCGCACCAGCGGCCAGGCGCTCGCCGGTCCAGAAATCGAACCAGCATTCCGGCCCGGCCGGCAGATAGGCGGTGCGGGCGCGCGCGCCCGGCTCGACCACCGGGGCGGCCAGCAGGCCGGGCCCAACCATCAGCTCGTCGTTGTCGGCGAGCGTCGCCGCATCGGCCCCGTAGGCGGCGAAGGTCGGGCGCAGCGGGGCAGGGCCGCCCTCGGCCGCGTGATGCATCAGCGAATAGAAATAGGGCAGCAGCCGGTAGCGCAGGCGGATGGCGGCGCGGATGGCCGGCGTCGCCTCGGCGTGCAGCCAGGGCGAGGTATAGACACCGTCCGGCTTCCAGGAATTCATGATGAAGCGCGGATGGATCGAGCCCATCTGGGTCCAGCGAACCAGCAGTTCCGCATCCGGCACGGGACCTGAGAAGCCGCCGATGTCGTGGCCGATGTTGAACATGCCCGACAGGCTCATCTGCAGGCCGGTGCGCAGGTTCCATTTCAGGCTGCGCCAGCTGGTCGAATTGTCGCCGCTCCAGGTCTGGGCATAGCGCTGGATGCCGGGGCAGCCGGCGCGGGTAATGGTGAAGCCCCGTTCGTCGGGGGTGCGCGCCCGCTGCGCCTCGAGCGTGGCGCGGGTCATCAGCAACGGCTGCAGGCCGCGCGCCAGCTCGAGCGGGATGGCGCTGCCGAAGCCCGCGCATTCGGCGCCCTGTTCCCACAGCCCGTACTCGTTGTTGTCGTTCCAGCCGACGTCGATGCCATAGTCGAGGACCTGGGTCGAGAGCCCGTCCTGCCACCAGCGGATCGCGGCCGGATTGGTGAAGTCGAGATGCGCGCCCTCGCCATCCCAGAACTGGCTGATCACCGGCTGCCCGGTCGCGCGGTCGTGGACATAGGCGCCGGCCGCCAGCGGCGCCCCATAGGCCGGATGGTCATCGAGCAGGCACGGCTTTATGTTCGCGACGATCTTCATGCCGGCTTCGTGGAAGGCATCGATCAGCCGCCGCGGCTCGGGATATTTTCCGAGATTCCAGGTGAACACGTAGCGCTTCGGCCCGATCGACGTGTAGCCGGAGCCGAAGTGGAAGGCACTGATCGGAATGTCCTCGGATCCGCAGCGGGCGATGAACTCATGCATGCGCTCCTGGGCGTTGGCGCTGTCGGCGATCGCCATGGCGGTCTGCGCGAAGCCGAGCGTCCAGCGCGGCGGCACGGGCGCCCGGCCGGTCAGGTCGAGGAACTTGGCCGTCACCTGATCGACGTCGGGTCCGGGGAAGACGTAATAGTCGAGGTCGCCGCCGGCGGCCTCGTAGCCGCGGAACAAGCCGTAGTAATTGTCGTGCTCGGCACCCAGGTCGAAGGTGCTGTCGGCCAGATTGTCGTAGAAGATGCCCCACGAGACACCCGAGGCGCCGTCGCGGGTGATTACGAACGGCCAATGCTTGTAGAGCGGATCGCCGAATTCCGGGTCGTAGCCGAGGCTGTCGAGCATGGTCGTGCGCAGCCGGCGGCCGTGCAGATCGAGCCGGCCGGTCTTGTCGCCGAGCCCGTGATAGCGGTCCCTGGCGTCGCGCGCATGATGGTGGCGCAGCCGGTCGCCGAACAGATAGGCGTGGTTGGACCGATCGGCGGCGAACACCGTCCCGTCCGGCAGCGACCAGGTCAGCGTCAGCGGCGCGAGCCCGATGCGCACGGTGAGCGCGTCGGTCGCCAGCGTGATCGCATCGGCCGCCTGGGTCAGCTTGAAGGCCGGGATCGGCCAGCTGCTCTCGTCGAGCCGGTCGCGCCCCTCCCATGGCACATCGGCCGTGCCATGGGCCGGGACCATCCAGGTGCGCGGCTGGCGCGGGGCGGCGCCGTCGACGAACAGCACGCGGACCAGATCGGGCTGCAGGATCGAAATGCGGCAGGTGATGCCGTCGCCGCAATCGAGCTCAACGCCCCGGTCGGTGGTCTCGGACAGGACGGCGTGGCGGATCGGTTTCATGAGGCTGCTTCCGTGAGGCTCTGGGCAAGGATCGATCGGCATTCCCGCCCACACGGGAGCGCCGGCATAATTTGCAGTCAGGCGACCGGCAGGGTCAGGCCGTCGGCGTCGAACACATGGACGGCGTCGATAGGGAAATGGATCGGCGCTGCCTCGCCATGGGCGAGGCGGGTCTGGCCCGGGATCTGGATCGTGATGCCCGGGTCGTTAAGGCGGACGTAGCTGAGCCCGCCCAGTTGCTCGACGCCGGCAACGGCGCCGGTCAGGTTGTTGTCACCCTCGTGGCCTGTCCGGATGTGCTCCGGGCGGATGCCGATGGAGACGGCGGTGCCAGGGGCGACCGACCGGCCGGCCCGGGTGCGCAGCAGGCCGAGGCCGGGGATATCGACCGCGAGCGTCGGCCCGTCGGACGCCGCGACCGTGCCGTCGAGGAAGTTCATCTGCGGCGAGCCGATGAAGCCGGCGACGAAGCGGTTGCGCGGATGATTATAGAGCTCGAGCGGCGGGCCGACCTGCTCGACCCGGCCGGCGCGCAGCACAACGATCTTGTCGGCCATGGTCATGGCCTCGACCTGGTCGTGGGTCACATAGATCATGGTCGTGCCGAGCCGGCGATGCAGGTCGGCCAGTTCCGTCCGCATACCGACGCGCAGCTCCGCATCCAGGTTCGACAGCGGCTCGTCGAACAGGAAGATGCGCGGCTCGCGTACGATGGCCCGGCCGATCGCGACGCGCTGGCGCTGGCCGCCCGAAAGCGCGGTCGGCTTGCGCTGCAGATAGTCGCCCAGCCGCAGCATGCGCGCCGCCTCGGCCACGCGGCTCGCGATCTCGGCCTTGGGCATGCCCAGGTTCTCGAGCCCGAACGCCATGTTCTGGTAGACCGTCATATGCGGATAGAGCGCATAGGACTGGAACACCAGCGCCAACCCGCGCCGCGCCGCCGGCAGGTCGTTGACCCGCTCGCCGCCGATGCGGATCTCGCCGCCGCTCACCGTCTCCAGCCCGCAGATCATGCGCAGCAGGGTCGACTTGCCGCAGCCGGACGGGCCGACGAAGACGACGAATTCGCCGTCGGCCACGTCGAAGCTGACGTCGTAGATGACCTGGGTGCGGTCGAAACGCTTCACCACGCCCTCGAGGGCGAGGCTGCCGCTGATACGGCCCATCATTTGACTCCGGCTGAGGCGATGCCCTGGGTGATGTGGCGCTGCAGGAACGCGAAGATGACGGTGACCGGGATCAGGGTCACGACCGTCATCGCCAACAGATAGTTCCACTGGGTCGTGAGCTCGCCCTGGAACGAGTTGAGCGCCAGCGGCAGGGTGAAGGTCTCGTTGCGGCCGAGCACGACCATCGGCCAGAGGAACTCGTTCCAGCGCCACATGACTGAGAAGATGGCGAGCACGGCCAGCGCCGGCTTCGACAACGGCAGCACGATCCGCCAATAGATCCGCCATTCCGACGCATTGTCCATGCGGGCTGCCTCGAGCAGGTCGTCGGGCAAGGTCAGCATGTATTGGCGCAGCAGGAACACGCCGGTGGGCGTCGCGACCGCCGGCCAGATCACGCCCCAGGGGTTGTCGGTCAGGCCCAGCACCGCGGCGATCAGATAATTCGGCACCAGGATGATGGTCGGCGGGATCATCAGGGTCGCCAGCATCATCAGGAACACGGGCTCGCGGCCGGCAAAGCGGTACTTCGACAGCGCGAAGGCGGCCATCGAATTCAAGAGCAGCGTGATGATCGCCGCGACCGTGGTGATGAACACGCTGTTCCACAGGTAGCGGCCGAAAGCGAACTTCTGCAGCAGGTCGGTGTAATTGTCCCAGGCGGCATGCAAGTGCATGACCTTGGCCCGGTCGTCGATCGGCACCCGGATGAGCGCATCGGGCGCCGCCGGATCGACCATGGTCGCCTGCAGGCCGATCTTGCGCACCTCGGCCAGCGTCTGCCCGGCATGGTCGCCCTGGGTGATGCGATAGAGCGGCAGCGGGTTCGGATAGTTCGGCACCGCGACGCGCGCCTGCTCCTGCGGCAGCAGCGTCGGCGGAAACTCGATCAGGCCCGACGGACTCTTGAGCGAGCTCAGGCCCAGCCAGACGACCGGTCCCAGCATCAGGAGCGTGCCCAGGCCCAGATAGAGATAGCTGGCCCAGTCGGTCCAATCCATCCGCCCGCGACCGCGCGTGGCGGTCAGCATCTGCATCAGCCTAGCCACGTGAATTGCCTTTCGTCCCGCGCATGCCGCGCAGCTGCACCAGGGTCAGGACCAGCAGCACCCCGGCCAGCAGCAGCGACGCCGCGGCGGCCAGGCCATATTGCCGGACCTGGCTCGAGAAGCCGGTGTTGTAGATGAACTCGACCAGATAGGTCGTGGCCGAGCCGGGTCCGCCGCCGGTCAGCACATAGACCTCGTCGAAGATCTGCACGGCGCGGATCAGGCCCAGCACCAGGACCACGAGCACGCTCGGCATCAGCAGCGGCAGCGTGATGCGCCGGAACACCCGGAACGGCGGCGCCGCGTCCATCGCCGCCGCCTCGTAGATGTCGGCGGGGATCGCCTGCAAGCCTGCGAGCAGGATGAGCGTGTAGAAGCCCATATGCGCCCAGATCGACACGAACACGGTCCAGCCGAAGGCCGAGCGCGCGTTCAGCAGCCATTCGACCGGCTGCATGCCGCTGCCGACCAGCGCCGCGTTCAGCACGCCGTCACGCTGCAGCACCCATTTCCAGATCAGGGCGACGACGACCGGGCTCAACAGCACCGGATAGAAGAAGGCGGCGCGAAAGAAGCCGCGGCCGAGGATCTTACGATTGAGGACGAGTGCCGTGAGCACGCTGAACACCAGCATCAGGCTCACTTGCAGTGCTACGAACTTCACCGTGTTCCAGATCGCGTACCAGAACTGGTCGCGCACGCAGCTGTTCGGATCGAAATAATCCTTGCAGGCGAGCAGGGACGAGAAATTCTCCGAGCCGACCCAGGGCCGGTCGGTCGGCAGCAGATTGGTGCCGCCGGTGCCGGAATAATAGAAGTCGATGACGATCGGCAGGAACGTGAATATCCCGAAGATCGCGAGATTGGGCCCGACGAACAGCCAGCCGAGCCGTCCGTCGGGCAGCCGGTCCTGCATCCAGCGCATCGGCCGCTCGGGCAGGTTCATGACGCCGGCGTACAGCCGCCCGAACGCTCGGGCGGCTGTGGATGTCGGAGCGGTTGGTTCCGCGGCGGTCACTTCTTCGCCTTGGCCGCCGCCGCGTCTGCGACGTCGGCGGTGATGCGCTCGTAGGCCTGGTCGAGCGTGATCTGCCCAGCGATGGCCTGGCTGATCCGGTCGACCGTGGCGTTGAACATCGGCCGGCTCAGCTGCGAGCCCTGCAGCTTGTAGGCGAGCGGCGTCAGGGTCGTGGCATTGGCCTGGAACTGCGCCATGGCGGCGATGCCGGCCGGCGAGAGCTTGTAGTCCAGCTTCTTCTTCTGCAGGTCGACGTTGGCCGGCAGGTTCGAGGTCATGGCCATCCATTCGGCATAGACCGGCTCGGACGCCAGGTAATCGAGGAAGCGGGCGACTTCCTTGGGCGACTTGGTGCCCTTGAAGGCGATGAAGCCGGCGCCGCCCGGCATGCCGGTGCAGGCGGCCGGGCCGCAGGGCGCGTCGCCGACCGTCCATTCGAACCCGTCACCGATCTGCTTCTGCAGCCGCGCCAGCTGCCAGCTGCCGGACAGATAGACGGCGATCTTGGCGTTGGCGAATTCCTCGAACGCATCGCGATAGCCGCCGCCGGTCGAGACCCAGACGTCCTTGTCGACCGTGCCGTCCTGGTTCCACTTGACGAATTTTGCGGCCATCGCCTTGAAGCCGTCATCGACCACCGGCGGATGGCCGGCGGAATAGAAGTATTTGGCACCTTCCGAGATCGCCGGTCCCGAGAAGCGGGCGCCGCTGCGGTCCCAGGCCATGCCGTAGGGGATCTTGGTCGCCTTGGCGACTTTGAGCGCCGCCGCCGCCCAATCGTCCCAGGTGGCGCCCTTGGCCGGGATCGGCACGCCGGCCTGGTCGAACAGGGTCTTGTTCACGATCGGCGCCGACACGGTCAGCTGAGTCATCAGCCCATAGATGCCGTGATCGTCCGGCCCGCTACGCATCCAGTCGAGCACCGGCCCATAGGCCGACTGCCAGTAGGCCGCGTCCTTCAGATAGGGCGTCAGATCGAGCTGATAGGCCGCCACCTGGCTAAAATCGCTGACCCGCGCGATGTCGGGTCCGTTGCCGGCGGCGAGCTGGACCGGGACACTCTCCAGGATCGACTTGTAGGGCATCTCGTCGATCGTGATGTGGATGTCGGCATTGTCCTTCATGAACCGCTCGGCGAGGGTCTTGGTCGCCGGGCACTCGTTCCCGTCGGAATAGCACGCGATCCGGATGTCGGCGGCCTGGGCACTGGAGACCGGCGTCGCGGCGGCCCCGGCCAGCCCCGCGAGGGTGGCAGCCGTCAGCGCGGTGCGCAGGGGAAGACTGGCGAACATTTTTCCTCCAAAGGTTTCTTGTTTGAGGCGTGGGCGCGCCCGCTGCCTTTGCCTAAGGTACCGTTCCTTGCAGCGCGGCCACAAGCGGACTTCCGGGCCGACCGGCTTTCGCTTCCGACCTCTTCGCTTCAAGCGTCTGCCGAAATCCCTGTCGGCTTCGTCGTTCGGTTTCGACGATTCGTGACCGGGATCTGGCAGTGATCGGTTTCGTTTCCGACGTTTTATGGTTCGATTCCGAATAAAGCAGATTTCGGCCTGGAGAGCAGCTGTTTTCTGTCGTCGGGCGTTGGATGGGGGTCGGCCCATTCTCCTGTGGACGCCCGAGCCCCGCGGCGGAGTAAGATCCGTCGCCGTCTCTTCCTGTTCCGAACCGAGTCCGATGACCGATCCCATCCGCACCCGTCTCGACGAAATCCGTAGCGAGCTCGCCGCCCTCGCGCTCGACGCCGGCCGGCCGGCCGACGCTATCGGGCTGGTCGCCGTGGCCAAGACCAAGCCGGTCGAAGCGGTGCGCGCGGCGCTTGCTGCCGGCCAGCGCCGGTTCGGCGAGAACCGGGTGCAGGAGGCCATGGCGAAATATCCCGAGCTGCGCGGCGAGTTCCCGGATCTCGAGCTGCATCTGATCGGGCCGCTGCAGACCAACAAGCTGAAGGAGGCGCTGGCGACCTTCGACGTCATCGAGACGGTCGACCGGCCGAAGCTGGCCGAGGCGCTGGCCGAGGCGCTCGCCAAGGGGCCGGCGCGCACCCGGTCGCTGCTGGTCCAGGTCAATACCGGCGAGGAGCCGCAGAAGGCCGGCATCCCGCCGCGCGAAGCGGATGACTTCATCCGCGATTGCCTCGAGCGCCTGAAGCTGCCGATTGCCGGCCTGATGTGCATCCCGCCGGTCGATGACGAGCCGAGCCTGCATTTCGCGCTGCTGCGGTCGATCGCCCGCCGTCATGGGCTGGAAACGCTCAGCATGGGCATGAGCGCCGATTACCGGCTGGCGGTGCAGCAGGGTGCCACCCTGGTCCGCATCGGCTCGGCGATCTTCGGGGAACGGCCGCCGGTCGCTAGCGCGTGACGATCACCCGCGACGCGGTCGTGGCGACGGCCAGATAGGCCAGCAGATCCGCCTGGGCCAGGGCGACGCAGCCCTCGGTCGGCAGATAGCCGTCGCGCGCCAGGTGCAGGAAGATGGCGCTGCCGCGGCCCGGCAGGATGGGGCCGTCGTTGTAGCCGAGCGGCACGATCAGGTCATAGACCGCATCTTCGCGCCACAGGGTCTCGGCGCTCGCCGGATAGGGCAGGATGACCGGCAGGTTGTAGTTCCGGTCGCCCGGCGCATCGCACCAGCCGTCGGCCGGGCCGATCGGCGTGATCGGCAGGCCGGTCGCGGGCGGCTTGAGGCGATCCGGCCGATAGAGCAGGCGGCGCAGCGGCCAGGCCCCGATCGGGGTGGCGCCATCGCCCTCGCGCTTGGCGTCGCTCAGGCCGCCGCGTCCGAGCGCGCACCGGAAGATGCTGTCGGCGAACCGGGCGGTACCGTCGCCCGAAACCAGCAGGTCCATATCACCCTCTAACGGCACATCGGGAGGTCATTGTACCTGATCGACGCTGCTTCCGGCATCGGCCGATCCGCGCGCGATCATCATCGCCTTGTACTTGTCCAAGCCTTCCTGCATGCGCTGGACGAATTCGGCGCCGGTCACCGGAATCCGCCGGTTGGGCGCGAGCGTGCCGGCCGGGATGTTGAGCGGCACCGGTTTCGGCGCGTTGTTGGCGGTCGTCCGCAGCGCCAGGATACCCTCGGGCGAGGTGTCGATCGGAAAGCCATGCGCCTGGCTGTCGTTGAGCGCCATCAGTTTCGGTGCGGTCGAAAGCGGCATCGGTATCGGCTGCGGCGGCGCGGCCGCCAGGGGAATGCCGGAGGGGACGGCCGGGGCGGGTGCTGCCTGTGCCACGAGATCGGCGGGAGCAGGGGCCGGCGCCGGTGTGGCCGCGGGCGCTTGCGCCGGCGCGGAACTCGCGGGCGGGCTGGCTGGCTCGCCGGCGGCGGCCGGGGCGTCGGGGGTGTTCGCCGACTTGTCGCCCTCGTCGACACCGAGTGCCGCGAGGACATTGCCGCCGATGTCCTTGCCGGTGGTCTCGAGCACGCTCACGTCGACCAGGCCGGCGATGACTCCGATCACGCCGCCATAGAGCCCGTCGCCGACGACGCGGGCGGCATTGCCCAGCGTGTCGCCGGTGATCTCGCGGTAGATCGTGCCGACGATCGGGATGTGCTGCAGCGGATTGATCGCGTCCAGGAGGTCGTGGAAGCTGAAATGATCGCCGGCCCACAGATGCGACTTCGCCGTCGGGGCCTGGCCCTGAACGGTGATGGTCTCGATGCCCGGTGCGCTCGTCGTTTCCATGTCCGGTCCCTGGGACGGGGGTCCCCGGATCGGTCACGCAAGGCCGATGCCAGAACCGGCTCTTTGTTTTTCAATGAGTTAACCTTAAGCGCCCTTGCCGATCGGCAAGGAATGCCGGGTCAGAACAAGTGGCCGCTGCGTTTCGCCTTGGTCTCGAGATAGCCGCGGTTATGGGCGTTCGATGCGAACACATGGGGCACGCGCTCGACGATCTCGATGTCGTGCTGGGCGAGGGCGGCCACCTTTTCCGGGTTGTTGGTCATCAGCCGCACCTTGTCGAAGCCCAGCTGCCGCAGCATCTCGGCGGCGGGCTGATAGACCCGCTCGTCGGACTCGAAGCCCAGTTGCAGGTTGGCGTCGACCGTGTCGAAGCCGGAATCCTGCAGCGTATAGGCGCGCAGCTTGTTGACGAGGCCGATGCCGCGCCCTTCCTGGGCCAGATAGATCACGATGCCGCCGCCGGCCTCGGCGATCGCCTTGATCGCGCCGCGCAGCTGGTCGCCGCAGTCGCAGCGCAGGCTGCCCAGCAGGTCGCCGGTGAAGCATTCCGAATGGATCCGCGCCAGCACGGGCGCCGGGCCCCGGGGCTCGCCGATCATGATCGCCAGATGGTCGGTGCCGCCGTCGTCCGGACGGAACGCGATGACGCGGGTATGCTCGGCATCGACCAGCGGCACGCTCGCGCCGGCGACGCGCCGCAGCGTGCGGGCCAGCACGCTGCGATGGTCGAACACCTGGTCGGTGCCGACCTCGATGATGCCCTCGCGCCGGGCGATCAGCGCGCCCTCGCGCGGGGCGATCGGAAAGCAGGCGATGGCCGGCAGCAGGCGGGCGAGCTTGGCGAGCTCGATGGCGGCTGCGGCCAGGCCCTTCGGCCCGACCGGGGTGACGCCGATCGGCGCCGCGGACACCTGGCGCACGACGGTCGGATCGGCGAGCTCGCGCAGGAACACGGCCGAGGCGTCGGCCGGCGGCAGCAGCTCGACCGCATGGCCGGCGGACTCTTCGTCGGGTGTCAGCTCGAGCGCGATCGCGCGGCGGAGCGTGGTCGCCAGGACCGGGCGCGCCCGTGTCAGCATGATGGCGCGCGCCAGTCCCTCCTCGTCGATCGCCTCGGCGGCCTGGATGAGGGCGGCCTCGGTGCCGTTGCTCAGCAGCACAACGTCGCCGCGGCGCAGGTCGGCGACGGCGCGGTTGACTTCGTGCGGCGGCAAGACCCGCTGCTCCTGACCGGATTTGGCCATTGCTTGCTTCAACATCCTGATCGACCCGAGAACGTGGCGGACATCATACACTGCCCGCGCCGTTGAGATATGGTGCGTCGGGCGATTCCGCCATGCCCCGCTCGCGCACAAGCCACAAAACGTCGCGACCGAACGACCAGAGCAGCAGGCCGAGCGACAGGCCGGCGACGGCCGACGGCCAAGGCGGCGCCAGGAGGGGCGACAGCGCCGCCAGCAGGCCGGCGATCTGCAGCACGCACACGAGCCTGCGGGCGAAGCTGGGCGGCACCGGCCGGCGCAGCCAGGGCCAGACCCAGCCGGCGCCGACATAGAGGTAGCGGAGCGCGCCGCTCAGCAGCACCCAGGCCCCGACCTGGCCTCGCGCCGCGACGGCCGCGCTCAGCACCAGCACGGTCAGCGCGTCGGTCTCCATGTCGAACCGGGCGCCGAAAGGGCTCGCCGTGCCGGTCCGGCGGGCGACGGCGCCGTCGACCCCGTCGAGCACGAGCGCGGTCGCGCCCAGCATCGGCGCCAGCCAGGATTGACGATCGGGTGTCGGCAGAAAGGCGATCATCAGGGCGACCACCAGGCCGCGCAACAGGGTCACCCGGTTGGCCCAGCCGAACCGGGGCAGGGGGGCCTTGAGCGCCGCGCGACCGGCGACGACGGCATAGGCGGCCCAGCCGATGCAGCCGGCGAGAGCGACGCCAAGCGACGCCGGGGGGAAGGCGCCCAGAACGCCCGCACCCACCAGCGTCAGGCAGGCGAGCGAGGTCGTCATTTCCGATCGGGCCAAGGAATGTTTTACTCGCTCGCGCGGTTGTGACATTGGCGGGGAACTCGGGCTAGATAGATTGGTTACCGACAGACGGCCCGGCGCCCGCCGGTATTCCCATCCCGATGACAGGATTAATATAGAGCGGTGCGCGCCTCGATCCATCTCGACGAAGCCGATGCCTGGGACGCGGTCTCTACCGTCCGCCGGATCGGCGCGCCCATGCCGGGCGGACGGCTGCGGCTCGAGTTCGGCGACGGCTGGCTCTCCATCGATGCCGACGGCGGCTGGTCGAGCGACCGGGTGCCGCCGGCCGCCGTCGGCCGCCTGCTCGACCTCTATCTGCCGCTCGCGGTCCAGGAGCGCCGGCCCTTCACCATCGCCCATCTCGGCCAGAGCCTTGACGGCCGGATCGCGGCCACGAACGGTGCCTCGCGCTGGGTCACCGGGCCGGAGGACCTGCTGCACAATCACCGCATGCGGGCGCTGGCTGACGCGATCCTGGTCGGCGCCGATACGGTGCGGCTGGACGATCCGCAACTGACCGTGCGGCGGTGTCCCGGCGACAATCCGGTCAGGGTCGTGCTCGATCCGATGCTCGGCCTCGGGCCGGACTACGGGCTGTTCCGCGACGAGGCCGCCCAGACGCTGGTAATCACGGCGGAAGACCGCGCGCCGCCGCCGCGGCTCGGCCAGGCCCAGGTGCTGACCGTGCCGCGCACCGTGGACGGCGCGCTCGACTGCGCCGCGGTCGTGACGCTGCTGGGCCGGCGCGGGCTCGGCTGGATCTTCATCGAGGGCGGCGGCGTCACGGTGTCGCGCTTCCTGGCGCAGCGGGCGCTCGACCGGCTGCAACTGACCATTTCGCCACTGATCATCGGCTCCGGCCGTCCCGGCATCCAGCTGCCGGAAATCCAGGACCTGGCCCAGGGCCTGCGTCCGCGCCTGCGCCGCTTCGCGCTCGGCGAGGACATGCTGTTCGAGTGCGACTTTTCTTGAGCGACCGTGTTGCGAGCGCCTTTTGGGTGATGGAGCCGGGCCGGGGCGAAATCCGGACCGCCCCCTTGGCACCCCCGGCCGCGAACGAGCTCCGCGTGCGGATGCTGGCGAGCGGCATCAGCCGCGGCACCGAAGCGCTGGTCTTCCGCGGCCTGGTGCCGGCGAGCCAGCACCAGGCGATGCGCTGTCCCGGCCAGGAGGGCGATTTCCCCGGCCCGGTCAAATATGGCTACAGCACCGTCGGCCTGGTCGAGGCCGGCCCGGCCGAGTGGCTCGGCCGACGCGTGTTCTGCCTGCATCCGCACCAGGATCGCTTCAACTTGGCCGTCGACATGGCGCTGCCGGTGCCGGACGCGGTGCCGACCCGGCGCGCGGTGCTGGCGGCCAATCTGGAAACCGCGGTCAACGGCTTGTGGGATGCCGGCGCGCTTGCCGGCGACCGGATCGCCATTGTCGGCGCCGGTGTGGTCGGCGGCCTGGTCGCCTCGCTCGCCGCCCGCCTGCCCGGAACCCGGGTGACGCTGGTCGATCGCGATCCGGCGCGGGCGGATCTCGCCCTTGCGCTCGGCTGCGGCTTCGCCGTACCCGGGGATGCCCCCGGCGATCAGGACCTGGTCATCCACGCCAGCGGCGCACCCGAGGGCCTGGTGCTCGCCCTCGGCCTCGCCGGCTTCGAGGCGACCGTGCTCGAGATGAGCTGGTACGGTGACCGGCCGGTCACTCTGCCACTGGGCGAGGTGTTTCACGTGAAGCGCCTGGTGATCCGCTCATCCCAGGTCGGCGCGGTGGCGCCGGCCCAGCGCCCGCGCTGGTCCCATCGCCGCAGGTTGGCGCTGGCGCTCGATCTGCTCGCCGATCCGGTCTATGACCGGTTCCTCGACGGCGAGAGCGCGTTTGCCGATCTTCCCGCGACCATGGCGCGTCTTGCCGCCGATCCCGCCGGCGCGCTGTGCCGGCTCGTCCTCTATCCCTGAATTCGGAAACCGCACGTCCATGTACACCGTCACCGTCAGCGACCATGTCATGATCGCCCACAGCTTTCGCGGCGCCGTGTTCGGGCCGGCGCAGCGCCTGCACGGGGCGACCTACGGCGTCGAGGCGACGTTCCGCCGCCGCCAGCTCGACGACGACGGCATCGTCTGCGACATCGGCCGGGCGCTCGAGCTCTTGAAGGAAGTGCTGGCGCCGCTCGCCTTCACCAATCTAGACGAGCTGCCGGAATTCGCCGGCAAGAACACCACCACGGAATTCCTGGCCGGCGTGCTGCACGACCGCCTGAAGGCGCGGGTCGCCGCCGGCGCGCTCGGCCCCGGCACCGCGGGCGCGCTCGACTCGCTGCAAGTCGTGCTGCGGGAATCGCCGGTCGCCTGGGCCGGCTTCGACGGCCCGCTCTGAACCGGTCCCCCCTTGCGAGCCTTGCCATGACCCGTCCCATCACCTTCATCGTGCCCGGCCCGATCGAACAGATCACCGGCGGCTATCTTTATGACCAGCGGATCATTGACGGGCTGCGGGCCGCCGGCCGCCCGGTCGGGCTGCTGGAGCTGCTCGGCCAATTTCCGGACGCCGACTGGACTGCCAAGGCGAGCGCCGCATCGAGCCTGCGCGCGCTGCCGGACAGGGCCGCGGTCTGCATCGACGGGCTGGCGCTGGCCGCGTTCGAGGAAGCGTTGCCGGCCGAGGCCGGGCGGCTCGACATCCTGGTCCTGGTCCATCACGCGCTGGCGCTCGAGACCGGTCTATCGGCCGACGAGGCGGCGCGCTATGCCGACCTGGAGCGGCGCCTCCTGCCGCTGTGCCGCGGCATCCTGTGCCCGAGCCCGCGCAGCGCCGCCGATGTCGCGGCCTATGGCGTGCCGCCCGAGCGGATCCGCGTGGTGCCGCCGGGGACCGACCGGCCGTCGGCCGAGCCGACCGAGCATGGCGGCCCGGTGCGGCTGCTGACGGTCGCGACGCTCACGCCGCGCAAGGGCCATCGCCTGCTGATCGAGGCGCTGGCGACGCTCGGCCGGCGCGACTGGCGCCTGACCGCGATCGGCAGCCTCGAGCGCGATCCGGCGACCGTGGCCGAGGTCCGGGCGCTCATTGCCGACCATGGCCTGGACGTGCTGGTCGACCTCGCCGGCGAATGGCCGCCGGAGCAGCTGTCCAAGGCCTATCTAGCGGCCGACGTGTTCGTGCTGCCGTCCTACTACGAGGGCTATGGCATGGCGTTCGCCGAAGCCATGGCCCATGGCCTGCCAATCATCGGCACGGACGCCGGGGCCATCCCCGAGACCGTGCCGGCCACGGCCGGAATCCTGGTGCCGGCCGGCGACCGGGCGGCGCTTGCTACGGCGCTCGACCGGATGATCGGCGACGGCGCGCTGCGCCGGGCCTATGCGGACGGCGCCCGCGCGGCCGCGGCCGGCTTCGCCGACTGGGCCCGGACGGCCGAGGATTGGGGCCGGGCCTTCGATGCCCTTGCCGGCCGCGACTAACGAACTGAACATGCTGCCGGATTGCGCGCGGACGGACTGGTCCGTATGCTCGCGGTCGAAACCGCCGGCCAGAAGCGGACGGGCGGCGATCAAAGGAACGCCATGACGGCACCGAAGAAAATTCTGCTGGTCGACGACGACCAGGCCCTGCGCGAGGCCCTGGCGGAGCAACTGCGCCTGCACGAGGAATTCGTGACCGAGCTCGCGGATAGCGCGGCCGCCGCGCTCGAGATCGCGAAACATCATTATTTCGACATTCTCGTGCTCGACGTCGGCCTGCCCGACATGGACGGGCGCGAACTGTGCCGGCTGATGCGGCGCAACGGCGTGCGTGCGCCGATCGTGATGCTGACCGGCGCCGACAGCGAGGCCGACACGATCCTCGGTCTCGATGCCGGCGCCAATGACTACGTGACCAAGCCGTTCCGCCTCGGCGTCCTGCTCGCCCGGCTGCGCGCCCAGTTGCGTCAGCACGAACAGAGCGAAGACGCGATGTTCACGATCGGACCGTACAGCTTCCGCCCGAGCGCAAAGCTCCTGGTCGCCGACGGCGGCAAGAAAAAGGTCAGGCTGACCGAGAAGGAAACCGCGATCCTCAAATATCTGCTGCGGGCAGGGGATCGGCCGACTGGCCGCGAACTGCTGCTCAACGAGGTTTGGGGCTATAATGCGGCGGTGACCACGCATACACTCGAAACGCATGTGTACCGCCTGCGGCAGAAGATCGAGATCGATCCGTCCAAGGCAGAGATTTTGATTACGGAACCCGGCGGGTACCGTCTAGTGCCGTGAGTGCGGGCCGCGAGGCCGACAGGATTGGCAAGCTGAGGCATGAGCGCAGTGAGCGAACATAGCGGCCCGACCGGCTCGGCCCCAGGGCCATTCACCTGTACGTTTTGGGGTGTGCGCGGCAGCATCGCGGCACCGGGACCGGAGACGGTCCGCTATGGCGGCAATACGCCCTGCCTCGAGGTCCTGTGCGGGGCGCAGCGGTTGATCCTCGATGCCGGCAGCGGCATCCGGCCGCTCGGCTACCGGCTGGAGACCGAGACCGCACCGCTCGAATTCGACATCTTCCTGACCCACACCCATCTCGACCATATCGTCGGCCTGCCGTTCTTCTCGCCGGCGTTCAGCGAGGCCAATCGGCTCAAGATCTATGCCGGCCACCTGGCGCCCGAGCGCAGCGTCGAGGAAGTGCTGAAGACGATGATGGCCGATCCGCTGTTTCCGATCCCGGTCAACGCGCTGCATTCCAACAAGACCTTCATCGATTTCCATGCCGGCGAGACGCTGCAGCCGCATCCGGGCATCACGGTGCGCACGGCGCCGCTCAATCACCCGAACAAGGCGACCGGGTACCGGGTCGAATATGGCGGGCGCTCGCTCTGCTACATCACCGACACCGAGCATTTCCCCGATCGGCTCGACGACAATATCGTCGGGCTGATCAGGGGCGCCGATTACGTTATCTACGACACGATGTTCACCGACGCCGAATACCCGAGCAAGATCGGCTGGGGCCATTCGACCTGGCAGGAAGGCATCAAGCTGATGGAGGCGGCCGAGGCAAAGACGCTCGTGCTGTTCCATCACTCTCCCCGCCGCACCGACGAGGCGATGGACAAGATCGCGGCCGAGGCGGCACAGCGCCGGCCCGGCACGCTCGCCGCGTACGAAGGCATGGTCATCACGCTCTGAGACGTCAGCGGGTGACGCTCACGTAGCGGCTCAGGTGGATGGCTTGCGCGTTCGCCTGCCATCCCGCGACCCGGCCGGCGACCAGCGCCCGGTCGCGGCCGAAGCCATAGGGCAGGATGGCGAAATCATCGAGCAGCAGCCGCTCCGCCGCGGCCAGCCCAGCCATTCGTGCCGGCGGGTCGAGCTGCGCTTCGGCGCGGTCGAGCGCCGCCTCGTACGCTTCATTCCGATAGGCGACAACGTTGGTCGTGCCGGCATCCCGGCGCCAGGCGGCGAGGAAATTCCACGGGTCGGGAAAATCGGCGTTCCAGCTCGAAATCGAGACCTGGTAATCCCGCCGCACCAGGCGTGCGCTCACGACCTGATATTCGTTGGCGTCGAGCTTGACCGTCAGGCCGGGCAGCGCCTGCTGCCACAGGGCCGCGATCGCCTTCGCTTCCAAGAGATAGTCCGGCAGATCGTCGGTCAGGAACTCGATGGTCAGGGGATGGTCGCGGCCGTAACCGGCGTCCGCCCAGAGCCCGCGGGCGCGGGCCAGCCGCTCGGTCATGGTCGTCGTGGCGAAGGCGAGCCGGGCCGGTGCGTAGCCCGGCATGCCGTCGGGCACGAAGCTGAAGGCCGGCGTCCCGCCCGCCGGCACCACCTTGGTCTCGATCGCCGTCTGGTCGAGCGCCAGTGCCAGCGCCTCGCGCAGGCGCCGGTCGTCCGCAAGCGGCGACCGCGCCATGTCGATCTCGACGTAGCGGGTGTTGAGCAGCGGCTGTTCATGGAGGGATGCCGCCAGCTCGCGCCGGGCCTCGGGCAGCAGGCGCGCCGGCGCCTCGGCCAGATCGATCTCGCCGGCGCGGAACGCCTTGTAGGCGGTGACTTCGTCGGCGATTACCAGCCAATCGACCCGGTCGAGCGCCACCGACGCGGCCGCGTGATAGTGCGGGTTGCGCACGAAGGACAGGCGGCCCTGGGGCACCCATTGGTCGAGCGTGAAGGCGCCGTTGCCGACGAAATGCTCCGGCCGGATCCAGTCCTTGCCCCAGCGCGCGATGGCCGCCTCGGGTACCGGGAAGGCCATGGAATGGGCCAGCACCGCCGGCAGAAAGGCGGCCGGGCGATCGAGCGTGATGCGCACGGTCAGCGGGTCGGGCGCCGAAACGCCGAGGGTCGCGAGGTCCTTGCCCGGGCCCTCGGCGATCGCCCGGGCCCCGGCGATCGGATAGAGGATCTCGCTATAGGGCGAGCCGGTTGCCGGATCGAGCGCGCGGCGCAGCGAATAGACGAAATCGCCGGCGGTCAGCGCCGTGCCGTCGGACCAGGCAAGGCCGGGGCGCAGGTGAAACACATAGGTCTTGCCGTCCGGCGCCACGTCCCATCGTTCGGCGACACCAGGGCGGATCGAGGCATCCGGGCCATAGACGGTCAGGCCCTCGAACAGGTCCGAGGTCACGACCGTCTCATATTCATTGCCGATGAGATGGGGATCGAGCGAGCCGAGGTCGGCGGCGATCACCCGATGCAGCACGGCCTCGGCATGGGCCGAAGCCGCCACGACCCAGAGCGCGAAAGCCAGGAACAGCGACCGCCGTATGGTCATCGCCTCACGCCGCTACCGTTGCGCATCTGCAGGCTCACCGCCGACGCACGCGGGTCAGCGATAGGGATCGGCCGCGTCGCGCAGCCCGTCGCCGAAGAAATTGAAGGCGAGCACGACGGTGAAGACCGGAATGACCGGCAGCATCAGCCAGGGATAGAGCGCCACCACGTTGATGTTCTGCGCCTCGTTCAGCAGCACGCCCCAGCTGGTAATGGGCGAGCGCAGGCCCAAGCCGAGGAAGCTCAGTGCCGTTTCGCCCAGGATCATCGACGGGATCGAGACCGTCGCCGACGCGATCAGGTGCGAGAGAAAGCTCGGCAGCAGATGGCGGAAGATCACGCGCCGGGTGGAGGCACCCATCAGCACGGCCGCGGTGGCGAAATCCTCCTCACGCAGCGCCAGGAACTTCGAGCGGACGGCGCGGGCGAGGCCGGTCCAGTCGAGCAGGCCCAGGATCAGCGTGATGCCGAAATAGACCCAGAGCGGGCTCCAGGTCACCGGCAGCGCCGCCGACAGCGCCATCCACAGCGGCAGCTCGGGAAAGGAACGGATGATCTCAATGACGCGCTGGGTGATGGCATCGACCCAGCCGCCGTAATAGCCGGCAAGCCCGCCGATGACGATGCCGAGCGTGAAGCTGATGGAAATGCCGATCAGCCCGATGGTCAGAGAAATGCGTGTGCCATAGATGACGCGCGAGAGCATGTCGCGGCCGAGCCGGTCGGTGCCGAGCAGGAACAGCGTGCCGTTCTCGGTCGGGCAGACCAGATGGAACCGGCCGGGGATCAGGCCCCAGAAATCATACGCGTCGCCCAGGCACAGGAAGCGGATCGGCTGGACCAGCTTCGGGTTCGGCGTATAGACCCGCTTCAGGTTATCCATGTCCAGGCGGTAGTCGAAGCCATAGACAAACGGGCCGACGAACCGGCCCTGGTCAAACAGATGGACCTGTTGCGGCGGGGCGAAGATGAAGTCGGTGTGCCGGCTATGGGCGCCGTAGGGCGCCAGGATCTCGCTGACCAGGGTCGAGAGATAGAGCAGCGCCAGGATCGCGCCCGAGACGACGGCAACCCGGTGGCGCCGCAGCTTCCACCACATCATCCGCCATTGGGACGCGCGGTAATAGCGTTCCTGGGCGGCGCTCATCGGTTCGACCCGGTTGGGCTCGAACGGCTCGTCCGACACGAAATGGGCGAGCGGGGCCCTCTGCTCGTTCATTTGGCGCTCCCGGCGCCCAGGCGGATGCGCGGATCGAGGGCGGCCAGCGCCAGATCGCTGAGGAACACGCCTAGCACCGTCAAGAGCGCCATGCACATCAGGAACGAGCCGGCCAGATACATGTCCTGGGCCCGGAGCGCGTCGAGCAGCATCGGCCCGGTCGTCGGCAGCGACAGCACGACCGACACGATGGCCGAGCCCGAGATGACATGGGGCAGGAGCGTGCCGATGTCGGCGATGAACGGGTTCAGCGACATGCGCAGCGGGTATTTCATCAGGGTCCGGAACGGCGACAGGCCCTTAGCACGCGCGGTCACGACATATTGCTTCTGCAGCTCGTCGAGCAGGTTGGCGCGCAAGCGCCGGATCATGCCGGCGGTGCCGGACGTGCCGATGACGATGACCGGGATCCACAGATGCGCCAGCACCGACCAGAACTTGGCCAGGCTCCATGGCGCGTCGATGAACCGGTCGTCCATCAATCCGCCGATCGAGATGCCGAGCCAAGTGTTGGCGAGGTAGAGCATGACCAGCGCCAGGAGGAAATTCGGCGTCGCCAGGCCGACGAAGCCGAGGAAGGTCAGGCCGTAGTCGCTCCAGCTATATTGATGGGTCGCGGAATAGATGCCGATCGGGAAGGCAACGACCCAGGTGAACAGGATGCAGGTGACGCTGACGATGAAGGTGAGCCACAGCCGGTCGCCGACAACCTGCGTCACCGGCAGGTTGTAGGCGAAGGAATAGCCCATGTCGCCGTGCAGCAGGCCCCAGACCCAGTAGAGATATTGCTGCCAGGCCGGCCGGTCGAGCCCGTACATCTCCCTGAGGTAGGCGAGCTTCTGCGGATTGACCGCCTCGCCCTGGGCTTGCAGCTCGGCCATGTAGGTCGAGAGATAATCGCCCGGCGGCAACTGGATGATGATGAACACGATCAGGCTGATCGCGAGCAGGGTCGGAATCATGACCAGCAGACGGTGGACGGTATAGCCGAACATGCCTTCGCGCCCCCTTCAGGATGGCTGGTCGGCCGGCGCTTCCGGGACGAACCAGAAGCGGTCGGGCTTGTAGACGCCGAAGAAGGCGCCCGGATCGAAATTGTAGATACCCTGCTCGGGCACGTTGCGGAGCTGGTCGGAAACCACGACCGGCTGCGGCACCTCGGCGACGAGGCCGATGGTCAGGACGCGGTCGGCGCGGATGGCGAGCATGCGCTTCCAGATGGATTGGCGGGCCTCGAAGTCGGACGCGTTCATCCAGTCGCGCGCGAGGTTCATCAGCTCGGTGGCCATCGGCATGTCCGGCGCCTCGCCCGACATGCCGTGGGTCTCGAAATATTGCCCCCAGCGCGGCCACTGCCAGGACGCCTGCAGCGTCGGCGCCAGCACGGCCGGGCTCATCTCGGCATTGGCGAGGCCGTTCTCCAGCCCGCGATCGATCGACATCATGGTCTCACCGCCGAAGATGCGGTTGTGCATCAGCTCGATCTGCAGGGGCTTGGCGAACAGCTTGATCCCGACCTCGCGCCAATTATCGCGGATCAGCTCCAGCACGTCGCCTTCCTCGGCGACCGTACCCGCCGTCTCGACCACGATCTGCAACGGGCGGCCGTCGGGCAGCAGGCGGATGCCTTCGCCATTGCGCTTGGTCAGGCCGAGCTCGTCCAAGAGCCGCCGCGCCCCGGCCGGATCGTAGGCGGCCCAGGCGGTGCTGTTGTGCTCGTCGTAGAGCGGTGAGCCGGGCAGCATGGTGTCCTGGCCTTCGTGGGCCAGGCCGTAATAGACGACGTTGTTGATCTCGTGCCGGTCGATCGCCAGCGACAGCGCCCGCCGGAAGCGCACGTCGCGCAACAGGCTGCGCCAGACCGGGTCGTTGACGTTCAGGTTTGGATAGAGCGCCAGCTGGCTGCCGTAGCCGGTCTTCCACAGGCGCACCCGGTAGCCGTTCCGGGCCTCGCCGGCCTTGAGGAACGTGTAATTGTCGAAGCGCAGATAGCGCGATTGCAGGTCCGCCTCGCCGGCGCCGACCTTGACCGGAATGATCTTGCTGTCGGCCACGGCGGCGTTGATCCGGTCGATATAGGGCAGCTGCCGGCCCTCGCGATCGACGCGGTAGTAGAACGGATTGCGCTCGAACACGAAGCGCTCCGACGGCGGCTTGGTCTTCAGCACCCAGGGGTCGAGCGTCGGCAGGTCGGGATTGTCGTTGCGGACCGGATTGTCCATCCGGTTGTGCAGCTGGGCCCAGTTCCGGGCGTGAGCGTCGGCGACGAGTGCTGCGAGCTTGGCCTTGTCGGCGTATTTGGCGTGAAACTGCTTCAGGTAATGGGCCGGACGATAGATCGTGATCGGGCTCGCGTTCGCCAGCAGCGCCAGGAAGGTCGGCATCGGCGCCGACCAGGAATAGCGCACGGTCAGCGGATCCAGCACCTCGACCTTGGGCTTCTCACCCTCGCGCAGCAATGCTACGGGCGGCCCGGTCGGCGACAGCATCTCGTTGTTCGCCACATCCTCCCACCAATAGCGGAAATCCTCGGCGGTGAAGGGCTCGCCGTCGGACCAGCGATGGCCGGGCCGCAGGTGCAGCGTGTAGATCCGCTGCTCCTTCTGGTCGACGCCTGCCAGCATGTCGGGGACCAGGTCATAGCTGGGCGTATAGGCCATCAGGCGGGCATAGCCGATGATGGCGAGCAGCCGCGTATCGCGGGCGCTGCCGATCAGCACGCGCAATTCGCCGCCGGGCTGGCCTGGGCGCCCGGTCTCGATCGCGGGCTCGGCCGGCACGCGTTCGGCGATCGGCGGCAGCCGCCCGGCCGCGACGTCGTCGGCGAGCGCCGGCGTTTCGATATAGTTGAGCGCCTGGGCCTGGCCGCCGACCAGCAGTGCCGCCAGCGCCAGCATGACCGGAAGGGCGCGAATCATGACACCACCTCCAAGGTTTCGGTCGCCAGCGCCTCGACCCAATGGCCGCCGCCCAGGTCGACCGGTGCCGGATGATGGTTGCCATCGCGCGTGTACGGCAGCGGCCAGGCCGCAGGGTTCGAGGCCTTGCCGCCCATCAGCGCGTCGAAATCGAGCTTGTGATGCAGGTCCGGCGTCGGCACGGCCGCGAGCAGCGCCTTGGTGTAAGGATGGCGGGGGTCGCGGAACAAGGTCCGGCGCGGCGCCAGCTCGACGATCCGGCCGGCGCACATGACGGCGATCCGGTCGGCGACATAATCGACGACCGCCAGATTGTGCGACACGAACAGATAGGTCAGGCCCAGCCGCTGCTGCAGGTCCTTCAGCAGGTTCAGGACCTGGGCCTGGATCGAGACATCGAGGGCAGAGACCGGCTCGTCGCAGATCAGCAGGTCGGGATTGAGCGCCAGCGCGCGCGCGATGCCGATGCGCTGGCGCTGGCCGCCGGAAAAGCTGTGCGGATAGCGTTTGAGCTGGTTGCGGTCGAGCCCGACCAGCTCGACCAGCTCTTCGACCCGGGCCCGCCGTTCCGCCGCGTCGCCGATGCCGTGGACCAGCAGCGGCTCGGCCAGGATGTCGAAGACATTCATGCGCGGGTTGAGCGCGCTGAACGGATCCTGGAAGACATATTGCACCCGGCGGCGGAAGTGGGTCAGCTCCTTGCCTTCGAGCGCCAGCACGTCGATCTCGCCATCGCCCTCGCGGAACCTCACCTCGCCCGCGTCCGGCGTCACGGCGCGCAGCAGCAGCTTCGAGAGCGTGGTCTTGCCGCAGCCGCTTTCGCCGACCAGGCCCAGGCACTCACCGGCCCTGATCTCGAGGCTGACGCCATCGACCGCCTTCATCGGCTCGCCACCCTTGCGGGGCGCGTAGGTCTTGACCAGGCCCTGCATGGTCAAGAGCGGGGCGGCGCCGGCAACGCGGGCGACGGCGCGAGGCGCCAGGTATTTGGTCTCCGAGATCGGCGGGATCTCCCGGATCGGCACCAGCCGGTCCTCCGGCCCCATGTCGAACCGGGGCACGGCAGCGAGCAGCGCCTTCAGATAGGGATGGCGCGGATTCTGGAACAGGTCCTCGGCCACCCCGCTCTCGACGACGCGGCCCCGGTACATGACCACGACCTCGCGGGCGACGTTCGCGACGACGCCCAGGTCGTGGGTGATGATCAGGACGGCCATGCCCAGCTCGGCCTGCAGATCCTGGATCAGCTTCAGGATCTGGGCCTGGATCGTCACGTCGAGCGCCGTGGTCGGCTCGTCCGCGATCAGCAGGGACGGGCGGCACACCAGTGCCATGGCAATCATCGCGCGCTGCCGCAAGCCGCCGGACAGCTCGAACGGATATGTCGCGAGCGCCTTCTTCGGGTCCTTGAACCCGACCAGCCGCAGCATCTCGGCCGTCAGCTCCAACGCCTCGGCGCGGCTGGTTTCCCGGTGCAGCAGCAGCGCCTCGGAGATCTGGTCGCCGATCGTGTGCAGCGGCGACAGCGAGGTCATCGGTTCCTGGAAGATGATCGAGATGCTGCCGCCGCGGATCGCGCGCATCGCCGGTCCGTCGCGATCGAGTGCGGCGATATCGACGGTTCCGGCCGCCTTCGGGTCGCTGAACAGGATCTGGCCGCCGGCGATGCGGCCGGCGGCCGGCAGGATGCCCATGATCGCCTGGCTGACGACGGACTTGCCGGAACCGGATTCGCCGACCAGTGCCACGGTGCAGCCCTGCGGCACGCGGAACGACACGCCGCGCACCGCCTCGAACGGGCCGGCCGGGGTCGCGAAGCTGACCTTGAGATTGCGGATGTCGAGCAGATCGGTCATCAGGCGGCAACCGTCCCGCCGCGGGGCACGGGCACGTCGAGTGCTGCGAGGTTGCCCTCGGTCGACGGGTCGACGGCGAGCCCGCGCGCCGCCGCCGCCGCGGCCGCCCGGCGGACGATCTCCTCGAACCCATCGATCTGGCTTTCAATCGTGAGCCGGGTGCCGGCGGCGCTGAGCCTCAGCTCCATCCAGCCGCGCTTGCGGTCGCGGCGCGTCGAGAAATATCGCAGCTTGAGCCCGTCGATCGCGGTCCAGGCGAGCCGCTTGCGCCAGGGGCCGATCACGGCGATGCCGGTCTCGTCCAGCACGATCCGGCTGCGGCTGCGCAGATAGGTCCGCACGCCGAAGCTCAGCAGCAGCACCGCCATCAGACCGAATACCAAGTGCAGGACCCAATGCATCGGCACGAGCGCGATCGCCAGAAACACGAGGCCGGCGCCACCGCGGGCATAATCCTCGACCAGGCTGCGGGTCGGGTAGCGATGCTCGCTCATGCCGGCCAGAGCTCCCGGGCGGAGACCCAGGCGGCGGCCGGATGGGCGGCGACCAGCGCCGCGAGGTCGGCGGCGAAACGCTCGGTCGTCGGGTCGTCGAGCCGGTGGTGGGTCAGGAAGCCGACCGGTTCCGCCGCGTCGACGGCACCCAGGCGGCGGTCGGCAAGCCGGCGTGCCGCCTCCACGACCAGATCGGCGGTCGGGCGGCACCGGCGGGTGCCGTGCCAGTCGATCGGATCCAGATGGGTATTGACCTGGCGCAGGCCCGGCGCCGCCTCGGCCTTCGGGCGCGCGCCGGCTGTCGACAGGCCGACGAAGCCGGCCGCGGACAGCAGCGGGACCAGATCGGCGGCGATGCGGTTCCAGGGCGGGACCAGAACCGGCCGGAACCGCCGGCCGAACAGGGCCTCGAGCCGCTCCCGCCCAGACTTGAGGGCCGTCGCAAGCAGGGCAGGGGGCCGGTCGGAACCCAGCTCGGCCTTCTTGCCCGGCGGTGCGGCGTGATTGATATGGGCGATGCCATGCTGCAGCACGGTCACGTTGTCCTCTTGCGCCAGTCGGTGGGCCAGCGCATCCGTCGCCGCCTCCGGGATCACGGCCAGCGCCAGGGGCAGATCGCCGGCCAGTTGCAGCAGCCGGTCGAGCGGCGCCGAAGGGGCCGTCGCATCATCATCACGCCACCAGAACCGGGCGACCTGCCCTGCTTGCGCCCAGGTATCCAGCTCCGTTTCGAGCGGCGCCCAGATCGACGCCCGGGGGGACGATGCGACGGTGCGGGCGGACAGGCTCAAGGGCGGGCGACCTTCTGCGAACGAGCGGGTGCGGGCGGCCGAAACAGGCGTTTCGACTTTCTCTCTAACACGGATCGACGCCAATTCGCGCCCCATCATGACACCCGTTCGGCCGCCGTTTGCAAGATCGCCCGGGCCGACGCCCGGGCACCGTCAAGATCGACTGCCAGGACCGGCGGCACCTCGGCCCGATCGACCGCCCGGGCCAGGCTGATCGGGTCGAGCGCATCGGCCTCGACCATCTGGGCCATTCCGGCATCGGCGAGCAGGCGCGCCCTCAGGGTCTGTTCGGTTTCCGCCGCCTCGGCGAACGGCACCAGGACCATGGGCACGCGGGCCTGCAGCAGCTCGATCGCGGTGTTGTAGCCGGCCTGGCTGATCGACAGGGCGGCGCGGGCGAAGAGCGCGGGCAGATTGGAGCGGAAGCGCTCGATCACAATGCCGTCATCGGCGGCCTGGACCAGGGCGGCGAAGTCCGCCTCGGGCAGGTTGCGGCCGGTGATCAGGCGCCAGGGGGTCCGGGCGTGGCGCGTCAGCGGCCGGGCGGCGAGCGCCGTGCGCAGCAGAGCGGCGCCGACCACGCCGCCGCCGGCCGAAACCACCACCTCGCCCGTGGGGGTGTCGGCCCGGGCCGCGGCAGCGGCCGGCGCCACAAAACCGGTGTAGCGAATGCGCGCGGCCAACTGGGTGGCCTCGGGCAGGCTAGCCTCCAGCTGGATCAGCCGGGGATCGGCATGGACCAGCACCTGCTGGTAATCGGCCTGGAAGCGCTCGATCATTGCCTGGCGCTTCGCCGGATCCGGCTTGGCGACCAGGATGTCGCGGATCGAGGCGACCAGCGCCGGGCGCGGAACCGCCGCGCGCACGGCCTCGATCAGCGGCTCCAGTTCGAACCGCAGCGCGCGCCGGCCGAACGGATAGGTCTCGGTCACCACCACGTCGGGCCGGCTCCGGGCGAAGGCCTCGAGCACCAGCGCTCGGCGCTCGGCCTGCAGCGCCGCGTCGAGCGGCCGGTCGTCGGGGCCGACCAGGGTGCGGAAACTGGCATCCGTCGCCTTCAGCGGCGGCAGTTGCACGACCCGCCCGCCGTCGAGGCGGAAGCCCGGCAGCGGCATGCCGCCGGTCACCAGCGTGACGGTGGCGCCCTCGGCGATGAGCGCGCGGGCGACGAGGGCGGCCCGCTGCAGATGGCCGGTGCCCAGCAGGTGCTGGACATGAATGAGGATGCTCGCAGTCATCGGCTGAGCGTCAGGTTCACCTGGGTGAGGCGCGGTGTGCCGTTACTGTCGAGCTCGAACAGATGCACCGCCGCCGGCCGCAGCTCGACCGGCGGCTTGCCCAGCATGTCCCAGCCGGTGGCCAGCGCCATCAAGGCGCGCAGCACGCCCTTGTGCGCGATGGCGCCGACCGGCTGTCCGCCGGCCGCAAGCCGGACCAGTAGCGGCGTGAGGCGAGTCTGCACCATCCGCGGGCTTTCGCCGCCCGGCGGCAGCAGGTCGAGCCCGCGTGCCTCGGCGGCGGCCATGCCGACCGGATCGGCGGCGCGCAGATCCGCCAAGGTCCGGCCTTCCCAGCTGCCCCAGGCCATCTCGATCAAGGCCGGCTCGACGGTAGCCTTCAGGCCCAGGCATTCCCCGGTTTCGATCGCCCGGGCCAGCGGGCTCGCGAGCCAGTGGAAGCCCGCGACCTCGTCGGGCAAGACCCAATGGTTGGCGGCGGCCCGGCCGCGCTGGCTGAGCGACGGATCCGACCGGCCCTGCAGGCGTCCGCTTTCGTTCCAGGGGGTCGGCGCGTGGCGCAGAATGGCGAAGGTTGTCATGACACGCCTCGCAGAATGGCGTCGAGCCGATGGGCGGCGGCCGGCAGGCCGTGGATCCGGGCAACATGGGATGCTGCAGCCCGGCCGAGCGCGCGGCGCTGCTCCGGATCGTCCAGCAGGGCCGCGACCGCGTCGGCCAGCGCCCCGGCATCGCCGTCAGGGGCCAGCAGGCCGGTTTCGCCCTCGATCACGATCGACGGCACGCCGCCGACCCGGCCGGCGACCACAGGCAGCCCGGCCGCCTCGGCCTCGAGCAGCGCCATGCCCCAGGCCTCGCGCAGCGCCGGCCAGACCATGAGATCGGCCGCCGCGACCGGTTCGGCAATGCGGTCGGGTGCCACGGCGCCGAGCCACGCGACCCGCCGGCCAAGCGGCGCCAAGGCCTCGGCGACCTCGGTGCGTGCCGTCCCGTCGCCGATGACCAGCAGCCGCCAGGGCCGATCCCGCAGCCGGGCAAGGGCGTCGCCGAGCAGGCGATATGACGCGAGCTTGTCGCCGGGCCGCATCATCGCGACCGTGACCAGCCAGGGCAGGGAGGGATCGAGATCATGCGCCTGGGCGAGGGCGGCACGCGTGCGGTCGCGGGCGTGGCGGGCGGCCTCGAACGGGACGATGTCCAGGAACGGCGGCAGCGTATGATAGCGTCCGGGATCGGCCAGCAGCGGCCGCACGCAGGCGGCATCGGCCGGATTGAGCCCGATCACCGCGTCGGCCCGGCGCAGCGCCGCGGCCGCGGCGGCGTAGCCGGCGGCCCAGGGTCCGGTCGCCTGGCGGGGTGCGGCCGAGGCCTCGGCGACGACATAGGGGATGCCGAGCCGGTCGGCGACCGCCGGCCCGATCAGGTCCGGCGCCTTGTGGTAGAGGTGATAGGTGAACCAGAGCTCCGGCGGGCGCGCGGCCGTCCGGCGTAGGATGCGATCCGGCTGCCGTCGGCCGAGGGCGGCGAGCCGGGCCTGGCGGACGGGATCGCCGGCGCCGTCGCGGCTGCGCAGCCGGCTCATGATGGCGACCTCGTGACCGGCCAGCCGCAGCGCCTCGACCAGCAGGCGCGCCACCAGCCGGTCACCCGAGGGGACCGGATGGTCGGGCGGCTTCAGCGGTGCATAGAAGCCGACGCGCATGCCGTCTCCTCCACCGCGGTCTCGCGCCCAGCGGCCCCGCCGAGCAGGGCGGCCAGCCGATCGATCGTTGCCTGAAAGCCGAAGCGCTCGCGCACCCGTGCGACCCCGGCGGCGGCGAGGCGGTCGCGCAGGGACGGATCGGACATCAGCCCATCGAGCGCCGCGGCCAGGCCCGCGACATCGCCGGGTGCCACCAGCAGGCCTGTCCGGCCGTCGTCGATCAGCTCGGGAATGGCGGCGACCCGGGTCGCGAGGCACGCGAGCCGTTGGCTCTGGGCCTCCATCAGCACATTGGGCAGGCCGTCGCGATCGCCATCCTCGGCGATGCGGCTCGCCAGCACGAACAGGTCGGCCTGCCGATAGGCGGCCAGCACGTCTTCCTGGGCGGCCGCACCGCGCCATTCTACCCGTCCGTCGAGGCCGAGGGCCGTCGCCCGCGCCTTGAGCGCCGCCGTGTCGGCGCCGCCGCCGATATGGACGAAGCGCCAGTGGCGGTGCGCCGGCAGGCGGGCGAGCGCATCCAGCAGGTCCGGATAGCCCTTCTTCGCGACCGCGCGGCCGACCGACAGCAGCCGGACCGGGGCGGCAGGATCGCTGCCATCGCGCGCCTCGGCGCGCACCGCGGCGGCGGGGAAGCGCCGGAAATCGAGCCCGTGATATCCCAGCAGCACCGGCTTGCCGGGCGGGCTCAGTTCGGCCAGATGGTCGCGCCCGACCTCGGTGCAGGTCACCGCCCAGGCGCAATCGGCCAGCTTCTCGCGCTTTTCCCAGGCGGGCGAGGTCCAGATGTCCTTGGCATGGGCCGAGACCGCCCAGTTCAAACCCTTGAGCCGCGCGGCATAGCGCGCGACCGAGGCCGGCGTGTGCAGGAAATGCGCATAGATCAGGTCGATGCCGGTCGGCAGCTCGGCCGCCAGCACCAGCGCCTGCCCCCAGCGCCGCAGGCGGTTGCGCGTGGGATCGCGGCGGAGGTCGCGGAAGAACAGCGCGCGCGCCGCCCGGTAGGCCGGCAGGCGGCGGACCCGGCGCCAGGACCGGAGCACCCTGAGCGGCGCCTCATGCAGATATTCGGGCAGGTAATTGACCGGCGCCGCGATCTCGCGATGGATCGGATGGATCGCCTTGTCGGTCGGACGCCGGAGCGAGACCAGGTCAAGCGCCACGCCCGCCTGTTCCAATGCGCGGATTTCCTGGGCGATGAAGGTTTCGCTCAGCCGCGGGTAGCCCTTGACGACGACGGCGACCCGCCTCATGCGGACGGGCGGCCTTGCCGCAGTACGGGTTGGCTCGGCCGCATCACAGCCGGCTGGTCGATCAGCCCGAGCGCCAGGCGATTGACCTGGTCGAGCCCGTCCAGCAGGCCCTCGGCCTGGCGCGCCGACGGCGCCGGCTGATGCGGCAGGCGGCGCAGTGCCTCGATCATCGCCCGCGGGCAGCGGACCCCGTCATTCTCCAGCATGCGCGCCAGGCCCAGGTGCTGGGCCCGCTCGGCGCGCAGGAACTGCTCGAGCCGCGGTTCGGTGCGCGGCACGATCAGCGCCTTCTTGTCGAACGACAGGATCTCGCAGAACGTGTTGTAGCCGCCCATGGCGACGACGCCGGCGGCACCCTGCACCAGCCGCTCGAGCTTGGCGTCGAAGGTGATGGCGGCGAGGCGCGGCTGGGCCGCGACCCGGGCGGCGAAGGCGGCCTGGCGCTCGGCCGACATGAACGGCCCGAACACCAGCAGTGCCGGCCAGGGCAGGTCGTCCGTCGCCTCGTAGGCCGAGATGACCCAGTCGATCATGGTCTCGCCGTCGCCGCCGCCGCCGGGCGTCACCAACAGATAGGGCTCGTCGAATGGGACCGTCGTGCCGCCGCCGGCGGCCGCGTCGGGCGCGCTGCGCTTCAGATAGCCGGTATAGCGCATCTTGGCGCGCACCGCCTCCGGCACGGCCAGCCCTTCGAGCGGGTCGCAGATTTCGGGCAGGCCGTAGACCCAGATCTGCTCGTAGAGATCTTCCAGCGCCGGCATCACGTGCTTGCGCTGCCATTCCTCCTCGAGCTGGCCCGGCTCGTCCATGATGTCGCGCAGGCCCAGCACCGAGGGCACGCCGCGGGCGCGCATCAGCTCAAGCGTCGGCCGCACCTCGCCGCGCAGGCCCAGCGGCTCCTTGTCGACGATGAACAGGTCCGGGTCGAAGATCGAGGCGGTATGGCGCATGATCGAGGCGCGCATCTCCAGCGTTTCCTCGATCGCGAACGGAAGGTTGAGCGAGGTATAGGCCCCGTTCCGGAGCTTGATCACGCCCGGGACCCGCACGAAATCGACCCGCGTGCGGAAATCGAAGCTGCCGATGATCGGCGAACCCGATAGGATCAGCACCGAAAGACGCGGATCCGCGTCCACCAGCGCGTGCGCGATCGTCCGGCAGCGCCTCAGATGACCGAGGCCCATGCTGTCGTGGCTGTAAATCAGGACGCGCTTGTGTGGACGAGGAGATAACATATTGACCGTCGGAGCAGATTCGGCGGGCTAGCGACCATCGCATAGCTAAGGCTGCGCGGATACCAGCATTTCATGACGGACCACCCCGCCACGATCGAACAAATTTCCGAACCGCACCCGGTCGAGGCCGCGGCGTCGGCCCCAATCGGGCCGGTGCCCGCATCCCAACCGATGGACAAATCCATCTACGGATTCATCCTGCGGTACAGCCTCCGGGACCAGCTTGGCGTCCTGGCTCTGACCGCGGTCTCCCTGCCGTTCTACTATCTTTCGCTCGATCTGCCCAAGACGATCGTCAATGCGATCAATGGCAAAGGCCTGCGCGAGACAGTCGATGGCCTGCGCGAGACGGTCGCCGGCTATGACCTGACCCAGGTCGGCTATCTGTCGGTCCTGTGCGGCCTGTTCCTGGCTCTCGTCATTGTGAACGGCGCCTTCAAGTACTACATCAACGTGCTGAAGGGCCGCCTGGGCGAGCGGATGCTGCGCCGCCTGAGGTTCGAGCTCTATCATCGTATCCTGCGCTTTCCCCTGCTGCAGTTCCGCCGCACCTCGCCGGGCGAGCTCATTCCCATGATCACGTCCGAGGTCGAACCGCTGGGCGGCTTCATCGGCGATGCCTTCGCGCTGCCGGCCCAGCAGGGCGGTACGCTACTGACCGCGATCTTCTTCCTGTTCGTCCAGGATCCGGTGTTGGGTGCGGCCGCGGTCGCACTTTACCCCATGCAGGGGTATGTGATCCCGAAGCTGCAGCGCAAGGTCAACCAGCTCGGCAAGCAGCGGGTCCGTACCATTCGGACGCTCGCCGACCGGGTGGGCGAGTCGGTCGGCGGCATCCAGGAAATCCATGCCAATGACTCCGCGCGGCTGCAGCTCGCCGATTTCGCCGAGCGGCTGGGCCGGATCTACGAGATCCGGTTCGAGATCTATCAGCGGAAGTTTTTCGTCAAATTTCTCAACAACATGATCAACCAGCTGACGCCGTTCTTCTTCTATTCGATCGGCGGCTATCTGGTGATCCGCGGTCAGCTGTCCTTCGGCTCACTCGTGGCCGTGCTGGCCGCCTACAAGGACCTGGCGGCACCCTGGAAGGAGCTGCTCGATTTCTACCAGATCAAGGAAGACAGCCGGATCAAGTACGAGCAGATCGTCGAGCAGTTCCAGCCGCCGGGCCTGATCGACCGCACGCTGCAGCTGGTCGAGCCGGAGGCGATCCCGCATCTCGGCGGCGAGATCACCGTCAGTAGCCTCATCTATAACGAGGACGACCGGGCGCATATTCTGAACGGGGTCGACGTGGCGCTGCCGCTCGGGCCCCATATCGCGATCGTCGGCACCGGGGCGTCCGGCAAGAGCGAATTCGCCATGCTGCTCGCCCGCCTGCTGGTGCCGTCCGCCGGGCGCATCCTGATCGGCGGCCAGGACCTGAACCAGTTGCCCTATGCCGTCACCGGCCGGCGCATCGCCTATGTCGGCTCCACCGCCGGCGTGTTCGCGTCCAGCATCCGGGAGAACCTGCTGTTCGGGCTCAAGCACCGGCCGGTGGTGCCGCCGAGTTACGACGCGGCGACGGCAAAGCGCCGGCAGCGGATCCTGTTTGAGGCCCGCCGGGCCGGCAATATCGATTTCGACCTGCAGGCCGACTGGGTCGACTATGCCGAGGCCGGCGTCGTGGAACCGCCGGCGCTGACCCGGCGTCTCGTCGACATGATGGCGATCGTCGGCCTGGGGGACGACATCTATCAGCTGGGGCTGCGCGGCCGGCTCGACGCCAAGCGCCGGCCGGAGGAGGCCGACGGCTTCGTGCGCGCCCGCAAGGCACTGGCCGAGCAGCTGGGCGCGGCCGGCATGGGCCGGCTGGTCGAGCGGTTCGAGAACGACCGCTACAACACCAACCTGTCGTTCGGCGACAATCTGCTGTTCGGCACGCCGGTCGACGGCACTTTCGCGCTCGCGCACCTGGCCTCGAACGAATACGTGCTGCAGGTGCTGCGCAAGGTCGGCCTGACCGAGGATTTGATCGCGACCGGCCTCAAGGTCGCCGAGACCATGCTCGAACTGTTCGCGGACCTGGCGCCCGGGCACGAGTTCTTCGATCAGTTCAGCTTCATCGCGCATGACGAGCTGCCGGATTACCGGATGATCCTCAACCGCGCCTCGGGCGGCATCGGGCGCCTCAAGGCCGCGGACCGCACGCGGCTGCTGGCCCTGCCGTTCCGCCTGGTCGAGACGCGCCATCGCCTGGGTCTGATCGACGACAATCTGCGCCGCCGCATCGTCGAGGCGCGCCAGGTGTTCCGCGCCGACCTGCCGGCCGCGCTGCGCGCCAAGATCGAATTCTTCGACCCCGAGCGCTACAATGGGTCGGCCACGGTGCTCGAGAACATCCTGTTCGGCACGATCGCGTTCGACGCCGCCCAGGGTACGATGCGGGTCCAGACGCTGGTCACCCAGGTGCTGGACCAGATGGGCCTGCACCCGGTCGTGTGCGAGGTCGGCCTCGACTATCAGGTCGGCAGCGGCGGCTCGCGCCTGACCCAGACCCAGCGGCAGAAGCTGGCGATCGCCCGGGCGATCATCAAGCGGCCGGACCTGCTGATCCTGAACGAAGCGGTCGCCGCACTCGATCCGGTGGCGCAGCAGCAAATCCTGGTGGCGCTGCAGGAGCAGTGCAAGGATATGGGGATGATCATCGTGCTGCAGCGTGCGCGCTTCGCCCGCCATTTCGACCATGTGGTCGTGCTGGAGGCCGGTCGGGTGGTCGAGCAGGGCACGTTCGCGGAACTCGACCATCCGCTATCGTCGATGACGCAGCTGATTGAGGCGGAAACATGAGTCTGCTGGAAGAAGTCGAGCTGTTGCGCCGCGTCCCCCTGTTCGCCGACATCGAGCCGGCGAAGCTGAAGCTGATCGCCTTCACCAGCGAGCGTGTGACGTTCGATCCCGACCAATATGTCTTCCACCAGGGCGAGGCGGGCGATGCCGCCTATATCATCATGGAGGGCGATGCCGACGTGCTGATCGACGGGCCGGGCGGCGCGCGCGCGGTCGCCCGGGTCGGCCGCAACGAATTCATCGGCGAGATCGCGATCCTGTGCGACGTGCCGCGCACCGCCTCGATCCGGGCCCGCTCGCAGATCGTGGCCTTGCGGATCTCCAAGGATCTGTTCTTCCGCATGCTGACCGACTTCCCGAAGATGTCGCTCACCATCATGCGGGTGATCGCCCAGCGGCTGGAGAACACCACGGCACAGCTGCGCCGCGTGCTGGCAGAGGCGCAGCTGGCCGAGGCCGACATCGCCAAAGCACACCCGGGCGGGGGCTGAGCTCCATGAACCGCCTGGCGCTGGCACTCGCCCTCCTGCTTCTGCCGGCGGCCCCGGCGGCGGCGTCGGACCCGATCGCGAACGATCCCAAGGTGCAGGCAGCACTCCAGGGCCTGGAGCAGACGCTGGCCGGCGAGGTGACGAAGCGCGGCTTTCCCGGGCTCGCCATCGCGGTCGTGCATGACCAGACGCCGCTCTGGATCCATTCCTACGGCCAGGCCGACCTGGCGGCCGGTGTGGCCGTGACCGAGAACACGCAATTCCGGACGGCCTCGATCACCAAGCTGTTCACCGCCGTCGCGATCATGCAGCTGCGCGATGCCGGCCTGCTCGATCTCGACGATCCGGTGCAGAAGCATCTGGAGAGTTTCCATCTCGCCGGCGTGCCGCATCCGACCGTCACGATCCGCGAGCTGCTGGTTCAGCTCGGCGGCCTGCCGCGCGAGCCGCTCGGCGCCTCCTGGCAGGAACGGGTGATGCCGAGCCGCGAGCAGCTCATGGCCGATCTCGACCGCCAGGAACCGGCCATTCCACCGGAAACCATGTGGAAATACTCCAACCTCGGCTATGCCATCCTCGGCCAGCTGGTGAAGGCAGTGTCGGACGAGCGGTTCGAGGATTATGTGCTGCGGCACATCGCCCAGCCGCTCGGCATGACCCGTACGCTGGTCAACCCGCCCGAGGATCTGAAGGGCATCGCCGTCGGCTATGGCTATCGTCAGGCCGACGGGACGCGCCAGCCCCGCGCGTTCATGCGGATGGGCGGCATGTATGGCGCGGCCGGCGTCATCTCGACCGCGGCCGACCTGGCGCGCTTCGCCGCCTTCTTCTTGTCCGACGCTGAGTCGGAGGTGCTTTCGGTCAAGAGCCGGCGCGAGATGCTGCGCGTGCAGGCGATCTATCCCGACTGGTCCGGCGGCCAGGGCCTGGGCTTCGAGACCCGCCGCGTCGGCGGCCAGAGCCGGGTCGGCCATGCCGGCCGCGGCGCCGGCTATTCCGGACGCCTCGACATCGATCCGGTCAGCAAGCTCGGCGTCATTGTGCTGATCAACGCCGACGAGAACGGCCCGACCCGTTTCGTCGACCAGGCGTTCACGGCGCTGGTCGGCCCGGTCACCGCCGCCGAGGCGCTCGGCCGGCCGCCGCTGGTCGCCGACCCGGCCTGGAACAAATTCGTCGGGCGCTACACCAACGAGGGGCGCGATTCCGAAATCGTCCTGGCCGACGGCCGCCTTGCTTGGCAGGACGCGGGCTTCAGCGACCCGGCGCGCACACGCATCCCGCTCGACCCGGTCGGCGGCAACGTCTTCAAATTCACCTCAGGCGCGCTCGTCGGCGAGAAGCTGACCTTCGACCTCGACGGCGCCGGCAAGGTCGTGTCCATGCACGCCGCCGGCAATACCGATTTCAGGAAATAGTCACGCCCCGAAGGTGACGGTGACCGGCGCATGGTCGGACGGCTGCTCCCAGCCGCGCACCGGGCGATGGATCTCGGCCTTGGAAACACCAGGCATCAGATCCGGCGTGACCCAGACATGGTCGAGCCGGCGGCCCTTGTCGGCCGCGTCCCAATCCTTGGCGCGGTAGCTCCACCAGGAATAAAGCTTCTCGCTCTCCGGCGTGAAATGGCGGACCGCGTCGACGAAGCCGCCGGCGCGCTGCAGCTTGCCCAGCTTCTCGACCTCGATCGGCGTATGGCTGACCACGTCCAGCAGCGCCTTGTGCGACCAGACGTCATGCTCGAGCGGCGCGATGTTGAGATCGCCGACCAGCACGGTCCGGCGCCGGTCGGTATGCTCGGCGAGCCAGTCCGTGACCTCGTCCAGGAACTGCAGCTTGTGGGCGAACTTGTCGTTCGCGACCGGGTCGGGAATGTCGCCGCCGGCCGGGATGTAGAAATTATGCACTTCGGTGCCGTCGGCCAGCCGCGCCCAGATGTGGCGGCAATCCTCCTTGCCGCACCAGCCGCGTGAGCCGGACGCGTCGCCGGTCGCCACGAACGGCAGGCGCGAGACGATCGCAACGCCGTTGTAGCTCTTCTGGCCATGGATCATCTGATGGGTGTAGCCGGCCGCCTTCAGCGCCGCCGCCGGGAACGTGTCGTCGACCGTCTTGGTCTCCTGCAGGCACAGCACGGCCGCCTGGGATTCGGCCAGGAACCGCTCGACATTGGCCAGCCGCAGGCGAACGGAATTGATGTTCCAGGTGGCGATCTTCATGGGGGATGGGTTCCGTGGGTTGGCGGGAGGTGCTGCGGGCGATAGCCGTCTCTGCTCGGAATAGCGTACTGATGCGGCAAGCGAAACAGTGAAGGCGTACCCCGGGCCGGCCATGTCCCAGCAGACCTCTATCGACGCGGCCCGGCAGGCGCTGGCCCGGGGGCAATTCGACGAGGCCTTGCGGCTGGCGCGCGCGCTTGGGCCGGATGCCGAGGCGCATCAGCTGGCGGGCGAGGCGTTGGGCGGGCTCAGGCGGTTCGACGAGGCGGCGGCGGAACTCGCGGCGGCCTTGCGCTTGGCGCCGGACCGGTTCGACATCATGAGCAATCTCGGCAGCGCGCTGGTCGAGCTCGACCGGTTCGGCGAGGCGCTGGCGCTGTTCCGCCAAGCCCACGCGCGGGCGCCGCGCAACGCCCGGATCGTCGCCAACATCGCCAATCTGCTCGACTTCGCCGGTGCGCTCGACGACGCGCTCACCGCCTATCGGACGGCCCAGGTGCTCGATCCCAGGGACGGCGAGATCGCGCGCAATTTCGCGATGACCTTGCTGCGTGCCGGGCGGTTCACCGAAGGCTGGCCGCTGTTCGAGCATCGCCGCCGGGTGATCGATCCGGCCGAGGCGACGGTGCCGCGCCTGCCGCCGCTTGCCGGCCTGCCGTCGTTCGCCGGCAAGCGGATCCTGCTGTTCCATGAGCAGGGCTTCGGCGACACGCTGCAGATGCTGCGCTATGTGCCGCTGCTGGCGGCGCAGGGTGCCGAAGTGCTGGTGCGCGTGCCGCCGCCGCTCGCCCGGCTGACAGCGGCCGTCGCCGGCGTAGCCGCAGTGGTCGGCGATGGCGAGGCGACGGGGCCGCTCGATTATCAGGCGCCGCTGATGAGCCTGCCGCTGATCTTCACGACCGATCTCGCCAGCATTCCGGCAACGACGCCCTATCTCAGCGCGGATCCAGCCGCGGCCGCGCTCTGGGCCGATCGGCTGGCGGCACTGCCGCGGCCGTGGGTCGGCCTGGTCTGGGCCGGCTCGCCGACCGGTGGGCTCGATCATCGGCGCAGCATGCGCTTTGCCGCGCTGGCGCCGCTGTTCACGGTGCCGGCCGGCTTCGTCAGCTTGCAGCTTGGGCCGGCCGCGGCCGAATGGGCGACGCCGGCGAGTGCCGCGGCGCTCGACGCGACGCCTTGGATCGGGGATTTCGCCGATACCGCCGCACTCTTGAGCGCGCTCGACCTGCTGATCACGGTCGATACGTCTGTTGCGCATCTGGCCGCCGGGCTCGGCCGGCCGGTCTGGGTATTGGACCGCTTCTCGTCCTGCTGGCGCTGGCTCGCCGGCCGCACCGACTGCCCGTGGTATCCGACGCTCAGGCTGCTGCGCCAGCCCCATCCGGGCCAGTGGCAGCAGCCGGTCGCCGAGGCGGCCCGGCTGCTGGCCGAGCTTAGCCGATCCTGATCTCGAGGTCGGTCAGCCCGTCGACATGCCCGACCAGCTTGTCGCCATGGGTGACGGCCGCGACGCCTTCCGGCGTGCCGGAATAGATCAGGTCGCCTGGGAACAGCTCCATCAGCGCCGAGAGGTAGGACACGCTCTCGGCCACCGACCAGATCAGGTCGCCGATGTCGCCTTGCTGGCGGATCTCGCCATTGACCTTGAGCCAGATGGCGCCCTTGTCCGGATGGCCGACATCGCTCGCCTTGTGGATCGGCGCGATCGGCGCCGACTGGTCGAAGCCCTTGCCCATCTCCCACGGCCGGCCGGTCTTCTTGGCCTCGCCCTGCAGGTCGCGGCGGGTCATGTCGAGCCCGACGGCATAGCCATAGACGTAGTCGAGCGCCGCGGCGGTCGGGATATCCTTGCCCTGCCGGCCGATCGCCACGACCAGCTCGATCTCGTGATGCAGGTCCTTGGTCTGCGGCGGATAGGCCATGGTCGAGCCGTTGGCCAGGATGGCGTCGGCCGGCTTCATGAAGAAGAACGGCGGCTCGCGGTCGGGATTGCTGCCCATCTCGCGGGCGTGGGCGGCGTAATTGCGGCCGACGCAATAGATCCGGCGCACGGGGAACGGATCGCCGCCGACCACGGGAACCGTGACAAGGGCAGGGGCGGGAACGGCATAGGCCATGGGAACCTCAGGGGCGATGCTGGAAGGGCGGCGGCGCATGAAAGCATGGCGCCCGGGGCGCTTCAACCGAAGTGGCTTCGAGCGACGTCAGGCCGCGGGCCGGCCGCGGTCCTCGCGCCATAGGCCCAGCGCCTGCTGGACCGGCCGGTCGGAGAAGCTGAACAGCACGGATTCGGGGCCAGCCACATGGCGGACCGGGCACCAGCTCGGCACGACGAACACGTCATGGGGCTTCCAGGCGAAACTCGTGTCGCCGACCCGGCTGGTGCCCGAACCTTCGGCCGCGACATAGACGGTGGCGTCGGTCGACCGATAGCTCTCGGTGTGGAAGCCGGCCGGCAGCAGCTGCATGAACGGCTGGATCGTCGGCATGGGCGAGCCGCCGGTCGCCGGATTGACGTAGCGCAGTTTCAGTCCGTGGCACGGATCCCATTCGCCTGTCCGCTTCAGGGTCTCGAGCGCTTCGCGCGACCGCTCATAGGGATAGTTGAACACGGGCGAGGTCGGGTGCGCCGGCTTCCAGTCGACCGGCATCAGACCCATGCCGAAGCGCGCCAGGCTGTCGCCGACGGGCTTGGTCTCCATCTGCTGCTCGGCATTGCCGGGCTCGGCGAAGCTCGCGTCGAGGAAGCCCACCAGCGGGATGTCGAGTCCGTCGAGCCAGACCATCGGCTCCTGCGTCTCGTTGCCGTGGTCGTGCCAGGTCCAGCTCGGCGTGATGATGAAGTCGCCCGGCCGCATCAGCGTCCGTTCGCCGTCGACCGCGGTGAAGGCGCCATTGCCCTCGATGACGAAGCGCAGCGCCGACTGGCTGTGGCGATGGGCCGGCGCCACCTCGCCCGGCAGGATCAGCTGCAGGCCGGCATAGAGCGTATGGGTGATCGAGGACCGGCCCTTCATGCCCGGATTTTCCAGGATCAGGACCCGCCGCTCGGCCTCCTTGGCGGTGATCAGCCGCCCGGCCTCCATCAGTTGCGGCCGCACCTCGTCATAGCGCCAGAAAGCCGGGACGCACGGGCTCTGCGGCTCGCGTGTGATGAGCGCGCCCAGCACTTCCCAGAGCGGCGCCAGATTGTTCGGCGCCAGCCGGTCGTAGAAGGCCTGTCGTTCGGGTGTCGATCGCGCTGCCGCGTGCATGGCTTCCTCCCTGGCCATCCGCTCGTCGCGGCGGAGTTCCATCAGGTGGAAATAGCATCGCGCGGATTATGTGCGGCTGCAAATAATTTATCGAAAGCCGGCCGGCACCGGGGCGGGGGCTAGGGCGCGCGGGCGCAAGGGGAACAGCAGGCGGACGGCCAAGGCGGTGGCGGCGCCGACCAGAACGCCGCGCCAGGTGCCGTTGGCCATGCCGGCCCAGCCGGCCAACAGCCACAGGAGCGTGAACAGGCTGGCGAACAGCAGCAGCCAGGTGCCGTGGCGATGTCGGGCGAACGCGGTCTGTCCGCGCCGCATGAAGTTCAAACGGCGCGCCGTCGGCAAACCGCTCATGAAAGTGCTCTCTACAATTGCAGGCTGTGGATCCTTGCGCGAGCCCGTGAGGTACGTCAAGCGGGGCAAGGCCGGAAAAAGGTGACGCCCGGTCAGGGGGGATGACCGGGCGTCGGGGGGTTGAAGTGCCGTTGGGGGAGCCCGATTTGGCAGGGGAACCATTCGGGATCAGGACATCGAGGTCCTCGATCACTTCAAAAAAATATTTGGGGTGTCTCCGGCTGGCAACAACTGCGCTTGTTGCATGCCGGACGACCGCAGGCTGCATGAAACCGATGGGCTACTTGCGTGTTGGGTTCGCCCTCGGTCCGTGTGAGGGGGCTCGATCAGGCCGCCCGTTCGAGCCCGGCCCGGATGCGGGCCCGTCGGCCGCAGGCCGCGCCGAAAGCTTCGAACAGCTTGATCGAGAAGGGATTTTTCAGCGCCCGCCATTCCGGATGCCATTGCACGCCGACGACGAAATCGGCGCCTTCGAGTCGGACGGCCTCGATCTGGCCGTCGGGCGCGGTCGCTTCGATCGCCAGATTCGGCGCCGGCCGGTCGATGCCCTGGCCGTGAAGCGAATTGACGTCGATGCGGTCGGCGCCGGCCAGTTGCTGGAACAGGCCGCCCGGCGTCAGGTC
>Ga0070730_10000558_pt1 | contig 42019 bp, 33 predicted proteins | sample Coa_R1_3_FD_66447 | JGI IMG/M metagenome (GOLD analysis project Ga0070730, IMG submission 66447) | Surface soil microbial communities from Centralia Pennsylvania, which are recovering from an underground coalmine fire - Coalmine... | ecosystem: Environmental > Terrestrial > Soil > Unclassified ...
CGCACAGCGCGATCTGGGGCCTCATCGCTTACAACACCGAGCATGTCGATTGGCAAGGATGCTCCCTGCACGACCTGATTCAACCGGCCTTCTCGTTTCTCGTGGGCGCGGCTCTTCCCTTCTCCATCGCCAGCCGCCAGGCCAAAGGACAAGCTCGCTCCCAGATGTTCTGGCACGCCGTACGCCGCGCCTTCATCCTGATTTTTCTCGGCATCTTCCTGCGCTCGTTGCACTCGAATCAGACCTACTGGACCTTCGAAGACACGCTCACCCAGATCGGTCTCGGTTATGTGTTCTTGTTTCTCCTGGGCTTCACCCGCGTACGTACGCAGGTGATCACGTTCGCGCTGATCCTGGTGCTGTTCTGGACTGCCTTCGCTCTTTATCCCGCACCTGGCCCGCAATTCGATTACACCCACGTCGGCGTTCCGCAGAACTGGTCGCACAACTACACAGGGTTTCTCTCCCACTTCAACAAAAATTCCAACCTCTCCTGGGCATTCGATGTCTGGTTCCTGAATCGGTTCCCGCGCGAGCATCCCTTCGTCTACAACGAGGGCGGATGGTCCACGCTCAGTTTCATTCCCACGCTCGCCACCATGATCCTCGGCCTGCTCACGGGAGAATGGTTGCGCAGCGACACGTCGAAAGAACGAAAAGTGCGCGGCCTGGTAATCGCCGGAGTCGCCCTGGTGCTGCTCGGCTTGATCTTCCAATGGGCCGGCATTTGCCCCATCGTCAAACGCGTCTGGACGTCCTCCTACACGCTCTACAGCGGCGGCCTCGTCGTTCTCATTCTGGCGGCCTTCTACACCCTGATGGATTGGAAAGGCTGGCACCGCTGGGCGTTCCCGCTCGTCGTAGTCGGCATGAACTCCATCGCGATTTACGTAATGAGCTGGACGATGAAAGACTTCTTCGGAGAGGCACTCGAGACGCATTTCGGAAAATGGATCTCAGCGATCTCCGGCCCAACTTTCGAACCAGTGCTTCACGGCCTGCTGGTCATGCTGATCTTGTGGTCAATCTTGTACTGGATGTACCGCCGCAAACTCTTCCTGCGTATTTGAAGCAAATAACGCTTGGAAGAGCGGCCCTTCGTGGAAGAACAGCCTTTCATGGAAGATTAGCTTTTCGTGGAAGAACGGACTTTCGTGGAAGATTAGCTTCTCGTGGAAGAGTGGCTTTTCGTGGAAGAGCGGCCCTTCAGGGCCGCGATAAGTCAGGTTAAAAAAGATGGGCTTTAGCCCCCGTGGAGGAGCAGGACCTCAAATCGTGCCCGACGGGAGCGGAATCCACGAAACTGCTTACGCCGCCTCCTCTGACCGAACGTCATCCTCCACCTCGGACTCTTCACTGCAGGCCCGCACCAGCGGAAACACTCCCATTCTCCGGCTCAACCAATGCGCCAATATCCCCCGGCTCTTAACCTGCAAAGTCAACTGCTGCGGGCTGAGGGGTCGCCACCCCTCCACACGATCCACCACCCGACACTCAACACGCCCGTCCTCGATGCGATAGTCCATGGCGGGGGAACCATCACCCGGATCGATACGAAGTCTGTTGCATGTCTGCATGACCGTCTCCCAATTCGCTGGAGTGCAAGCCTCTTGCCAATCGTGCTCGCAATTGCTAACTCCTTGCTCAAGACGGTTTTTTGATGACAACAAATGAACTGTCTGTTGCAGCCGCACCGGCAAGAAATCTGATATCCGGGAAAATTCCACACCTACAGCATTCCACCGAGATCTTTCTTCCGGATACAGCTAGGTGTTTTCGCCTAGGATGACCTATCTGGATGGTTTCGTAAAACCAGCTGCTAAACTTCTTTTCCCTGCGATGCCCCGGGCCGAAACTCCCTTTTCGTTGACATGCCCCATCTCGCACCCTACCATTGCAGCCCAAATGATCGGCCAGACCATCTCCCACTACCATGTCCTCGAAAAACTCGGCGGTGGCGGGATGGGCGTCGTCTTCAAAGCCGAAGACCTCGAACTCGGCCGCTTTGTCGCACTCAAGTTCCTACCCGATGACCTTGCCCGCGATCCTCAGGCTCTGGAAAGGTTCCGACGAGAGGCCCGAGCCGCATCGGCCCTAAATCATCCCAATATCTGCACCATCTACGAAATCGGCAAGCACGAAGCGCATTCGTTCATTGCGATGGAATATCTCGAAGGCATGACGCTGCGCAATCGAATCGGCGGCAAGCCAATGGATCTCGCTTCGGTGCTTTCTTTGGCAATCGAAATTGCCGACGCACTCGATGCGGCCCACGCGAAAAGCATCGTGCATCGCGACATCAAGCCGGCAAACATTTTCGTGACGGAGCGCGGCCACGCCAAGATTCTCGATTTCGGACTCGCCAAAGTTGCGTCGGGCTCAGCCAAAGTCAGCGATGACGCACAAACCCAGACGCTCGACGAGGCACACCTGACCAGCCCGGGAACTGCAGTGGGTACTGTCGCCTACATGTCGCCGGAGCAAATCCGGGTGAAGGAAATAGATCCGCGCACAGATCTCTTCTCCTTTGGAGCTGTGCTTTACGAGATGGCGACTGGCACTCTCCCGTTCCGCGGCGAAAGTTCGGGAGTCATTATCAATTCGATTCTGGAGCGCGATCCGATTCCGGTGGCGAGGGTGAATCCCGATGTGCCCGCCGAGTTAGACCGCATCATTCAAAAATGCCTGGAAAAGGATCGCGACTTGCGCTATCAGAGTGCGGCGGAATTGCGGGCGGATCTGAAACGGCTGAGCCGCGATACCAGTTCTGGGCGGGTGAGAGCAGGCGCATCCGGATCCGAAGAGGGGCAGCGAACGCCCTCCGGTAACGCTGCGGTGGCGCCTATATCCGCAGTCTCATCCCGGTCGGTAGCGGCAGGACCCGTTGCCACCGCCACACTGGCGTCAGGTAAACAGACGTATTGGAAGGTTGCAATCGCTGCGGGAGTGGCTGTTCTCGTCGCCGCAGGTGTGTTGTTGTGGCTTAGCCGCCCGCTGCCTGCCCCACGCGTGCTGCATACAACTCAACTCACGCGCGATGGCACTCCAAAAGGAATTGTTCTCACTGATGGGGCTCGTCTTTACATACAGGAAACGATCGGCCAACGAGATATCCTCGTGCAGGCCTCCGCTGCGGGTGGAGATACTTCGGCAATTCCATTTCCTGTTTCGAAATTCTATTTATCCGATATCTCTCCGGATGATTCCGATCTGCTGATTGTTGACACCCCCGACGTGAACGCAAATGAAAGCCGGCAGGTATGGGTATTACCTGTGCCTACCGGGAGTCCTCGGCGGCTTGGAAACATCACGCCGGGCACTACGGTCTGGTCCATGGATGGAAAGCAAATCGCTTACGCCAAAGGACATGACATCTGGCTGGCCGACTCCAACGGCACGAACTCCAGGAAGTTGATAACGCTTTCAGGAAATGCCGAATTTCTAAGATTCTCTCCAGACGGAACGCGCTTGAGATTCTTCGTGAATGGCGTGCTGTGGGAAGCCCAAAGCGACGGCAACAAGCTGCATGCGTTGTTGCGAAGCTGGCATGAGACAGAACAGAAGTGTTGCGGTGTTTGGACTCCAGACGGCCGCTACTATCTCTTGGTAAGCACTGATGGAACGAATTCTCAAATCTATGCTCTGCCGGAACCGCGCTGGCCGTTTCACCGAAACTCGGCTCCGCAAGCGCTGACCTCGGGGCCGATGACTTTCACCTTCGGCGTCCCCACACCGGACGGAAAGAAGTTTCTAGCGGATGGCTATATTCCGCGTGCCGAAATGGTGAGTTATGATGCTCACGCCAAAGGCTTCGTCCCCTTCCTCTCCGGAATTTCCGCCGACTTCGCCGATTTCTCCCGCGATGGAAAATGGGTCGCTTACGTCTCTGTTCCTGACAATACGCTGTGGCGGAGCCGAGTGGACGGTACGGAGCGGCTCCAACTCACGTCCCCGCCGGTGATCCCAGTCTTTCCGCACTGGTCGCCGGATGGCACTCTGATCATTTACACGGATGCGAGACCCTCTCAGAAATCCATGTTGATCTCTGCGCAGGGCGGAACTCCTGTCGAGATGTATCCGGAAGACCAGTTACAAATCGATGCCAATTATTCTCCTGATGGGCAGCAAATCGTTTTTGGTCGGCCCCCTTTCGTGCCGGACAAACCCGCCGTACTCGATGTCCGGATTTTCAATGTTAGTTCGAAACAGGTCACGGTCGTGCCGGGGTCGCAGAATCTTTATTATCCACGATGGTCCCCCGACGGTAGGTATCTGGAGGGCTGCTCCATCGACAACAAGAAACTCATGATCTACGATTTCAAAACCCAGAAGTGGTCCGATTGGGTAACGAACCTGGCCTCGCTCGCTACGCCGACCTGGTCGCGGGATGGCAAGTACCTGTACTTTGATGTGACCTCCGGAGCGCAACCCGGCTATTACCGGGTGAAGGTGGGTGAAACACATCCCGAATTTGTACTGGACTTGAGCAATCTGCACCGCTCCTGGTGGAGCGGCCTCTCTCCCGATAATGTTCCCATCTTCAGCCGCGACATCAGCACCGACGAAATCTACGCTTTGGACCTGGAACTGCCGTAGTCAAGCCGATCGGGACGCGTGGCAGACACAAGCCGACGTTTGGCTTTAGGAGTGGTGCGCATCTCCCGAATCCAATCACCTTCTAGTCACCTTGTTCGCAGTTGTGGAAGAATCCCATTACCTCATTGACTGAGACCCAACCGTTGAGGAACGGCTTCGTAAATGCCTCTGAATGAGCGTTTGCTTCTGGCATCTGTGCCTCTGCTGATCATCGATGATTTGGGCATGCGCAAGCTGCCCCTCACCGCCGCCGAAGAACTGCTGGAGATCATCATGCGCCGCTACGAGCGGGCCAGCACCATGCTGACCTCCAACCGTCCGGTGGAAGACTGGGGCAAACTGCTGGGTGATGCAGCCGCGGTGAGCGCCATGCTCGATCGTTTGCTGCATCACGGGCACGTGCTGAAGTGCGGTCCGCGGGAGCTGGCGCACCAAAACCGACTTGACGCAACAGGAGGCGGCGGGATAGAAGAGGTGTCCATGAGAACTATCGCCATTTTTCTTCTGATTGCTTGCTCCTGGAGGGCTCCGATGTTCGCGCAGGTAACCGACTCCTCCTCCGAAGCCGAACTCCGTGCTGCGATGGCCGAGCGACTGAAGGCGAGCATTGATGGCGATACCGAGAAGATCGCCAGCTCGTTGGCTGACGAGTATCTTCAGACTGACATTTACGGCTACGTCCAGGACAAGAACGCGTGGCTCAACGAGTACTTCAAGCCACTCGCCAGCCTGATTAAAGCGGGCAAGTTCCACTGGGAAGTCTATGAGCAGAAGGACGTACAGCTTCATATCTTTGGCGATGCAGCTGTCGTGATCGGCAGCCTAGAGGCAAAGGGCATCGGCGCACGCGCCGACCGCGAACGGCACACATGGGTCGCGGACCCGAGCGCCAGTTTCAGCGGGACACTGCGCTTCACTCGCATTTACATTAAGCGGAATGGCAAATGGTTGTTGGCTGCCTTGCACAACGCCGTGCCGTTGCCGCCGAATCCACCCGCTAAGTAGTGCCGTGGTCCGACAGTTGAGGGCACGCGTATGCTAAAACAACCAAGTCCTTGACGGCTATTTTCGTTGGCCGGTTTTGAACTGATAACCGTTGGCCGCTTTTGAAGTGATCGCCGAGGCTCCCTAAACCGCCAGAGTCCGCGCTGCGCGACCTCGCGGGATCACTGCAAAGTCGAATGTCTGATTGCGGAACTGAGATCATCCCGGCCAAAGCCGCATTCCACTCGGAGAATAGGACCTTCCTAACCACAGCGGCTTCGCCACACGCAATATGTCGTGCTAAGTCCTTCGTTAAGCACATTCCGCGGCTAAATTGTCTGTTTCCAATATTTTACCGGCGCAGAGCGCGACCCGCGTCTTCTAAGTGCAAGAAACCAAAGATTTTATGCTCTCGATATCGAACTATATTTCCGCCCCAAGCCGGAGTTTTGTCGCCTTTAAGTGCTTGCTTCCTAATATTTTGCAAACAAGTTCCTTGGTTTCAATATTTTACTGGCATTCACAGCACTACAACCACGGTAAGTACCTTTAATTACAATAATTTACCAGAGACGAATCAAGATTGTTTTCACATGCGAATCCCGTCCTTGCCACTCACGCTCTGCGGTCGTACGATGTCGCCTTCCGTTCCTTCGAGGTGATCTCCATGCTGAACCGCCGTCATTTTCTCTCCGCAGGCGCAACCGGATTCGCCGCCCTCTCTGCGTCTTCGCTCGCTCCCAGGCTCTTCGCACAACTGGAAAAAATTCCGCCGCTTCCCGACCATTCCCTTCTCGACAAAAACGAAGACGCATACTGGGCCGCGATGCGCCGCCAGTTCCTCATTCCCGAAGACGAGATCTACCTCAACAACGGCACCGTCGGATCAAGCCCCGCGCCCGTTCTCCGCGCCGTTTTCGATGGCTACTCCTCCACCGAAAAAATGGACTCTCCCGATCCCGAAGACTACCCAATCTGGGGATACGCTGCCTGGAACGAGTTCCGCGATCCCCTTGCCGCCTTCATCGGATGCACGCGCGACGAACTCGCCCTGCTTCGCAACGCCACCGAAGCCAACAGCTACATCGCCAATGGCGTGGACATGAAGCCCGGCGACGAAGTCCTCATGACCGATCAGGAGCATCCCGGAGGCGTGCATCCCTGGGACTTGAAAGCCAAGCGCTACGGAATCGTGATCAAGAAAGTCAAACTGCCCCTGCCTCCCAAGAACGCGGCCGAGGTACTTAACCTCTTCAATGACGCCATTACGGCGCGCACCCGTGTAATGTTTTTCAGCCACATCACGACCGTGACTGGCGTTGTTCTCCCCGCGAAAGACCTCTGCGCGCTCGCTCGCACCAAAGGAATTCTTTCTGCCGTCGATGGCGCACACGTTGTCGGCATGATGCGCCTCAACGTACCCGAAATCGGCTGCGACATGTACGCGTCCAGCCCCCATAAATGGCTGCTGGCGCCGAAAGGCACGGGGTTTCTCTATGTCCGAGATGAAGTGATCGACCGCCTGTGGAACACGATCGCGACCGAAGGCTGGGACGACCCAAAGATTCGCGCCGAGCGCTTCCAGCGCATTGGCAGCTCGAACGTTCCGTCATTGTGGGGATTGCGTGCCGCGATCAAGCTCGCCAACGATATCGGCCTGGACCGAATCGAGCGCCGCCATCGCCAGCTCGCCGACTACACGCTAGATGAAATGAAGAAACGCGGAGCCGAAAGCTGGACCTCGCCCGATCCTGCCTTGCGCTGCGCCCTCGTCACGGTGAACGTCCCTCCAGTCCAGCGCATGGACCTCGAAAACTGGATGTGGAAGACCCACAAAATCAAAATCCGTGGCGGCGAACCCAGCAAGCTCCGCCTCGCGACGCCCTACTACCTGCAAAAAAAAGACATCGACCGCTTCCTGGCAAAGTTCGATGACTACAAGCAGGAGAAAAAACTGGCGTGAGACTCCACCGCAGAAAAGGAGCAAATCCACTGCTGTTACCAGATCGAACGTATGAGCGGACTGCTAAGAATGCGTTCATCCTGAGTGACGAGCGTGAGTCCGAACGCGCGTGCAGTGGCTCCGATCAAGCGATCCGCTGGATCTTTGGGATACGTTTCCGGGAAAGTTGTCGTGAGGGCCGCGATCTCTGGTGTCACCTCAATTACCTGGACGCGCGATTTTTCGAGAATCATGCGAATCGCCGCCTCGATGCTGCCGGAAGTCCTCAACCGTCCGTGGTGGTAGAGCAGAGCCAGTTCCCACAGCGAAATGGAAGCAATGGCCAGTTCTCCACTTCGCTCCGCTTTACGCAGTTCTCGGGCAGCGGTGCGCGACAGCCTGCTGGAATCGGAAACCATCCAGACCAAGGCATGCGTATCCAGCAGGATCACTTCAGCGCCTCCCAGTCCTCCGCAGACACGACGGGAGAAACTATGTCGCCTACGATTTCGATCCTCCCTTTGAGGGAATCGAACACTTCGGAGCGAGACTCGTCTACGGGCACCAACTTTGCGATCGGCTTGCCCCGCTTGGTGATGACCACTGCGTTTCGAGTAACATGCACCTGATCCATTACCTGCAGACAGCGCGCCTTAAATTCACCTGCTGCGATGGTTCTTATCATGGTCACCTCGTTATGACCATGGTCATAATAACACGAGCTAAGCCGGTGCAGCTAGTCGTAATACTCGAGCCCGAGATGCGTAATCAGTTCTTCTCCCTTCAAGTGCCGCAGCGTGTTCTTCAACTTCATGAGCTGGATGAAAAGATCATGCTCGGGATAGAGGCCCGGCACCGTCATCGGAGACTTGAAGTAGAAGCTCAGCCACTCCTGAATGCCAAGGCCTCTCAGCTCGGAGCAGCGCTGCGCGAGGTCAAGGAAGAGAACCAGATCGAGCACGATGGGCGCCGCCAGGATCGAGTCGCGGCACAGGAAATCGACCTTGATCTGCATCGGATAGCCGAGCCATCCGAAGATGTCGATATTGTCCCAGCCTTCTTTGTTGTCTCCCCGGGGCGGATAGTAGTTGATCCGCACCTTGTGGAATATGTTCCCGTAAAGCTCGGGATAAAGCCCGGGCTGCAGGATGTGCTCGAGCACGCCCAGCTTCGATTCTTCCTTGGTCTTGAAGGATCCGGGATCGTCGAGCACTTCCCCGTCGCGGTTGCCGAGAATGTTGGTCGAGTACCATCCGCTGAGCCCGAGCAGGCGCGCTTTGAATGCAGGCGCGAGAACGGTCTTCATTAACGTCTGGCCGGTTTTGAAATCTTTGCCGCAGATGGGGGCCTCGTTCTTGCGCGAGAGTTCGAGCATCACGGGCAGATCAACCGTCAAGTTGGGCGCGCCATTGGCGAACGGGACGCCTTCCATCAGCGAGGCGTATGCATAAATCATCGAAGGCGCGATCATTTCGTCATTCTCGCGCAGAGCTTTCTCGAACGCCTTCAGCGATTGGTGAGCTTCGGTGGGCTCGATGTAGGATTCGGTCGAACCGCACCACATGGTGATGAGGCGGCTGGCGCCGCTGGATTTTTTGAACTCGCGAATGTCGTCGCGCAATTGTTCGGCAAGATCCATCTTGCTCTTGCCCTTCTTGACGTTCGGCCCGTCGATCTTTTTCACGTAGTTGTGATCGAACACCGCGGGACGAGGCGTAATCGACGACAGGAACGGCTTGAGTTGTTCGAGTTGGCGATAATCAAGGACTCCTGCGTTCGACGCAGCTTCAAACATGTTGTCCTCGAAAATGTCCCAGCCAGTGAAGACCAGGTCGTCGAGGGAGGCGAGCGGAACAAATTCTTTTACCTTGGGCGAGCGGCCGTCGGTGCGCTTGCCGAGCCGGATGGTGCCCATTTGTGTGAGGGAGCCAATCGGCTTAGCGAGCCCTTTGCGAACCGCTTCGACGCCGGCGACGAAGGTGGTCGCCACGGCGCCCATTCCGGGGATCATCACCCCGAGTTTGCCTTGGGCGGGCTCCATGGTGCCGCGGTCGGCTTTTGCGGGCGACCGCTTTGTGGCACCAGTACGGGCAGCCAGCTTCATTTCGCGGCTGGCGCGCTCGGCGTGGGCGAGGGCAGTTTCGCGGTGCTCGTGCTCGCGCGCAGATGCAGCGTTCTTGAATTGCTTGCGATGGCGGCGCCCATCGGCATCCCACCAATCCGCCATGAAGACTCCCGGCCGTTTTTGATACATTCGCGCTCCTCGTGGTGGCGGTGGCTCGCCACCGTCACCATGGTCTCACGACGCCCGGTCGCTTTGCAAATTGGTCAGGAAAAAAGCAGTCATGGATCATTCGGGGCGGGTATTCAGGTCACGCGAGAAACTGCGTTATCAACGGAAGTTCTTAATCAGGACTATATCCGTGGATGCATTGCCGCGCGCCATGGCCAATTGCTTGCCATCATGGGACCACGCGAAGGCGTAAATGCGGTCGGAAGTGAAGTTTGTCAGTTGCCTGGGTTTACCGCCAGCCAGCGGTTGCAACCAGAGATTGCCGATGCCTTCGCGGGAATCCAAGTACACAATGCCCTTGCCGTCCGCGCTCCAGGAGATAGAAAGGGCCATATCGATGATGGGTATATCGAATTGTTTGATGGAAGGCCCACCCTCCGAAGACATGATGTCGAGATAACTTGAAGGTGGATTCTCGCGCTGTTTAAGAGCGGCAATCAGCTTGCCATCGGGAGAAATAGACGGGGTGAGCGCCGCGTCCTCTGTGAGCCGAACAGGTGGCCCGCCGGCAATAGGCACTTTAAAGAGTCCCTGTGGATTTTGGGATTCGTAGATGACGTATTGTCCATCGGGAGTGATGGCCGGCAACACATCGTACCCACCATTTGTAAGCTGCACAGGGTGGCCGCCGTCCAGATCCATCTTCCATAACAACTCGGTGCCGGAACGAGAGCTCACGAAGACAATGGTGCGGCCATCGGGCGAAACGGCCGGATACATATTCATGCCGGCGTTCTGGGTGAGCTGACGTGGATGATCTCCTTGCGCATCGGTAATCCAGAGATCAACATTTCCGCCGCGATACGAGGAGAAGACAATGTGGCCGTCGGGTGTCCAGCACATCCCGACGAGTCCGTCCGAATCCTTATCATCCGAGGTAATCCGGCGAGCGGACTCGGTTCTGCCTTCCATAGCGCTCCAGAGAGTCGAAAGGGTTTCGCCCTGGATAGCGGCAATGGTGCTGGAGTCAGCCGAGAGACTCACTTGATAGTAAGAGTTGGGATCATTGGTGATGCGGCGAGGCTGGCCGCCGGGATAGGAGAGCAGCCAAAGTTGCTCGGCGCTCGAGCCCGGTTCCAGAGCCGCGAGGACCAGGCCGCTGCGATCGGCAAGCCATGAGGGGTCTTCCACCATCCTCCACTCATGATTGGAAAGTATCTTTTCCGCTCCGCCGCTGAGCGGCACTTCGACGAGGGCAGCAGTCCCGTGGTGAGTGCGGGCCGCGAGAATGATGCTGTGACCATCCGCGGACCAAGCGAGGCGGGACAGAGGAAAGTAGGCCTCGGGAATTTTCCGCGTGGAAATGAGGCGTTCGTCAGTGCCCTCGACATTGTTGGTAAGCAGGTCCACTTTGCCCTTCTCCGAAGTGACCCGAACATAGGCGATACGCGACCCATCCGGGGAGAACGCCACCGGACAGTCAACGTCGGCCATGATCTTGCGCGGCGTGCCTCCGAGAACCGGCACCTGGTAGAGGGTCTTGTAGAGATACATCGTGCGGCGCGCGGAGATGAAGTAGACGTAATTGCCGTCCGGCGAGAAAGACGCCCCGTGGTAGACGACGTCGTCGGGCGGAACAATCTGGAGATCGCTGTGGCTGGCGGCTTGCAAGGTCCAAAGGCTCTGACGCCCGTTGGCGCTGATACTGTGGACGACATACTTGCCATCAGGGGAGATGACGGACATGCGTGACTTGCCATCGCTGGTCAGGCGCGTGACCTTCATGGTCTCGAAACCTGCGCCCTCGGGCCGCGCACGGCCTGCGGCGAAGCGGTAAATGCCGTATGTGAAAGCGGCGAGCAACAGCAATAAAGCCAGAGCCCCCAGCGCGATGGAACGGCGGTGGCGCCGAGCCAGGCCGCTGACGATATCGCTGGTCGAAGGAAAGTCCCGCGGGGGCGTCGGCGCTGCCGTAACCGGTTGTGCGACTGGGGATGCGCCGGAGAGCTTGCCTGAATCGTAATCGCGTTTAATGCGCTGCAAATCCGTGCGCATTTCGGAGGCGTGCTGGTAGCGCAGTTCGCGATCTTTCTCCAATGCTTTGTGAATCACCATCTCCAGCCCTGCAGGAATGGCGGGATTGATCTGAGAGGGGGGTTCGGGTTGGCGGTGAACGATCAGGCCGCAGATATCTCCGGAACTGGAGCCATCAAACGGCATCTGGCCCGTAGCCATCTCGTAGAGGACGGAACCGAAGGAGAACAAATCGGTGCGGCGATCGAGCGGCTTCGCCTTAACCTGTTCGGGGGACATGTAGGCGACGGTGCCCAACATTGCGCCGGGACTGGTGAGGTAATCGGAGCCCAAGGTTGCGCTCTCGCCGGCTGAATCTGTGGCGCCGAGCTTAGCGAGGCCGAAGTCAAGCACCTTGGCATGACCGCGGGCAGTCACAAATATGTTGGCGGGCTTGATGTCGCGATGCACGATGCCTTTGGCGTGGGCGGCGTCAAGCGCGTCCGCGACTTCTATGGCCGTGGGTAGAAGCCGATCGAGGCTCAGAGAGCGCCCGCCGATTACGTGCTTCAGCGTTGCGCCTTCGAGATACTCCATAACCATGAAGGCGCGCCCTTGTTCCTCTCCGATGTCGTAAATCGTGCAGATGTTTGGATGATTCAAGGCTGACGCGGCTTTGGCTTCGCGGCGAAAACGTTCGAGCGCCTGCGGGTCGCGAGCGAGGTCGTCGGGGAGGAACTTCAGGGCGACGAAGCGTTCCAGGCGGGAGTCTTCGGCTTTGTAGACGACCCCCATGCCTCCGCCACCGAGCTTTTCGACAATGCGGTAGTGCGAAATGGTACGGCCAAGCATGGCGGAACAAAGACCCCAGAAGAGTCTCAATGTTACGGACGCCACGGGATGCCAGTCAATTGCAGACGCTGGTCTTGGTAAAGGCCGCGGTAGAATCCTGATCACCATGCGGACTCTAACCTGTCTCATGTTCTCAACGGCGGTGTGTCTTTGCGTCTGGTCACCGGTTGTCGCCGGAACAGACTCTTTCGTGCAGAAAGACGTGCCGGTCAAGATGCGTGACGGAGTGACCTTGTTCGCGGATGTTTGGCTGCCGCAGCGTGAGGGCAAATTCCCAGTCCTGGTCTATCGCACTCCGTATGGCAAGAGCAGCGCGCCGAAGGAGTGGACTACTTTCGAAAAGGCCGTCGGGCGCGGTTACGCCGTGGTGATCGAGGATGTTCGCGGACGGTACGCTTCCGAGGGCGACTTTGATCCTTACCGAAACGAAGGACGCGACGGCTACGACACGATTGAATGGGCCGCGGCGCAGCCATGGTCGAACGGGAGGGTAGGAACATTCGGGCTTTCATATCCCGGAGCGGTGCAGTGGCTGGCTGCAGTAGAGAATCCGCCGCACCTGAAGGCCATGGTACCTGCGATGACGTTTTCCACTCCGCGCAATTTCTTTTATTCCGGGGGCGTGTTCGACGGATCATGGCTGGACTGGATCTGGTTCAACATCGCTCCCGATACTCGGAAGCGGAAGCACCTGGCGGGCCCACAAACGTCCGAGGAGGTTGCCGCTTCCTGGACAACCGAGCACGAGCGCATGCAGAGCTTTTTGCCAATGGCGGAACTGCCCGATCTAAGACAGGTGGCGCCTTTCTACTATGAGTGGCTGGCGCATTCGCCTGCGAGTGAGTGGTGGGACTGGGCCGAACTGCGCGGAAAATATGACCGCGTGCACGCAGCCGTGCTGAATATTTCCGGCTGGTACGACGAAGCCTATGGGCCGGACGGCGCCACGACGAATTTCAATGGCCTGCTGGCGACGCGGAAGAGCGAGCCTGATCCACGCACGAAGACCATTATTGGTGCATGGACTCACGGCGAATTGGAGCGTTCAAAAGCCGGAGACTTGGATTTCGGGAAATCTGCCGCCGTCGATTACGACGAAATCATCCTGCGCTGGATGGATCACTATCTCAAGGGAATCGACAACGGAATCGAGAAAGAGAAGCCGGTGCGCATCTTCGTGATGGGCGCGAACACTTGGCGGAACGAAGATGCCTGGCCGCTGGCCCGGGAGAAACAGACGGCGCTCTATTTGTCGCCGGCAACCACTGCCGAAACGCTGTCGCTGCGTCCCGACCTGTGCAAGGATTGCGCCCCGTATGCCGAGTTTGTGTCGGATCCGGCCAATCCGTTGCGCGATCCCTACGACAAATTTGGAGCGCGGGACTATCGTTCCTTTGCGGGGCGCAAAGATGTTCTGCTGTTCGACTCGGCGCCGTTGCCTGCGGATATGGAGGTCACCGGGCCAATGCGGGCGGAGATGTTTGTCTCTGCGGATGAGCCGGATTTTGACTTGTGGGTGCGAATCCTCGATGTGTTCCCCGACGGCGCGGCTTACAACCTGATGAGCCCGGGGCTGGATGTGCTGCGCGCCAGCTATCGCGATGGTTCTTCTACGCCTGAACTACTCGAACGAGGGAAGATTTATCGGCTCGATCTGGACCGGTTGCTGACCTCGAATGTTTTTCGGAAAGGACATCGCATCCGCGTGCAGGTCTCCGGCGCATTCTTCCCGCATTTCTCCCGGAACCTGCAAACGGGAAAGTCCGAGATCACTTTTTCGGAGACGCGTACCGGCCATATTCGGATCTATGACGACGCCGGACATGCTTCCCGGGTCGTGCTGCCGGTGATTCCCGGGGACTGAGTGGAGGGCGGCTTGCACTCCGCGTGAGATCCCCCCCTGGCCCGACGGCTGCCGCGTAAATGACTCCATCATTCCTCGCGCAATGTCTTTGCAGGGTCTATGCGGCTGATTCGCAGAACCGGCACACCGGTTGCGATGACTGTCACGGCGATTAGCGTGAGAACAACAATGAGCATCGTCGGGCTGTCATAAACTCCTACGCCGAACAGGACACTGCGCATCACCCTAAGCATGCCCGCGCACAGGATCAGCCCGAACAGGAGGCCCAGCAGGGACGCACCCGCACCCGATCCGCCGATTTTCACCATGGCATGCCCGACGGTTGAACCGAGGGCCATGCGGATTCCGATCTCACGCGTCCTCTGCGCCACGAGGTTGGCGGCCAGCGCGAAAATTCCGATGGCGCTGAGCAGCAGAGCCAAGGCTGCCATGATGACAAGCAAGGTGACCTCGACGCGCTGCATGGTGAGTGTTTTCGAAAGCAGATCCTGCATGCGGTAAAAGCCGGAGAATGGCAGATTGGGATCGACGCTCGCCAGGGCGTGCTGCATCTGCGCGGTCAGTCCTTCTACCGGGCCTGAAGTGCGGACGATCCAGCTGGGCTGGAAAAAGACGTGAACCAGCGAAAGCTGCCGGGCTTCCATTTGTGAAGCGGGAACGTAGACGGTCTCCTCACCGCTCACGGGTGCCGTGGGATTAATGGCGCCTGCCATAGTCACGTCGCCGACTACGCCAACGATCACCGTGTCTTTGTCGATATAGCGGCCAATCGGATTGTCGCCGTGAAAGAATTTTTGGACGAACATGTGATTCACGATAGCGACTCGCTGGCGGTCAGATCCGTCGGCTTCGATGAAGGAACGGCCGGCTAACAGCGGGATCTGCAAAGCGGCAAAATAATCTGGCGTGACGTAGACTTTGTCGGCGACGGCCATCTGGCCGGCTTCCTTGCCGTCGTTGATGGAGATTCCTCCCTCGATCAGGGAGCGCTCGTAGGGGAGACTCAATCCGACGGCGGCCTGGTCTACGCCGGGAATCTGCCGCATGGCCGCGGTACTTTCGGCGAGAAGCTGTCGAAAAACGGCCGCATCGTGGTAGCGCACGTCGTCGAGCGAGGCTCTGGCGGTCATTACTCCGGTTGGGTTGAATCCCGGAGGCAATGTTTCAAGATGAATGAGTGTGCGCACCAACAGTCCCGAAGCTGAGAGCAATACAACCGTGAGTGCCACTTCGCTCGCGATCAACGCCTGTCGCAGGCGGAGCCCGCCACCGATTACTGCGCGGCCAGCCATATTCGAGCGGAGATCGAACTTCCGCGTTACGAGCGCGGGGAGCACACCGAAAAGCACGCTGGTAAAGACAGCAATGAAAAGCGTAAAGCCAAGGACGCGGCCATCAAGTGAAACGTCGGCGACAGGCAGGAAATGTTCTGGCAAGAGAAGGAGTAGTCCCCGAGTTGCCAGCAGGCCGACCCCGACGCCTGCCGCCCCGCCAATCATCGAGAGGAGCAGGGATTCAATCCAGAGTTGTTGTTGGATTTGCCAGCGTGAAGCGCCGAGGGCCAAGCGAGTGGCGATTTCCTGCGTGCGCCGCAGGACCCGTACGAGCATCAGCCCGGCCAGGTTCGCACAAGCGATCATCAGGATGAAGGCTGCTGCCAACATGAGAGCAACTACCTGGGGACGCAGCCGGTCCGTTTGTCCCTGCTGCAGGGGAACCGAGTAGTAAGTAATTTGAGCCCCAGGGCTGTCGTTGAGTTCATACACGTTCGAGCGGTGCAACCAGGCACGGTTGATTTCGGCATCCGCTTGTTGCCAGGTGGCTCCGTCGCGCAGGCGCGTGATGAGGTCGAAGTTCGTGCCCGATCCTTCGCCCAGTTGGCTGGCCTGGATCGCGATGTACAAATCGGCATTCAATGGAGTGGTCGCACCCTGCGGCAGCACTCCGATGATGGTGCAGGGCTCGCCCTTGAGCAGCACGTCGCGCCCGAGAATGCCCGGATCAGAGCCGAACACCTCGCGCCACAGGCCGTAGCTCATGATCGCAGCCTTCGGTCCATGCGGGCGGTCTTCGATCTCGGAGAAATTCCGCCCGAGAACAGGATGCAGTCCCAGGACATCGAAATAATGCTCGGACACGCGTCCTGCGTGAACGTAACGCACGTGTGAGCCGGCGATGAGATTGACACCTGATGTTCGCATTCCAGCCACGGCTGAGGTCAGGGACGGCACGTTGTCGCGCAACAACTCCCATTGTTCGCCGTTCAGGTGATGGCGCTCATCCCAGGATTGCGGCCCGGTGACACGCGTGTAAATCGTGCCCATGCGCTCGGGCTGCGTGTAGGGCAGGTTTTTCAGCAGGAGAGCGTTCACGACGGAAAAAATGGCGCTGTTGGCACCGACCGAAAGAGCAAGAGTGACAATCACCGTCAGCGAAAATCCGGGGGTGCGGTGCAAGCGCCTAAGGGCAAACTTCAAATTTTGTGCGAGCGTCGTCATGGAAAACCTGTTTCTTTGGACGGACAACGTGTTCATTTGTACTCCAAACGCTGGGAGAAAGTTATGTCTAGCGCACCGAGGCCTTATTCCCAGGTACCGCATCACTGCTGCCAAAGCAACGTAGTCCCGCCAATATCAACGCTCAATTGGGGTGATCAATCGAATCGATTCTTTGAATTGGACGGGGCCGAGCGAATGCGGCATATTGGAAGGACTTCGGCTACGGCTCTGCAGCCGTTGCACGAAGCGGGTGTTTGCAGGCCAGCCTTGTCCGCGGCAGTGCAAATCTGCTGACCTTGTCGTTCTCCACAAAAATCTGAGCTCACGCCGATCCCCTTGCGGGATGCGGCCTGCTCATCAGACGTGTCCGTCCTGGAGACGGGCAGACAGGAGATCTATGACTTCGCTTCGCAAATTCGCATTTGCCGCCTTGCTGGCGGTTACAACCATGAACTTCGCTCCGAGCATGGCTTCCGCGCAGGAACCGGCTCGCGGGAAGTTCACGCTCATGCACGACGTGCGGTGGGATGGCGTCCGGGTTTCCGCGGGAGAGTATGAATTCTCTTACGAAGCCGACAGAGTCACTCCCACGTTCAACCTCACCCGAATCAGCGGCCGACATGAACGACTCATTCTGCTGGTTTCCGCTACCGAGAACTGCACGCTCTCGGAGCCAAACCGGCTCATGCTGGAACCGACGGCTGATGGTAGCTACGTGAAGGCCATGCAGCTCCCGCAATTCGGAATGACACTTGTGTTCCAGGTACCGCATTCTGTGGGGCGTCAGCTGGCGAAGGCTGGCGTCTCGGGAGTATCGGGGCAGTAAGTAAGAGGAACAAGCGGAGGATCGAAGCCGATGCTCCGCTTGTTTTTTTTCATGCGGAAATGCTGTCGCTTGGAGCATAGCGAGGAACCTGATGGTTGCCGGAACGTGCGGCGCTGTCGGCAAGCAGCAGATTCCACACGGTTGCGCCGTTCGGGATGACCGGGAGATGGAGTTGACTAGGTGGGCAGGGTGTTGCCGCGAAGATCGTCGCTGAGCACGATGGCCTCGGCGATTTCTTTCATCGGCTTGCGTTTTTGGCGGCTCTGGCGCTGGATCGCGAGATAGGCCTGCTCTTCATTTATTCCTAGATCGCGCTGCAGGATGCCCTTGGCGCGTTCGACTATCTTTCGGGTCTGCAACTGCTCGGAAAGAGTTGAATTCGCTTCTTGGAGGCGGGCGAGTTCGATTTCGGCTCCGACGAGAAATCCGATGGCGGAAATAATGCGGATTTCGCGGCGGCGATATACGTGATGCTGCCGGTGCTGCAGGTTCACCACGCCGACCACGCGGCCGCGGCACATCAGAGGAACCGAGAGGAAAGCTTCGTAGCTGTCTTCGGGAAGTTCGTGGAAGAATTGGAAACGCGGATCGTGCGCCGCTTTTTCAGGAATCGCGACCGGCTCGCGATGTTCCGCCACCCACCCGGTGATTCCTTGCCCTACGCGCAGTTTGAGGCGATCGACGACTTCGGGGTGAGGGTTCTTGGAGGCCCGCAGAACGAGTTCGTCGCCTTGCAGAATATAGATCAGGCACGAGTCGCACTTCACCAGATCTGAGGCAAAGTCAACCACGCGCTGCAGCACCTCGTGAAATCCGTTTCCCGAACTCAGTTGCGCGCTGATTTCGTGCAGCACATCAACATGTGAATCCTCGACAGATAGAAAAGAGTCCATGGAAATACATTACTGATCTGGTAGGGATTGAGTCCAATTGCAAATTTCGATGGGGCGGATAAAGGAATTCCCTGCTGATTGTTACAGGGCTTTCACATCCTTTTCACGAGCGCTGCATCATTGGCGCTGCGAAGCAGATTCGGGGGTCGCTGCACTCCTCAGGGACGACAGCTCTCCACGTACTCGCATCCTGTGCTGCAGACTCTTCAACGCGCCGGGATTGCCAGGAACCAGATGAGCATTCCGAACAGCAACAGGACGGCGAGCAGAGAGAAAACGCTGTGCAGGGGGTGGAAGTGAAACAAAGAATTGTGTTGGAGACGATGCCTTGTTGTGGCCAGCATAAGACCTCCTTTTGCCTGCGATTCGCGGGCAACGGACGGGCTGACTAAGACCATTCTCCCACTTTCGCGCGGCGGTTTCCAGACGCATGTTCCGGTGTGATACACCATTGCCATGCATGACAAGATTGCTGTAATGACCGGGTCGTCAAGCGGCTTTGGGCTGCTGGCTTCCGTCGAGTTGGCGAAGGCCGGGTTTCGGGTAGTCGCGACCATGCGGGAGCTGGCGCGGCGGGAACGGCTGGATCAAGCGGCCGCGGCGGCTGGCGTGGGAAACAAACTTGATGTCCGCCGGCTGGACGTCAGGGACTTCGACTCTATGGCTGCCTTTGTGGATGGCGTGGTCCACGATCACGGACGGATCGATGTGCTGGTCAACAATGCAGGGTTCGCAGTGGCGGGGTTCGCGGAAGACATCACCATCGATGAATTGCGGCTACAGTTCGAGACCAACTTCTTCGGCGCTGTCGCCATGACGAAGGCGGTGCTGCCCGTGATGCGGCGACAGGGATCAGGGCACATCATCCAGGTCTCTTCGATTGCAGGAGTGCATGGATCGATCTCGGTCAGTAGCTACGCCGCATCGAAACACGCACTCGAAGGCTGGAGTGAATCGCTGCGGATGGAAGTGAACTCGCTTGGGATCAAGGTTGCGTTGGTTGAGCCGGGATCATTCGATACGGGAATCTGGACTGCGAATGCGGTTATGGGGAAGGAGGCGGTCAAGCAGACTTCGCCGAACTTTCAGCGGAGCCTGAAGATGCGTTCGGTGATCAAGAAAATTCCTAAGGCTGATCCGATTGCGGTTGCGCGCGTGATTGCTGCTGTGGCGCAGGATCCAAATCCCAAGCTGCGATATATGGTCGGGCGTGACGCTAAGACGCAGCTCGTGATGAAGCGCCTTCTGCCCTGGAAGTGGTGGGAGAAGATTATCGCGAACTATGTGAAGCTGGATTGACTGCAATCACCACAGGGGGCACAGGGGAACACAGCATTTTTCTGTGATTCTCTGTGTTCCCTGGGGTTTAGATTCAGGGTTTTGCTTCGAGATCGACAGTTTTGATGGGCAGATCCCAATGCGCGTCCAGGATTTCGAAGCGACGTTGCTCTTCGCGGGTGTAGGTTTCCTGATCGGGCCAGAGCTGTTTTTTCAGCGCGTCTTCGTCGAAGGCTTCGTTTGCGACTGCTGCATTTTTGAAAACGATAGTCACCCGGTAATCCCAGCGGCCGTCTTCGGTGGTGTGGTAGCGCGACTGGTCCATCCAGACTTTGGTCATGCGTCCCATTTCGACTTCTTTTTTCAGCAGCGGATAGTGATTCTTCTTGAAGAGCTTCAGGAACTCGTCGGCGTGCCCCCACTTGGTCTTGTAGTAGTACTCGACGACGAACGGGTGCTCGGAAGGCGCCGGAGCGCTCTGGGCCATCAGAGCGGACGGGAATGATGCAATTGCTAGCGCAACGAAGAGAGAGCAGCGCATGAGTTCCTCCAGGGTCGATAACCTTCTATATCACGACCGAGCCGGGCTGGACTCCGGTGTCCAAACGAGCAGCAGCAATAGTCCTATTGCAAAAAGGGCGTTGACCATCCATGGCCGGCCGCCAAAGTCACTGAGTACGACTCCCCATACGCCGGTCGACGTCGCACTTGCCAGCCTAATAAGATTGCCTGCACGCCAGCGCCTGAATGGCGTGGATCGCCTCGGCGATGTCACGGAACTAGTAGGCCGGTTAACGATTCTTCGCTGGAGGGTAAATCCTGAGATCACGGACCAAGTTGCCGCCGCAATTACGATCCAATGACGCAGCGTAATAGCGTCGTCGGCCCAGTTGTGTCTCCAGTGCACAAGACCAACACATGCTAGAACGAGCAGAATGCACATTAATTGAAAAGCGCGAAGGTGCATTGTGTCAGTCATAAGGATTTCACGACTCTACTGACCGCCGGCCGCCGAAGGCTGGCTGCCTATTCTATTTTGCCAATGGCTCCAGATGAACCAGGCTACGGCCGCTAAGATTACCACCCCAATCACCGCGTCGAATTTGTGGAAGTACTTGCCCATTTCGCGCCAGTTTTCGCCGAGTTTCATGCCGAGCCATGCCAGGCCGAGGCACCAGGGCCAGGAGCCCAGGAAGGTGTAGAGGTGGAAGCGCCCACGGGGCATACGGGCGATACCGGCGGGAAGCGCGATGAAGGTGCGGACTACAGGGAGCAGGCGGGCGACGAAGACCGCAACATATCCCCAGCGCGCGAAGAAGCGGTCAGCCAAGTCTAGCTCGCGGCGCCCCATCAGAATCCAGCGGCCGTAGCGCTCGACCAGGGGCCGGCCACCGTAGTATCCGACCTCGTAGGCCACCAGCGATCCCAGGTTACAGCCAATGGCCCCGGCTGTGGCCACCCAGAACAGCTTGAACGTGCCCTGGTAAACGAGATATCCGGCGAACGGCATGATCAGTTCCGACGGCAAAGGGATGCACGCCGACTCAATCGCCATGAGGATCACGATTCCGGCATAGCCGGTGACCGCGATGATTTTGCTGATGAAGACGAACAGGATGGCAAGTATTTTTTCCGTCACGCGCAGTTCTCAGCTTTCAGTCGTCAGTTATCCGTAATAATGCGAAAGAGTGACGATACAAGTTGCTTTTTCAGTCTATCGGAAATTGGCAGGTTTTGACTGAGAACTGAGAACTGACGACTGAGAATTGCGTTTAGAACGAACCTTCCTGAGTGAAGGCGTAGCCGGGTAGGGTCGCACCCTGAGGGCCCTTGACGACCTTCACGCGGGTCGTGGGCGCGTCGGGAGCGGTAATGCCCGCGGGACGCAGCATGGCGTATTGGGTAAAGACCTCGTTGTAAACCTTGGTGACCAGGTAATCCTGGCCGTCGGCGTCGCTGCGCCACACTTGACCGAGCTGGATGGAGTTGACTGCCACTGTCGTTTTCCTGAATTTTTAGACTAACGCCCGAAGCCGAGGGCGTCAATTCCCACGCAGGTTACTGAGGGACATAGAACGAATTGCCGATTTGCGATTGCCGATTGCCGATTGCCAATTTAGTCTCGAAACCGTGGCGACAAGAAAATTCGGCAATTGGCATTCGGCAATTGGCAATTGTTATCATGAGCTCGCTCGAACAAGGAAAGGATTTACATGCCTCGCGGAGTCAGTCCCCGTCAGCCTGCCCGCACTGGACGCCAGGATAAAGTTCGTGTGGCGCGGGCGCTTTCGCCCGCGAGCCCCACGCGCCGGGACTCTGCAAACTCCAAAGATGCCCGCCCGGGATCACGGGTGCTGTCTGCAGATAAGAGATCGCGCGCCCAAGCTAAATCCGGCTCTGCCAGTCAAAAACGGTACAATCCGACCGCTCCGGAGCGCGTCGCCGAGATCCTGAAACGATTGAACGATCTTTATCCAGATGTGACCTGTGCGCTTACCCATGCGAGCGCGTGGGAATTGCTGGTGGCAACGATCCTTTCGGCACAGTCAACCGACGTCAACGTGAACCGCGTGACACCGGAGTTGTTCCGCAAGTACCCCACAGTCGAGGCTTTCGCCGCGATCACTCCCGAAGTACTAGAGCCCGACGTGCGCTCGACCGGATTCTTCAGGAACAAGTCGAAGTCGGTCGTGGGGGCGGCGAAGAAGATCGTCGCTGAATTCGGTGGGCAGGTTCCTGATGATATTGTGAAGCTACTGACTTTACCCGGGGTTGCGCGCAAAACTGCCAACGTCGTGCTCGGTAGTTGGTTCAAAAAGGCCGAGGGCGTGGTGGTCGACACGCACGTTCACCGGATTTCGCGGCGTCTGGAACTGACAAAAGAAAATGATCCGCAGAAGATCGAGCAGGATCTGATAAAAATCCTCCCGCGTGAGCGGTGGATTCTGTTCTCGCACCAGATCATCTGGCATGGGCGCAAGCTATGCATGGCGCGCACACCTAAGTGCGCAGAGTGTGCGCTGGAGAATATCTGCCACGCGGGCGACAAGACTTGGAGCACCGTCGACATGCACAAGGGAGCGCGGTAAGCCCGTTCCCGATTGTGACGCTATTCGCTTCCCAGTTCGTCCAGCACAGGTTCTCGGAGACCTTGCATCCGCAGCTTGTGCCCTCCCAGGGAAAAAACGATTACTTCGTTCGTGCCTTTCCTCAGCCAGGGAGCCGGGACGTAGAGCGTTTGCTGCGGACCCACGTTCCAGAACCGGCCGAGAGCATGACCGTTGACCCAGACGGCGCCTTTGCCCCATCCACGTGTGTCGAGGAAGGTATCGCCAAGCGATTGCAGGTCAAAATGGCCCTGATAAAAGGCGGGGCCTGGCGCGTTTTTGGGGTCCGCCGAAACGAAGTGGAGCGTTGAGAAATCGTCCATCGGGAGGGTGGTCACCTGCCAGCCGGTGAGCTCTCGGCCTGCGAGCGTCACCGGTCCGTTGATTCCCTGCCGTTCGTTGCGTAGTTCGGTGGTGAAATTGATGCGGCCGGTTCCTTCGACCAGAATCTCAAGTTCATCGTTTGCCCTCGCTTGCAATTTGATGTGGTCCTGCTTCTTCCTTCGATCCACCACGCCCACCAGCTTCTGGTTGAGGTAAATGCGCGCGTAGCTGCGCAGAGCGGGTAAAGCCAATTCACCGGTCGCAGGCGCCTTCAGCGTGGTTCGATAAAGAATGTAGCCATAGGACTGGCCAAAAGACTCCATATTGCGGGGCCTCTGAGCCGTAGGGGCGTTCGAGAAGTCGAGATTCCACAGGGACGCACTCTTGTCGAGCGCAAACTCAGCAACTTCGATCACGGGCAGCGGGGCTGGCGGATCGGGGATCATCGCTCCCGGACGATGCTTTGCAATTACTTCCCGGAACGCCTCATACTTTTTCGTCAAAGCCCCCGATTCGCTTACAGGCGAGTCGTAATCGTAGCTGGTGACGTCGGGTTCGTAGGTGTTGCGATCCCAGTTTGCGCCGCTCATGAAACCGAAGCTGGTGCCACCGTGAAACATGTAGAGGTTGATGGAATAGCCCTGGCTTAGCATCCAGTCGATCTCATCTGCCTGCTGCTGGGCATTCGTGACGTGGTGGTGCTCTCCCCAGTGATCGAACCATCCGTCCCAATATTCGCTATTGAAGACCGGGGTTCCCGGACGGAACCTCAGCAGCTTGGGAATCTCTGTCTTCGCCTCGCCCGCGCCGAAGTTTATGGCCGCATGCACGCCTGCAAGGGTGCCGGGTTTGAGGTCGTCCCCGCCATCCGCGGTGAACAGGAGCACGTCCGTGAAACCCGCACTCAGCAGCGCATCGTGGATGCGTTTCATGTAAGTTTGATCGGAGCCAAAAGAACCGTATTCGTTCTCAACTTGAACCGCGAGAATGGGTCCCCCTCGGGCTAGCTGCAGGCCGGCCAATTCCTGGCCGAGGCGCTTCAACCAGCGCTCGGCAGGGTTGAGGAACTTCTCGTCGGTGCTGCGTAAGACGATGTTGGGATCGGAGAGCAGCCACGCGGGCAATCCACCCAAATCCCACTCTGCGCACACGTAAGGTCCAGGACGCAAAATGACGTAAAGTCCCTCACCCTGCGCCATCCGAATGAAGGCAGCCACGTCCAAGTCACCGGCGAAATCGTAATGACCCGGCGAGGGCTCGTGGGCGTTCCAGAACACGTAGGTAGAAACCGTGTTCAATCCCATGGCCCGGGCTTTTTTCAGGCGATCGCGCCAGTATTCCCGGGGGATCCGGGCATAGTGCATTTCGCCCGAAATGATCTGGAAAGGTTTCCCGTCAAGAACGAACTGGCTGCCCTCGATTCCGAAGGAGTGGTGTGCATTGGGCGCAGCCTGCGTGAAGGCACAACTACTCAGGTACGCGACGACGAACAGATGCACAAGTGTATGGCCAAAAGAATTGCGGTTCATAAACGCTCTTCAACTTTCAACGGCCAGCCCTTCGGCTACCCGGAAACTGATTCTGCTAGACTTTTCTTTCTACGTCAGCCCCTGATTCCACGCCAATGCGCCTGCCTATCTTACCTGCTGTCGCGATCGTTCTGAGTGGAGCCATTGCCCACGTCTCCGCGCAAAACTTGTCTGTTCCCCCAGCCGTCACCGATCCCAAGCAAATCTCTTCGAAGTCTAATGCACAGATCGAACCGCGCAGCTTGACAATTGAGAAGTTGTTCATGACGCGGGCGATCTTGGGTGCGGCGTGGTCCCCGGATGGGAAGCAGATAGCGTTCGTTTCGAACATGAGTGGACGGTTCAATTTGTGGCTGGTTCCCTCGTCAGGTGGCTTCCCGGTGCAACTGACGGTGAGCGATCAACGGCAGTCTTCTCCTTCCTGGTCGCCGGACGGCAAGTGGATCGCCTATGAATCAGACTACGACGGCGACGAGCAGTGGGATATTTTTCTAGTCTCGCCGAAGACGGGAAAAGTCGTGAATCTGACACAGACCCGGGAGATCGCGGAGTCCAATCCCACGTGGTCGCCGGATGGCCGCTATCTCGCGTACGAGGTCAAGCCGAAAACTTCCGGCTCATTCGAGATCGACGTGTATGACATGGTGATGCGCGAGGTGAAGCACATCACCAGCAACACACCCCAGGACCGGCGCAATTTCAATCCGATCTGGTCGAAAGACGGGAAACACCTCGTTTACACCCAAGCACAGGCGAAAGGCACGGACTCGAATGTGTTTCGAGCGGACCTACCGTCCGGCGAACTGACTCTGATGACTCCGCATGAGGGGGACCAGACGTTCGCTGCCGATGATATTTCGCCCGATGGGAAGCAAGTGTTGCTCACCTCGAATGCTGAAAATGGCTATGACAATGTCGGCCTGCTGGACATCGCGACAAAGAAGATTTCCTGGCTGACCACCGATAAGTGGGAAATCCGCGGCGGCGAGTTCTCTCCCGATGGAAAGCGGCTTACCTTCCGAGCCAATGTCGAAGGAAGTGTCCAGGTTTACGTGTGCGATCTAGCCTCGGGGGTGTCATCGCCATTGCCGTTGCCGAAAGGAGTCAACGAACCGGCGGGCGGACGGTATTCCTTCAGCGCTGACGGCGGAAAGCTGCTGTACTTCCACAACGGCCCGACCGCGCCCAACGATCTCTGGGTCTATCATCTCGCGAGCTCCAAGTCGCAGCAGATCACCCACTCCCTGCTAGGGGGCATCCGCTCGGAGGACCTGGTCGAGCCTTATCTCATTCACTATCCCAGCCGCGATGGCAAATGGACCATTTCCGCTTTCCTTTATGTGCCTTTCAACATGGCACGAAACGGGCAGAACGCGGCTATTGTCTATATCCATGGCGGCCCGACCGGCCAGACCATGAACTCGTTCAACCGCTTTGTGCAGTTCGCGGTGAACCAGGGGTATATGGTGTTGGCGCCCAACTATCGCGGGTCGACCGGCTACGGAAAGGAATTCCAGCAGGCCGATCTGTTCGATATGGGTGGCGGCGACCTGGAGGATGTGCTGGCCGGGGTGGACTGGATCAAGCAGACGGGGCATCTGGATCCCAAGAAGATCGCGGTGATGGGCGGCAGTTATGGGGGATATCTCACCATGATGGCCGTGACCAAGGCCCCGGAGGTCTGGGCGGCCGGAGTACCCATCGTTCCCTTCGTGAACTGGTTCACCGAGATCCAGAACGAGGACCCCGAACTGCAGCAGTCCGACCTAGCGACCATGGGCGATCTGGTCAAAAACAAGGCCCTGTACGAGGAACGCTCGCCGATCAACTACATCGACCGTATCAAAGCTCCGCTGCTATTGCTGGCGGGCGGACATGATCCCCGCTGCCCGAAATCGGAAGCCTTGCAGGTCGTCGATGCGATCAAAAAACGTGGTGGAAGCGTGGATTACAAGATCTATGACAACGAAGGCCATGGATTCTCCCGCCTCGAGAATCAAATTGATTCGTACAAGCGGGTGGCCGACTTTCTGCTGGCGCATGTCGTGCCGGCGGATTGCAGTTGCTCCGTGACTGAGTGAAGGCCGTTCTCATTCTCCCTAGTTACTTTAGTGCCCCTTCGAGTAACCCTCCTGTCTTTTTTTTGGTGTACCCAATAACAAAGTTGCGCTATTCTCCAGCCACCGCAAGACAACAATTCCTACCAGAAAGACCCCTGCACCCAGTGTCGAGTGCAGGGAGCAAGTGCAAGAACAATTAAAAGGGCCATTAAGACCTTGTGCCGACAGTCGCGCACAAGAGAGCAAGCGTAAGAAACGTTTGTTTGGGGGGATTTTTATGGCGTTTCCATGCTTCGGGAGAAGTGTGACTGTTGGATTTCTGTCTCTAGTCGTTACGGCAGCAGCACTCGGGCAAGTGCCTTCATCCCAGCACGTCATTCTTGTAATTGACGAGAATTCAAGCTTCAGCGCAGTTATGGCTAACATGCCTTGGTTGGTCGGCCAAGGCAATAACAATGCTTATGCGAGTAATTACCAATCCGACAACGGCGGATCGTTGATGGATTATCTCTGGCTGGCATCCGGCAGCTGCGAGTCCAGTGCAAACTGCACGTTGCCGCCGGGGACGAACAATTTCAATTGCACCGGCAACGACTGTTACTACCCCGGTACGAGCACAACGGATCCAATTACCGACGACAACATCTTCCGCGAGATGAACAACGCGCACATCTCCTGGAAGGTATACGCCCAGTCCTACGCCGCGGCGGGGGGTACTCCAACGACGCCGGATAACGGCAAGGGCACCGATTACTATCGACGGCACAACGGCGCCACCTGGTACAGCGACATCCTGAGCAACGTGAGCGGGTCGGCGAATAACATCGTCGATTTGTCACAGCTCACGACCGATCTGCGGAATGGGAATTTACCCCGTTACATGATCATCGTGCCCGATGGAAACCATGATGCCCACGATTGTCCACCGGGAATGTCAAGCTGCACCGAGGCACAGAAGCTGAACAACGCCGATGCGTTCCTCGATAGCACGCTGACCCCTGTGCTTGCGATTCCGGACTTTCAGCCGGGCGGCACGGGCCTGCTGATTGTGACCTTCGATGAATGCGGGGATGGTACCGACGCGGGGTGCGGGGCTTCCGTTTATACGGCGCTCATCGGACCACAGATCAAACCACATTACGTCTCTACGATTCCGTACAAGCACGAGAATGCCTTGCGGACCATGCTCGACAGTCTGGGGATCACCCATTATCCCGGAGCGTCGGCTACCGCGGCGGACATGTCTGACTTCTTCCAGTCTCAGCAAAGCAAGCCCACGGTTGTGATCAATTCGCCGACGAACGGCGCGTCGGTAAGCTCTCCAGTGACAATTCAGGCGGATGCAACGCCAAGTGCGGGACATTCCATTACGGGGTGGTGGATCTACGTGGACAATGTAGCTACTTACAACGTGGGCGCATTGTCCAGCATCAGCCCCGGCATCACCATGAGCAGCGGGTCTCACACGGTGCTGGTGCGTGCGTGGGATTCCTCCGGCGCTTACGGAAATCAAACAATCACCGTCACCGTTAACGTGGGCAAGCCTACGGTGAAGGTTTCGACTCCAGCGAACAACGCTCAAGTGGGCTCTCCCTTTAATCTGCAGGCATCGGCTACACCAAGCTCCGGACGGTCGATTAGCGGGTGGAGAGTTTACGTGGATGGTGCCACTGCTTACATAGGCGCCGCGGCAACAACAATTAACACTAACATCACGGCGGCTGCTGGAACCCACAGTGTTGTGGTGCGGGCCTGGGATACATCGGGTGCTTATGGTGATCAAAACCTGACCGTGAGCGTCAATAACCAGCCGACCGTAACGATATTGACGCCCGCGGCTGGGTCGAATGTTAGTTCGCCGATTAACGTTCAGGCATCCGCCACGGCCAGCGGTGGCCACTGGATTACCGGCTGGTGGGTGTATCTGGATGGGGTGGCCAAATACAACGGCGGATCCGTCAACTCAATCAACATCAATCTTGCCGCATCGACGGGTAGTCACACCATTACGGTGCGGGCATGGGATTCGTCCGGCGCCTCTGCCAGCCAGACGTTTACGGTGCAAGTCAAGACGCTCGGAGTGAACATCACCGCTCCAAGCAGCGGCAGCAGCATCGGCTCGCCAGTAAACGTCACCGCGAATGCCTCTTCAGCAAATCCAATTACCTGGTGGACCGTGTATATCGATTCGGTCCGCTCGTACACGCAAAATTCGGGCAACGCGATCAATACCTCGATCGGGATGCCGTCCGGGACGCATTCGGTGGTGGTTCGGGCGTGGGACAGCACGGGCGCTTATGGGGATCAGACGGTCAGCGTGACAGTGCCGTAGGATTTTTGGAGTTTGTCATTCCGAGTTAAGACGGGGGATTTGCTGCTTGGGGGTGAGGCTTGGCCAGGGGCAGCAGATTCCTCGTCGCTCCGCTCCTCGGAATGACAAAGTTTTGAGAGCAGTATAAAAAAGCAAGAAGTTTGTCATTCCGAGCAAAGCGAGGAATCTACTTCTTTTCGCGGCTGTGGCGCTCCCAGCCAACGCAGATTCCTCACGGCTGCGCTGTTCGGAATGACAATACCCTCAGCTAGCGCTTCTCGCCTGATGTGAACTCAGTCCACGGCCCAGCTTTCATGTCGCGGAGCAGGGGCTTCTGCCAGGAGTACTCAGGGTGCTGTTCCAGGAAGTGATCCGCTAAGAAATCTTGCCCGCAGGGGTGGCCGGCTCTGGCCACAAAGCTCATCCTGGCGGCCATGCCGCTATCGGCTGCTTTGCCTTGCACAGCGCCGCCGGGATCGTAGGCATCCCACCCCCATTCCTTGATGCCGCGGGGAGAGGTGTCAGCATGGCCGCACAGCCCGCGCTCATTCACCTGGTCTTTCTTTTCGTAGCTGTCGTAATGATCCGACAGAAACTGCTCGGCAATGCTCACGTCGATCTTCCCTTTCGCCTGCTGCATCAGCTCTTCCCAGCGGGCGTGGCGGGCATTGGGCGATGACGAAGCATCGTTCGGATCAAATGTGGTCTCGTCTTTCAGGACTCCGGGATCGCGGGCGAAATTTGAGCTGACAAAATAGCCGTCTTTGGTCCTCCACAGGGGCGTGTGCTTCAAGCCCAGTTCTAGATATGCGATCTCACCGGTCTTGCGGTCACCAATGAGCCAGTCATTCGCGTAGCCGCCGTTGTTCCCTTCCTTGATGATGCGCACGTAATCGTCAATGCTGTTGGCGTACTGCAGGGCCTTGCGCGAGCGCATAAACTCGGGCTTGCCGCCGGAATCCCAGCCTTCAAACTGCGTGATTGTGGTTTCGGTAATCATGATTCCTGCCGAGTTGATGCCGAAATCGTCATCGCTGGTGATGACTCCAGGAAATCCGTCCATCAGAATTCGGTTGCCGTGTTCCGGTTGAATGTCGAAGATCACGACCCAGCGCTCGCCCGCCAGATAGCTGGTCCAGTTGTTGTGCGCGATGACGATCTGGTGATCCTTCGTCATGCCGCCGGTGGCGATAAACGCGCTGCAGTTGCCGGGCGCAGCCAGCTTCGGATTCTTTGCGGATTTGTTCTGCTGGTTGAGCCAGGGGAGGTAGTAGTCCATTACTTCTTCAAATGCGTTGAGGGCAACGATGTCGTACAAATCGAGATTGCCGCCGCGCGCTTTGACGCCGTCGGCGATTCCGTGCAACTCCTGCTGGTACTCAGGATCAATATGGGGCCAGAGCACCTCTTGAGCTGTTTTGCGGTAGAAGCCCCAGTCCCGCTGGCTTTGATGCGTGTCGTAGAGCTTGATCGCTTCAAACGCATCGTTGATCTCGGGGGCGAGCAGATATCCGTGCTGATATCCGATGTCGGAGGGCGAACCCTCGAGGTGAACGTAGGTCCATCCGCCTTGCTGGAAGCGGTAAGCGTGCTGAAGTCGCACATCCTGCGGATTGGCGGCTAATGCAGCAGAAGTTAGAAGCAGAATTAAGCCCAGACTTTGGTATTTCCGAAGCCAATTTCGCATGAATCCCCCGGTTCGATGGCGACGTGACTCATTCTAGCTGAAGCAACGCGTATACAGCCTTGTTCCGTCCTTCCAAAACTATATGTCTGTGCGCTGCTCCGGGTACCGATTGAGGTACCAGCAGGGTGGCGATCCGGAGTGCGGGAATAATGCGTTTACGCAGGTCTCGGGCTGGGGAGGATCGAAGATGAACTGGGTCTTGCCATTTTTTTGTGCTACGGCGTAGTAGTGGCTCACTGTAACCGAGCCGTAAGGCTTCCGTTTGGTCAAAATGCGAATGCGAAATATGGCAAGGTCTACTGCAAATGTCAGGACTGCCGCGCCCACAATCGTGAGTAACGTGGCGCGAACAAGCCGTCGCAGCACCTGACGCAGATTCGGCTTCGAAGGCAGGTTCACGAGGCGGAATTATATGCCTGACCTTAGGGCATTTAGGGCTGTGCCGGGCGTCGTTGACAATTTCGCCTGCGACAGGCAAACTACCGAATTCGCCGGGGAAACGCATCTGGCGAGCGTCCGAGGATGGGTTTCCGCCATTTTGACCCCTCCAGGCCGTATACTCATCTTTCACTTCGTCCATGGCCATGACCGAGCAAAGGGTCTCTTACACGCTAGACTCCTCGCTGGAGACAATCGACAGTGCAGAAGAGAAGGCAAACCGCATTGCCACTGAACTCGGCTTTGGCGACGACGAAATCATGCAGATTTCCATGGCAGTGCGCGAGGCTGCGGTAAACGCCGTCCTGCACGGCAACGCCTACGCACCAGATAAGAAAGTCACCCTCGCCTTTGAGCAGACCGGCGGCGACCTGGTCATCACGATTCGCGATCAGGGTAAGGGAATGGACCTGAGCAAGATCCCCAATCCCCTGGCGCCTGAAAATCTGCTCAAAACGTCGGGCCGCGGAATTTTTCTTATGCGCTCGTTTATGGATGTGGTCGAAATCCGGCCCACCGCAGCGGGCACCGAACTCAAACTGATCAAGCACGTCCACGGGCCAACCGCGGGCGGCAAGGAGGCTTCCCAGTGAGCATGAAGGTTGGTACAAGGCAAGTGGATGGCGTCACTATTGTAGACGCCAGCGGCCGCATTACGCTGGGCGAAGGCAGCGTCATCCTTCGCGATACCGTGCGCGACCTGCTGAGCAAGGGCAACAAAAAGATCGTTCTGAATCTGGCCGACGTGAACTATATCGACAGTTCGGGCATCGGCGAACTGGTCAGCGCCTTCACCACCACCAAGAACCAGGGTGGCGAGCTAAAGCTGCTGAATCTCACCAAGAAAGTCAACGATCTGCTTCAGATCACCAAGCTGTACACCGTGTTTGATGTGAAAGACGACGAGACCGCCGCCGTTAAGTCGTTCAAATAGGATCTCTTCTCAAATGGGTGCCCAGGTCTCGCCGGTGTTGCGAGACCTGGGCACTCGTAATTTTCGATTGCGGTTGAACCCCGCCACCGATCTGCCGCTGAAACGTTATTTCTCCTGAATGTTCCGTTCTGGAACTCTCCTGCTGATTTTCTTACCTGAATCACTGACAAGGTGCGGTGATCTTCTTAGAGTTGAGGCATGCTTTTCAGATTCTCAGCATTTCTGTTTTTGTCGCTGGCCTCGTCCTGTCTCTTTGCTTCCGACTGCATCCCCATTCACGAGGCCGCGCAGCACATCGGCGAAACGAAATGTGTGACCGGCAAAGTTGTGCGCGTGAAGGTAGGAGCCAAAGGCGTCCACTTCTTGGATTTCTGCGAAGACCAGATGGCATGCCCGTTTTCGGTCGTCGTGTTCGGATCGGATCTGAAGGATGTAGGCGACGTGCGCCGCCTGACCGGACGCACGATTGAAATCCGTGGTGCGGTCAAAGCTTACGAGGGACAGCCGGAGATCATCCTGCGCAGGATCAGCCAGATTGAGGGCGGGGCGGCGATGATCCCACCGCTGCCCAAGAATTACGACGTCGAGAACCGTGGGCGCTTTAGTGCGGGACGATTGTATCCCTCGAAGAAACCAGCGAAGGCGAAAAAGGGCAAGGTGCCGACGACCGCAATTTACGGGGATGTGGATGAAGATGGGGCGAGATAGACATTCGAGATGGAAAACCAATCGAGCACGGCTTCGATCGTCAAGCCGACGTTGTCGTTCCATGACCATAGGGTTGAATTGCCGGGCATCCCTGCAAAGTCGTCTGAATCCGAACCCGCTGCTCGGCACTTAACGCAGTGAACTCAAACCCATACTCCGTCCCCAATGCGCGAACCACTTTGGCTGGAATTACCTGCTTTTCTGAGTCGCGGAGCGGAATTTCGAACATAACCGACTCGCCCAGGCTGAGAGCCTCAGCGACGAATGCACGCAATCCGGTCTCGCTGAGATCGCGCGCCCAACCCTGCAGGCTGAGCTTTCGTTCATCCCTTTGCAAGCGAATCTGAATTCTCGCCTCGAAGGCGTGGCGGGGTGAAACCTTAGTTGCTGGAGAGATGTCGCCGTCAGGAAGTGGATGTGTCATCCGTCACGAGTCGTTCAGATCAGCCTGGGGTTCTGGAACTGACCCCTGCAGGTCTATCGTGAAGACACACGCACACTTTACAGCATGGCAGGGCCTGCCCTATTGCGCGACTCGCGAATGTTCGTTTTTTGTAACAAGCTTGCAAAACGTCGCTTCAGACCATTCCCCGACGCAGCTCCTCCAGTGGATACTTCGTCCCTCTCCACTCGATACCGTCGTTCCAAAGAGTGACCACCATGGAACGCAGCAGCGTGTAGATGAACATCGCCGCGCTGACCGGATGCAGAACGAAGTAATACGCGGGCACGCCGGAGCGCCATGACATCCCGATGTAGATGAAGAGCAGCGATGCCAACGCGATCGCATACGGCAGGCGGGCCCATCCGTGCGCCAGCCAGATTCCGAAAAAAGGGCCGAGGTTTACGAATGCAAGGCCGACTGCGGCGATCACCGTACGCCACCACTGAAATGACAGCACGGCAAAAAAATTCTTGGTCAAATTGTTCATTACACCAAAGGCGCCGTGCGCCCAGCGGATGGAAATCAGATCCGCGCCAAAAACATTCCTTTGCGCGTATCCCGCATTCTTGACGACCTTGCCCAGCTTCATATCGTCGAGCACTTCCATGCGGAGGGCCTCATAAGTGCCGACGGCCTCATACACGCGCCGGCGCACCAGGTTGAATGCGCCCACGCCCATGTGATCGTCGGTGCGGGGATCGGCCACCTTCCACGGCCGGTGCACGAACATGAACATGATCTGAAAGAACGCGATCATCATGTACTCACCCGGGCGCTTCATGATCATCCGTGGGATCAGCACAACGTGATCGGCAGGTTCGGCCTCGGCATAGGCGAGGGCGCGCCGCACTGAATCGGGTTTGAAGAGGACATCGGCGTCGGTGAACAGCAGCCACTCTCCCGTGGCCCGATTGGCTGCGGTCCACATCGCGTGAGTTTTGCCGAGCCAACCCGAAGGGAGTTCGTTGTGGTGAATAACTCTCAGACTTGGGTGCCCCACTTCTCCCTGAATTTGGGAGAAGTGGGGATTTTTCTGAATTCCCTCCATGATCTCGCCGGTCCGATCGGTAGAGCGGTCATCGACCGCGATCACTTCGTAGTTATCGTAATCGAGGGACAGAAGGGTCCGAAGCGCCGGTTCAATTGTAGCTTCCTCATTGCAGGCGGGGACGATGATGGACACGCGAGGATTTCCCGACGAAGAAACTGGATTCCGATCCCACTCAGGACGAGAAACATCGGCCACACTCGGCATCCCGAGCGCGGCGTCCACAATGCGGGAGGCCCAGGCCACGGCCAGAATGACTCCGGCTATCCAGTAGAAGTAAGCCATCCCTTGTGTGTTCGTGTCCTTAGTGGTAAGCGATCCTGTCGCCGTCAGCCTTGACGGACGGCGCAAACCTCATTCCATAGAACAGTATGGCAGAGGAAAGCGCGGTCGCGACGATGGTGCTGGTGAAGCCGGACTCGAGGGAAGACTGATCCGAAACTAGCCCGATCAACCAGGGAGAGAGGGCATCACCCAGAAAATGGATGACAAAGAGATTCACCGCGATTGCAGTAGCGCGGATGTGGCTGCCAACGGAATTGAGGACAGCGGCGTTGAGCGGCGCGGTATTCAGAAGTAAGAGAAATCCCGAAACTGCAATTGCCGGCACCATCGTGGGCCCACGGCTGAAGAGTGCAACCGCCATGGCGGGAATCCCGAGCCCCATGCTGGCCGCCGAGACCAAATAGTACGCGCCCTTGGTGCGACGCAGGAGGCGATCCCCAAGCCATCCGCCGGCAAGAGCGGCAATGGTGCCGTCGATGGCGATAATCACGCCAAAAAGATTGTTCGCCTGCAACAGGCTATAACCTCGTGATCTGGAGAGAAACGTCGGCATCCAAACGAGCAGTCCGCCCTGCGCAAACGTCATCATGGCCATTCCCAACGTTGCAGCCAGGAAAGCCGGGTTCCGAGTCAAACCGCGAAGGGTTCCTCGTTCCGGAGTTTCCGTCAGCGAATCGAATTGACCACGGACCGGTTCTGCCAGGAATAGAACGAGCGCTCCTAAGATAAAGCCGGGGAATCCGGCCAGAAGGAACGGCGCGCGCCAGCCGTAATGAGTTCCAAAATATCCTCCGATCGGATATCCCAACGCAAATCCCACCGGAATCGCGAGGTAGAAGAATCCGAGGACGCGTCCGCGCATTGACTCAGGGAAAAGATCGGCGACCACGGTCGGAGAGATCGTGACAAAGCTGGCTTCTCCGACGCCGACGAGCGTGTGGCGGATCAGGAGGGCCGTGTATGTGTGTGTGACTGCGGTCAGCAGGGTCGCACCGCTCCATGCGAATGCGCCCAAGGCAATGATCATTCGCCGGGAGTAGCGGTCGGCCAACGGTCCCATGAACGGCGCCGCCAATGTATAGAAAATGAGGAACACCGTGGTAAGCCGGCCAACTTGCGCATCGCTGACGTGGAACTCATTCTGGATAAGCGGCTGAACCGCGTTGAGCACCGAGCGGTCAATGTAGTTCAGCAGATTTAACGCAGTGAGTAAGACCAGAGTCGCTCGGGGATAGAGTTTGGTCTGGGTCACGGGTGGAGCGAATATAGCACGGCTCGACTCGATCTCAACTTATTCATAACGATTGACGTTATTAATGGAGTTCGTTATTATGGAAACGTGATCAAGAGTTTCGCCAATAAAGAATCGGCGGAAGTCTGGAGAACCGGCAAAACACGCGGAGGGCCTCCCGCAACAGTTACGAAACGGAAGTTGGCCTTGCTCGACGCCGCAGGAGAACTCGATGACCTTAGAATTCCTCCGGGAAACCGGCTGGAGAAATTACGTGGCGACCGCCAGGGTCAGTACAGCATCCGGATCAACGATCAGTATCGTATCTGCTTTGCATGGCGAGCTCACGATGCCTATGAAGTCGAAATTACGGACTATCACTAGGCCAGGTTTGGCGGCTTAGGGGAATACAATGACACGCGAAATTATTGTTCGAACAGACAGCCCGGTATGGCGAGTCCATCCCGGTGAAATATTGCGAGAAGAATTCTTGAAGCCACTCGGAATGTCCGCGTATGAGTTAGCCAGGAGGTTGCATGTACCGGTCCCTCGTGTGAATGACATCGTGCTCGAGCGCAGAGGTATTAGCGCCGACACAGCCGTGCGTCTCTCGCGTTTTTTCGGTACGACCGACCAGTTCTGGCTGAATTTGCAGACAGCGTACGAAATAAGCCTCATTAAAGCCGAGAATGGAAATGAGATCCAGCGCATTCAACCGATGGCGGCGTCATCTGGCAGATGATCGCCTGAAAGTAACCTACTTCTGCGGCCTCGGCCATCGCGCCACGATTGTAGTAGAGATCCCGCCCCTCGGACGAAACTCTCCTTTCACCTCCGCCCACACCGGTTTTGCCCACTTCACCACGTCGTCCAGGACCTGGTTTACGATGTTCTCCTGGAAAATCCCCAGGTTGCGATAGGACTGCAGATATTCTTTCAGCGATTTCAGCTCAAGACAGTGCTTGTCGGGCATGTACCGGATGTTCAGAACGCCAAAATCGGGCAGGCCAGTTTTTGGACATACAGACGTGAACTCCGGATCGTCGACGACGATTTCGTATCCGGGAAACTGGTTCGGCCAGGTCTCGATTTCAGGAAATTTTGTGTCGAGACCGGCCGCGGCGTGCTCGGGAGTATAACGTGGCGATTTAGGCATGACAGTATTGTATCGGCTGCCCCGCAACACGGCCTGTGCTGGAGCAACAGCCCGGTTTGTGCAGCCGCCGACCTTCCGGCGGCATCTAAACAAGTAACCATCTCGAAAGCGTTCCTTGTGTTGCCGTTAGCCTCGCGGGTGGTAAATTTACTACTTATAGTTGTTCTCGTTTCACTCTGAAAGACAACTAGTTGGCGTCGACGAACAACTCGAATGCGCCGTTCTGGCGGCGTCCGGTTTGGATTATCTCCGCAGTCGTGGTGTTTGCCGTCATTCTTTATGCCCTTCTCCACCAGACACCATTAAAGGTGCGCGTAACCAGGGTTCAGCGGGGGCCCATCCGGAGCCTGATCTCCACAAACGGCAAGGTTGAAGCCGTTGCGAGTTTCGAATCGCATGCTCCGATCCCTACGACCGTGAAGCGCCTTCTGGTGAAAGAGGGCGATCACGTCCGGAAGGGTCAACTGCTGCTGCAGCTCGATGACAATGACATTCACTCACAGGCAGCTCGCGCCCTGGCTCAAGTCAAAACGGCTCAAGCGAACAAAGCGGCGTTGAAAAGTGGCGGCACACAGGAAGAAGTGCTAACCGTAAGTTCGGAATTGATTAAGGCTCGCAGCGCGCGTGACGTAGCGCAGCGTAACTTGGATGCTCTTCGCCGCTTGCAGCAGCAAGGCGCTGCCTCCGCCGGGGAAGTTCAACAGGGGGAGGACAAGCTGCAAGGCGCGCAGGCCGACGTAAACCTGCTGGAGCAGAAGCAGAAGGATCGATATTCGCAACCCGAGGTGGCCCGCGTGGATGCTCAGCTCGCCGAGGCGCAAGCCGCGTACGATGACGCGGAAGATGCGCTTCGCAAATCCAGCGTCCGTGCGCCCTCGGACGGGATCATCTATTCGCTTCCGGTGAAGTCAGGAGGGTTTGTGCAGGCAGGCGAGCTTCTCCTGCAGGGAGCCGATCTTTCTCACGTTCGCGTGCGCGCTTACGTGGACGAGCCTGACATTGGCCGCTTGTTGCTCGGTCAAAAAGTGGAAATTACCTGGGATGCTGTGCCTGGACGTATCTGGCCGGGAACGGTCGAAAGCGTGCCCTCCACCGTCAAGCAGCATCTGTCCCGCAATGTCGGCGAGACGACTTGCCTCATCGACAATCATGATTTGCGGTTACTTCCGAACATCAATGTAGGCGTGACCATCATCGTGGCCGAGCACAACAATGTCCTCACTCTCCAGCGGGACGCTTTGCGCATTGATGACAGCAAACCTTACGTTTACCGCATTGAGGAGAATCGAGTCAGGCGTCAGAATATCGAGTTCTCTCTGCAGAACTTGACTCGGGTGGAGATCACCTCTGGCCTCTCCGAAGGCGATGCCGTTGCATTATCCGCGGAGGAGACAAAACCGCTGTTTGACGGCGCCCTGGTCAAAATTGTTCCGTAACCCGTGAAACATGCCGCTCATCCATCGACTTTCTGCCTGACGAGTCTCCGAATGCTGCGGGGGCTGCTCGTTACTTCCCTGCTAGCGCTGCCTGCTTTCGCTTCCGAACGGCCACTGCAACTTCTCTCTTCCGGCGAGGTCGATCAGACAATCGCTGCTTTGGAGCAGCAGATCCAGCAAAAGCCGACGGATGCCGAGGCTCACAACCTGCTTTGCCGCGCGTATTTCATGCTCGACGAGTGGGACAAAGGAATTCCCGAGTGCGAGCGTGCCGCCAATCTCGATCCTCAGCGGAGTTTGTATTTTCTGTGGTTAGGAAGGATTTACGGCGAAAAGGCTTCACGCGTTGGATTTTTATCAGCTGCCGGTCTGGCGAAAAAGGTCCGCACTTCGTTCGAACGAGCTGTAGCACTGAATCCGCGAAGCTGGGAGGCGCGCACCGATCTGGCGGAGTTTTATCTCGAGGCGCCCGGCATCGTTGGAGGGGGAAGAGACAAAGCGCGCGAGGAGGCGGAGGCTATTCGCCCGCTGAACCCTGCGATGATGCATTGGGTTTTGGGCCGGCTTGCGGAAAAGAACAGGGACAGGCAAACCGCCGAGACGGAGTTCCGCGCCGAAATCGATGCAAGTCACTCGGGAGCGCGAGGATGGCTCGATCTCGCGATTTTCTTCCGCCATGTGAACCGGCTCGACGAAATGGACCAGGCGCTCAAAATGCTGGAAAGCTGCCCTGTGGATCGCGCAGAGTCTCTCATGGACGGAGGGAGCCTTCTCTTGCACGCTGGGCGCGACTATCCCCTCGCCGAGCGCCTTTTGCGTCGATATCTGTCGGCTCCGGTCGAGGAGGGCCCGGCATTCAAGGCTCACGACCTGCTAGGGCAAGTGCTGGAGAAACAGGGCGACCGAAAGGCGGCGGCCGAGGAATTTCGTATTGCTATTTCTATCGCTCAGACGTATGCGCGTGCACAAGAGGATCTGAAACGAGTCGAGCGCTGAATCGCCGCCTGCAAGGTCTTCATTTCCTCGCCTCCATCCGGCATTTAGAATTCCGCTTGCATCCAAATTGTTCAAGTCGGTGAATGGATGATTGCGAAAGGGACGCAATGAAAAACTCGCTCCGCCATGCTTTCTATTCAAGCTTGATTCTTGCCTTTCTCCATTCTTCGTCACTGTCCGCTGAGCCCGTCCCGCTCAAACGTATTGTTGAACTGGCGCTGTCGCACGCGACCGGACCGGCCATCACTGCCGCCGACGAGCAGCGCGCGCGTGCCGGCGAACGCGAACTCCGCGACAATTACATTCCCTCGCTTTCCTCTGGGGCCGGGCTCGGTTACTCGTATGGTTTTCCTTTGTCACTCGAGGGATCGGCTCCAGCGCTGTTCAACGTAGTTACGCAATCAGCGCTGCTGAATGCTTCGCTGCGCTCCTCAATTAGAGCGGCCAAGGCGGAGTCCGCCGCGGCCTCCCTTAGAAGCAAAGATCAGCGGAATCAGATCATCCAGGACGCGGTGCAGAGCTATGCCGACCTCGCTCGATGGGAGCGTCGCTTGAACATGCTGCAAGAGACCGCGGCTGAGGCCGATAAGTTTCAGGGGGCGGTCGAGCAACGCGTCAAAGAAGGTGTGGACAGTGAAGTGGATGAGACCAAGGCCCGCCTTTCGACCGCGCGGGTACGCTTGCGAATTGCGGAAGCGCAAGGCTCGGCAGACGTGGTGCGGGAGCACTTGTCAAAACTAACTGGCTTGCCTGCGGCGAGCATTCAGACCGATCCGGATTCGATCCCGGCAGCTCCGAGCGCGCCACCAGCGGAAGGGTCCACGAAGGATGCAGCAGGCTCGGCTCCGTCGGTCGAAGCCGCGGTCGAGCACGCCCGCGCGCAATATCTGCGTGCCCAGGGAGAGCATCGCGCATTATGGCCCAGCATCGATTTCGCGGCACAATACGCCTTGCTCTCGAAGTTCAATAACTTTCAGAACTACTACATTCCATCCAAACCCTGCACTACGAGTTTAGGCGAGTTCCTTTGCGTAACCGATACATTTCGGCAGAATAACGCGACTGTAGGCGTGAGTATCCGCTTTCCTTTGTTCAACGCCGCGCAGCGCTCACGCGCGCAAGCCGCCGATGCGGACGCGCTGAAGTCGAGCAAGCAGGCCGAGGCGGCGAAAAACCAAGCGTCGGAGGAGACGCTTCGCCTGCAACGGTCGGTCTCTCAGCTCGAGGCGGCACGCGATGTCGCGCAACTGGAGTACGAGCTGGCGCAGAAGAATCTTGGCGCCGTCCAGACCCGCGTAGAGGCTGGAACGTTAAATCTTCACGACCTCGATGATGCCCGCACCCAGGCCAGCGAGAAATTCATCGCCCTGCAGGATGTGAGCTTCAGTTTGCAGTGCAGCCAACTGGGGCTGCTGCGGTCGAATGGGGAGTTGGAGAAGTGGGCCCTAGGGAATAAGTAAACCTGGCACGTTTTTTCGTGAGGACTGGGGTGCCCCAGGTCTCGCCGCCTTTGCGAGACCTGGGATGATCCGTGAACAAGTGAAATGGCCCCGCAAATCCGAAGCCATTGCGAATCCGTAGTGCGGCGTTATGTCAAAGTGGAGCGCCTGCGGTATCAACCCAAATCTCGCAAAAGCAGCGAGACCTGGGGCATCCCATGTTCTTTCTTTTTACCAGCCTCTAGTTTGCAGCATCTGCGCCTCATCCAACGCGCTGACGGCGAGGCCCTTCATCGCGCCTTGCAGGTCTTCGCTCACTTCAAGTAATACTTTAGGATCCTGATAGTGCGTGGCTGCAAGCACGATGGCTCGCGCGCGCTTGGCGGCTTCTTCCGGCTCGGCGAACTCGGTTGAATTCTTCATGAAGATGCCGCTGCCGACGAAGACCGCTTCCGCTCCAAGCTGCATCACCAGCGAAGCGTCCGCGGGTGTGGCAATTCCGCCAGCCGAAAAGTTTGGCACGGGCAGCTTCCCTGCTTTCGCGACCATCCTGATCAGTTCGTACGGAGCCTGGTGCTCTTTGGCTTTGGCGTAGAGTTCCTCCTCGCTGAGCACGGTCAGAATCTTCATCTCCTGTACGATTTGGCGCATGTGCTTGACGGCGTGGACGACGTCCCCGGTACCGGCTTCACCCTTGGTGCGGATCATAGCCGCGCCTTCGGCGATGCGGCGTAGGGCCTCTCCGAGGTTGCGCGCGCCGCAAACGAACGGCACATTAAAAGCATGCTTGTCGACATGATGGGCCTCGTCGGCCGGCGTGAGAACTTCGGACTCGTCGATGTAGTCGACCCCGAGTTCCTGCAGGATCTGAGCCTCGGCGAAGTGTCCGATGCGGCACTTGGCCAT